>Ga0065720_1019044_pt1 | contig 42176 bp, 27 predicted proteins | sample Thericmetagenome_FD_59107 | JGI IMG/M metagenome (GOLD analysis project Ga0065720, IMG submission 59107) | Thermophilic microbial communities from the Joint Bioenergy Institute, California, USA of rice/straw/compost enrichment - eDNA_2 v2... | ecosystem: Engineered > Solid waste > Grass >... | reverse complement strand
AGATAACAAACCAGTCATGCCCGCCGAGGATGATCTTTTCGCTCTCGGGGTCCTTATGTCCTGCCTCGCGGAGCACGTGCCTCACGAGGGCGACGAGGTCGTTGATCACGCTCTTGTAGGAGTACTCTTCCAGCTTCTCGGGGGCATCAGTCCCGCCATAGCCGAGCATATCGGGGACTATGACCCTCAGGCCTAACGACACGAGCGCTGGGACCTCTTTGCTCATGTTAGTCTTCTTCATTCTTATCCTCAGACAGAAAGTATAGTAAAGGAGACATACGATAGCGCCATCCCAAAGCCAAATCAGGGAATCCGTGTATCAACAACGCCGTCCCTGTCACAGTAGTTCCAGCCGGCGGTTCAGCAAGGAGGTAGTGGTAGGTGTGGTTGGATGCTGGGACGGTGTAGGTCCGGTGCTGGACCCGAGAGTCTGAGGGCGTGAGCTTGTCAACAGCAGCCATCTCGATTGACAGCTCCAACCGAAAGGTTGATTTGAACTCAAGGAGGCTTGTTGATGGCGGTGTCGAGTGTAATCGAGCTGTAAGTGTGAGTAGGTAATGGGACCGAGACAAGATGATGGGGGAGTTGAGTCCAGTGGCCAAGTGGCACAAGCACACCTTTCCTTCCACCCGTTCCCGGTTTTTATATCCCGTCACCCAGTCCAACCCCTTGCAGCTCAGGACAGGACGAAACTTCCACAGTCGAAGCGCAAGAAACACCGCAGCAGCAATTCTTCTCTTCTCTCAACCTTGTTGGTCGCCTTAGTCCTACCGTCTCTTGCGAAGTCCTACAGGCATGTCCCACAGTTGAAGTGTGTCCGCACCAAACCCGGTTATGTCACCCCTCCTCCTCCTCCTCCTCCTCCTCCTCACTCTTTGTATATTCCCCTCAGGGTTCTCCAGATCTCCGACCTGCCCCTTCCGGAGGTCTTACCGTCCCGGGCCCTGCCAAAAGTGGGCCACTCGGCTGTGCAGACCCGGGCACGGCGCAGATCCTGCGAGCTGGGAATGTCGCACAGCTTGACGCAAGCCTTCGGGGCTCGGACAAGCTGCATGGCCGAGTTGGGTTATGGTCATGAACTCTTTATCTACAAGTTTCTCAGCTACACTTTAAACAATGGACAATTTCGCCCTTAGAAATAAAGAAGGAGCCTCAAGCACTTTGAATAGGTTGACAATGTGGAAAATAATCCCAGCCTAAACTACGCCAGCCGCGACCTGACCCAGGAACCTCGGTAAGACAACACACCGATGACGCAGCGGATGGGCCCCTGAGTGGGACTCCCCCGCAGCACTCACTCAAGGCTTGTGACATTGTGCATGCGCCCTTCGTTGGACAACGCTGTCGGAAACCTTGTTGAAGTCAAACAGGACTGTTTCTCATGAAAATCGTATTTCTAATCAAACATTAGTCATCAACAAGCCCAGTATGGTATTTTTAGCGGGTTTCCCAACAACTCCCATTCCTGACAAACCAGTTATGAGTGGACACCCTTCGTTCACATCGAACAACTGCCATGGTCTATGTCCGTGGAATCATCCAGCTCACTAGATGATAGGGAATGCCCAGCTAGCATACATGGCACATACTCTGTCTCCGTAGGAACGGGACCTTTAGACATACATCGATCAATAGGCGCAAACAAGCGTGAAGCAGAAGCTCTCTCGCCTGCTTCGCTGTTGGTCTCATTGTTTCATAGTGTATTCGCTGGCTAACGACCGGTTGGCTCTGGTTGCGTCACGGGATAATGCACAACCGATCCAATCCGTCCAAGACATGCGTTCATATCCATCGATCTTTTGTCATATCGTCTCGACTTATCCATTGTTCATGTTATCATGATTCTGTCAAGTCCTGTCATGTTGTCGATCTGCATGCTTTCCGAATGTGACAGAGAACGATCTCTCCACCAACTGGGGAACTAGGAACCAGGACGGCAGAGGAGCACGCGGTTAATAGATCACCGTGTCCTCCGCATCCTGCATCATCATCTCGTCTCCGTTCTCGGCATCTTCATGGTCAGGTTGCTGGCTCGTGCTATCGGCAACGGAGGTACCAGTAGAACTTGATGATGCCTGCGCTGGGACGGTCTTACCAGGCTGGGCATTCGTAGATGGTAGTAGTAGTAGTTGTTGTTGTTGTGATTCACCATTCGAAGGGTTAGTATCATTGCCTGCTTCAGTGGGCTCACCAACCGTTTGGGCTTGTTCTTTCTTGTTTGACTCAGTCTTGCCCTCTTCACGATTCGTTGCTGGCTCGTCTTGTTGAGATTGTTCAGGGGTCGGAGGAAGCTCGACGCCAAGCTCCTTGAGCCTCTGCTCCTTGCGCCTTTCCCAGTCGCGCGTCTCGCGGTCAATCGTCTCTTGCGCTTCGCGGACTTGCTCGTGGATGGTCTCTTCTTGTTCTTTGGTGAGCTGCCAGGGGAGGTAGTACTTCGCGGAAAGGTTAGCCGCTGCTGCTGGAAAGGACAGAGGAATAAGTGTATGCATGAAACTCACAATCCTCGGCTCGGTCTTCGTAAACAAGCTATGCGCCCTTGCCAGCATCGCCGCGTGTCGTGTCTTCATCTACTCTGTCGTTAGCATCCCAAAACTTAAAATATTCTTGGGGCATGCACATACCGCCTCCTCATCTAACCGAACCTGCTCCACCAACCTAACCTTCCTTAACCGTTCCCTCTTCTCAGCCCGTTTCTTCTCATCTTCTGCCCTCCGTTGCTGCGCCCGTCTTTCCATCTCCCTCCTCCTCTCTTGTTGTTGCTCGGACAGCTTCCCTCTCGTCGACGCAGACCCTCCTGCAACCCCTGGAACTGATCTGCCCGCTGCGCCAGCCCGCCCAGGTCCACTGACACTGTTGCTGCTTAGCGCGCTAACCAGCCCACCAAAGAGCCTCTGGCCCCGCTTCTTTTCTTCGAGGGAGATGTTCGTGTTCCGGCCGGGTCTGCGGCCTGCGGTCGCAGCGGCAGAGGGCCTGGTGTCGGCCATAGAGGGGCGTCGTTCAGCGCCATTCTGCGCAGCATCATCGGCGTCTCTGTTGGGTTGCACAGTATCGTCATCTACTTTTGTACGCTTCGCAGTCGTCGCGGCGTCATCTTCCGGAAGATCGGGTGAGGCTTTGCGCTTTGTTGTCGTCGGCGGGAGGGGGTCTTGGAGGTCTGCTGTGAATGCGCTCATTTTCGGGATTGACGGCGCAAGGCCGCTGGGAAAAATTGGGAAGATAGGCCGTTGGAGATGTTGCTAGTGTTGAAACTGAAAAATAGCTCAAACGTAGCAAGGTGTTGAAGACTCAAAGTTGGAAAACGAGACTGGTCTCGTGAACTTGAGCTCTTCGCGCTCGGTCGATCGATCAATCAGAAAAGATTCTTCGAAGTGTTGCCGTTGAGGAGCTCAATCACGATCGAATTGAATCAAAAGCCTATAAATTCTTTTTCGCTCAAGCAAGCTCGATTGACTGATGCCGGACAGCAAGTACAAACGTTAGTTAAGACGTCGAGGTAGGGTTTAGAAAGGGGGGGGTTTAGAATTCTTATCGCGAGGCTGAGATGCTGGCCTACGCGCCGCGTTAAGACGCTGCTTCCCGTCTGCAGGATGTCATGCAGAAAAGCGGGACCAAGTTGCGCACTTTAACCCTAACCCTTGAAAAGGCAAACGCCACCGCGCCGAGGCTGGCAAACCGAGAGCTGCACGGAAACGAATGTTTTGAGCCTCGCGCTCTGTACTGTGTATCCATCAACTTCAACATCTTGTATAGCATTTTCGACCCGACAGCGAACTTTCTGCGGCTATATAAAGCACCGTTGATACTTTCCCGTTCAAAAAGACATTGAAAAACCAAAACCATGTCGCGTCATCATCCGTATGTCCCGATTCCTCTTCCCGCACTCGCCCCCCCCCACCCGCCCGAAAGAATATCCTGCTAACCTCTGCTCCCCAGCGACCTTGTAATGTGCCGTAAACAACCCGGCATCGCGATCGGCCGTCTCTGCGATAAATGTGACGGCAAATGTCCCGTGTGCGATTCCTACGTCCGACCCACCACGTTGGTCCGTATCTGCGATGAGTGTAGCTTCGGTAACTACCAGAACAAGTGCGTGGTGTGCGGCGGCGAGGGGATTTCCGACGCTTTCTACTGCTTCGAGTGCACTCGCCTGGAAAAAGATAGGGACGGGTGTCCGAAGATTATTAATTTGGGTAGTTCGAGGACAGACGTAAGTTCTCTACCCCAGGCGATGCGGAGACTAGGGAGATGGGATGCTGACGGTTGCCATACAGTTATTCTACCAAAAGAAAACAAATCGGACGAATACAATGTTTTAACGACATCGTTGCCCGGGTTGAGCTGTTTTATTGAGGGGTTAGACGGGATATCATGTGACTTTGAGAGAGCAACCGAGGATAACGGCGTCTGGAGTTTGGAGTCTTGAACATAATCTCACATAGAAGCAAGATATTCTCTATGTTTTGATTTCGCCAGAAACACTATCAAAACGTCGTGTCATCCACCACATTACATTCGTTTCTATCTACTCTGTGGTGCTGCATTTTTATGTGTACCTAGGATGTGCAAGAGGTAAGAAAGCCATATCATCAATAGTACAAAGGAAATAAGGTCACAAAGGAAACTAAACAACCACGTCCGCCGCGATACAGGTGGTAATCCTACATCCGAACCCTCCTCTTTCCATCGGCACCTCAACCTCTGGACAAGAGGGGGCTTATATACCCATTATTACACCACCCTTCCTCAAGCCAGTCAGCTTCACCCCTCCCAGCCCGAGGACTCACCACCCTTTTATGTCGCATCAAAACCCCGCCTCCTAACCTTCCTTTCCCCTTTCAATTCTCAAATATAACTAACCTTAGCCCCCATCCCCACAGTAGCCTTCACCTTATTCCAGCTAACTTGCAGCACCCTGTTCAGCCGTTTGCGCACATTCTTCCGGCTCAGCAGCAGTAGGAAGCCAATCACAAACGCCAGCATGCGCAGCAAGAAGTAAGGGTTTGTCCTGAACGCCACAGCGACATCATCAACCAACAGCGCGCGCAGGTTCGACAGAACCATAGACGCGCGACTGGCCAATGAAGGCGGCGACTTTGCTCCCGAGGAGCTGGACGATGACAAGCTCTTCTTCGACAGCCCGCCCGGTTTTCGCGTGGCCGGAGGTAACTTAGCCCTAGTCGGGCTACTAGCACTCGTCGACGCCGAAGTCGACGAAGACGTGCTGACCGTCCGTCTTAGCCCACCACGCGAAGGATCCCCTGCTGCCCCCTTCTTCTGCGCCGCCGCCGCCGCCGCCGCCGCCGCCGCGGCAGTTTTCTCCTTCCGTTCCCTCTCCTCCTTCTCCCTGCGTGCCCGTTCCTCCTCAATGCGCTTCCTCTCGCGCGCCTCGTTCTCGGCGCGCAGCCTCCTAGCCTCCTCGATATCCCGCCGGATCTTCTCCTCGCGCTTACGGCGCTCCTCTTCTTCCCTGCGTTCGGCCTCAGCAGCCTCCTCGCGTAGGGTAGTAAGCGCCTGGAGGAAGGCGTCGCGCCTCTCCTCGTCGAGGACGGGGCTGACGCTGATGAACTCACGGGCGTAGTCCCACTCGCCGTTGCGCGGCAAAACGTGCAGCGTGTACAGCTCGAGGAGCTTGACACGCGCAGCAAGGTCGCGCGGAGTGTTGGCGCCAGCGACGCTGCGTGCGGGAGAAGCGGGACGAAGACGGGGGGTTGAGGGCTGGGCAAAGTGTGCCTCGGATATGGAGTCTAAGTTTGGGGCGCGAGTGGTAGCCAAGTAGTTTTCCAGACGTTTCTGGTTGAGTTGCTGTGTTTTGGCGTGTGCAAGGAGGAGGGTTGCCCTGAGTTATATTAGTCAAGTTCTCAGTAAGTTGTCCGGGGATAACGGTAAAGGAAGGGGGTGGGTGAAGGCTTACAAGTTGATAACCACATCGGGATCAACATCTCCCTCGACACCATGGTACCCGTTCCTAACCACCTCCTCCCAAATCTCGCCCTCGCGCACTTTATGGCAAATAGCGCGCCACTCCTGTGTGCCAAACGCGTCTTTGCCCTCATCAGGCGCCATCTCCAGCACAGCATTCAAGATAGTCAGATACAAACTCCACACCTTGATCCTCGAAGAGCGCGACGCCCTGGCCACAGGGGCCGGCTCGTGGACCGCAGTTGCAGTCGTAGGACTAGTAACCCCATTCTCCTTGTCTGCCTCGGAAGCGGCTTGCGAAGGGGGGGTCACCAGGGGAAGAATAGTCGACAGGGCCTCGGGCAGGCGACGGGTCAAGAAGAGGGTCGACGCCTGGCGGTAGGTCTTGGATATATGCGAGGAGGAGCTGCGACGGGCATCAGCCGAGCTGGCGAGCCCAGTGAGCGAGGAGGTGATGCCGTGGTGTGGTCTCAGGGGCGTGTCGGCTTCGGCAAAGGAGGCGCGTTTGGAGGATGGCATGGTGGGTGGTTGGTAGGCCAAAGTTGTTGGAGATGTTCCGGGAGGGTTGTTTATCGGGAAGCTGAAGTTTAAAAAAAAAATCGGCGTGGGCGTTTCAGGAGAAATAGCTGTAGTTGTGGTCTCGGCTGCTAGAGTAGAGTAAGTTGCTGATATCGTTGGCGTTTCGAGCTACAGTGCAGCCATTGTGTGCTCATCAAGGTGCAGATACAAACGTTGCGGTGTCGCAATCGCGTGTGCTTGATCACCTAACGGCTGTGATCGTGATCAGCTATCACAAGATGTGCTTGTTTTTTCACTGTTGACGTTTGATGGAAGACTCTCAACCGCGATTATCAAGATGATCAACGGTTGGGACTTCAAGCAAGCAATGCAAAGAAAAAAGCCAAAGAAGCAAAAAAAAAGCCTGGCTGCTGAACTCCTAATCTGGCGAGACAGGATCAAAGTTGTGGTTGGTCAAAACATGGCCTGCCCGCCTGCGCTCTGCAGGAAGTACAGTCGCAGCCATCCACATACGGTGATGGATTGCGCTGAAAGTGGAGCCCGTTCTGACCCGGTGACGAGCATTCGTGGCCCACGACTGGCTGGCTGACCCTGTTCAGCGCTGAGAGAGCCTCGGCTGAGATGCTGGTGGACTCCCCGCGAGACTGGTCGACATGCCGACGGCTGGGGGAGCTAGGAATGGAATCGATTGGCTGTGGGGCGGATCCACAGCAGTGGGAAGTTAGGGAGAAACTTCATTGTCTGCTGGGATGAGAATGGAAATTCAGGGTTCTGCATTAACAGCATGCATTGTCAACCCGATCGCCCAGCGATCCGGTCGGTCTAGGGCTCGGGGAGAAACACGTGCTTCGACATCTTGCGCCATCACTATGGGTCTCGCATAAAGTTGGGATACTAATGACCGAGCGCTACAGAACATCCACCTCAGAAGATTGAAGTTGACCTTTCTTGCCTTTCCCCAGACCAGTCTCTCATCCGGTGAAGGTTGCATTCATTTTTGAGCTCCCAGACAACTTCTCTCGGAGTATCGGTAGGGTTCAAGCGGTTACCCTCTCATCCCCTTCCCGGTCTTCAAGTGTCCCTTGGGGTGAACCCCCACACAGAACCAAGGTATGTCTCCCCATTGACATGGCAGGAGTAGGCATGCAATAATTACCAACCTCTCATCCTCTTCAATGTCTCTGTGAAGACCACGCTGTGCCGCAAGAAGCTGCAAAAGTCTTCCTACTCATGTGGTGACGCATCGTTCGATACCGGCATCAAAACCGGTTGTTGTCAAGGCTATATGCATGTATGCGGTGATGGGATTCCCATGCATATTTCAACCCTTTTCAGCCTCAACAGCTGGGTCCCTAGCAAAGAATAAGAGTCAAGCAACAAGAATACTCAATTCCCAGATTGCTTGTACCTGTGTCTTTTTCATCCAGCTATATGATGCTGTTAATTTGCCAAGTATGTAGTCGTGACAAGTATTTCTGTATAAGAGCTCTGAAACATCCATATGACTCCTCAGCATTGTGGGGCAATGTTCCGTCCCCCGCATCATCGGCTCCCGACATTGCCGGACTCTTCGCCGAAATGGTGGGTCCTTCCCCGGTTATGAGCGGCCCGGAAGAAAGAGCCCTGCATTGTATGTCCCAGGGCTACCGGTGTTGCCGATCCAAGGGTAAGAAAGATGCGTTCAATTCAGCATTGACCATAGCATGGCAAAGGGTACAAGACTTGGGGGCAGGGAGTGTGAGCTGAGCAGCACGTACGAGACACCATCATAGAATCAACAATGGACAAACCGAAGTAATGACATCAAGCAGATATCTCGAGACCAAATCACAAAACCATTATGCACATTATCAAACCAATCCTTTTGCCAGCCATAACTCCGTTCACAAAAACCAAACAATTCACCACCCCATCCTTCCTCTAACATTCCTCTTTCGAATATCCCCTTACTGCAACATGGAATCAAGCGACTCGCCAAGCTTCTCTTCAATCCCGACAATCCATCTCCTATTCTCCCTCTCCACAACCTCATCGTCATCATCCTGCAGCTCACTAATATATGGTAGCATCTCCGGCAGAAGATGCAACCAATCCTCCCCGAGCTTAGCCGTAATCGCCTGCTGGCACTTAACAACCGCCAACCTGACACCAGGCGAGCCGTTCCTGAGGTGCTTCAACAGCGCAGTATTAATCTCTTTGTAATGCTCTTGGCTCTCCACGGCAGCCGCAAGCTCAACCACGGCCGGCACGACATCCTGAATAACATCATTAACATTCGTCGCGGTAACCTGGCCCTCCGCACGAAGGAACTGCTCCACGAGCACGGGCGCGACAGCACCAAAATGCGCCGGCGCCTGCCAGAACCCGTCCTGATCATGCTCGAAGCACTTGGCCAGCGTGCACAGCACGCGCTTCCAGAGGTTGCGCTCCTCGGGCACAGCGAAGTCCACTGCCTTAAGGGCCTTGACTGATGCATCAACGATGTATGACGCGTAGCCCGTGACAATGGACTTGAGCGAGCCGAAGAAGGCGTCCAGGAAGCCGAATACAACATATAAGCGGTACGTGCGGCCAGTAACATCAGACTTGGGAAGGCCAGTGGTCGCCCACTCGACAAATTTGGAAAAGATGGGGCGAAAGGCGGCGTCGTTGAGCTTGTAGACCATTTTAAGGGCGTCTTCGTGCGTCTTGGTCTCAATCTCATCCAATTCCATGGCGCTGATTTGAGAGGCGATATCGCCTGCAGCGACGGTGCGCCGGAGGTCCATAGCCGAAAGAAAGATGGACGACAACGAGGATACGTTCTTGACGACGACCGTCTTGGAGTGCTTGTCCAGGGCGATGCCCAGGATCTGAAGATACTCGGAGATAGCCTGTGTGATGTTAGTATGCGCCCAACCCATATGGTCCGTTGATTGTAACTTACAGAGAACCCAAACTTGGCAGCAGAAGCCCAGTTCTGGTGGAGCCCAGTATATAGCACCCTGGCGTCGACAAGCTTGGCCAGGAACTGCAGGCACTGCATGCGGTTAGCGTTGGCCTCGTCGTCCAGATTGGCCGCCGCAGACGCGTTGGAGCAAGCCAGCAGTCGATCCAGGTAGTTGCCCGTAATCATGTACGGGATGTGCTGTGCCAGCGCCGTCATAAAGGCGTAGGCAGCATTGTGGAGCTCGACGTCGCGACCGCCCTCTGCCACGCTCTGCTCCAAGTACGACAGCGCCTTGGGGATGGCGACGGGCAACACGGGAACAATGCCGTCCTGCAAAACGTCGACAAGCGACGCCAGGCAGAGCAAGGCCATGACGCGCAGGCTCTGTGAGGGCTGGCCCAAGCAGTAGTCGCCAGCAATGGTCGTAGCAGCAGCCGCGACCGCATCGAGGTCCTTCTTGCCATATTTCTCCGAGATTTTGTCGACGCAGATGACGGCCGTGTGCTTGTAGTTCATGTCGTCCGACTCGCGGATGACGGCCGTCAGCTGTGGCAGGAAAGCCAGCAGGGCCTCGCGCGACTTTGGGTCCACGCTGCTCTCGCTGTCGACGCGCAGCTCGAGGGCACGGAGAACCTTCTGGCGCAGACCGATGTTGGGCCGGTCGAGCAGCGCCTCGACGCTCTTGATGAACTCGGCGATCGAGAGCAGGTTGAGCAAGTTCGACAGGGCGTCGCCGCAGCGGCTATGGAGAGTCTTCTTTGTCTTGACAGTGCTGGCGACAGTGAGGATGCTCTCGAGAAGAGCGGCATAGAGGTCGCGGATCTTACCGGCCTCCATGTCGTCTCTCTCGGCCAGCTGCATGATCTCTCGCTTCAAGCGACGGTTGGACAGTAGGTGAGGAAGGAGGTTGAGCTGCTTGGTGGCAGCCTTTTGAATATCCTGCTCGCCATTCAGGCCGCTACCACCACCAAGCAGAACGTTTGACAGGGTAGGCTTGGACTTGAACAGGTCACCGACCAGATCCAGGATTTTCAGGAGGGTCTGGAGTTGGGTCTCCACTGTGAACGAGCTGATGAGCTGCGTCATAAAGGTAATCATGTTATCGGTAGCTCCGTATCTATCCACGAACATAGCCAGAATGGCAAACAGGAAGTCATCCGGACCAAGATTCTGGATAAGGGAGATAAAGAGGTCGTGCTTGCGGTGCGATGGGATATGTTCGTAGGCGGTGACGAAGCTGGCCAAAAGATCCTTGGCGCTAGCAACAACATTCCGGCCTCTCTTCCGGAAGGTCTCAATGAGCGGGGGAATGACCTCCTTGATGGTCTGGTTGACGACATGAGCCGAGTAGTCATCAGCCTGCTTGAGCACAGAGCTGCCCATGAAAGTAAAGATGGGCATGACACTTTGCAAAACGACATCCGGGGCTGTGCGAGCCAGACTAGCCACCAAAAGCAAGGCTGAGTTGATAACTGCAGGGCTGGTTGACTTCTGGATGCAGGTGGCAAGGACATCGCCATGGCCAACCGAGGCATCGATCGTCAGATCTTTGTTGTCCTTGTATGTCGGCATCATGGCGAGCAGACTGCTGAGCACCAGGTTCTGAAGGTAGCCTAGCTCTGATCCCACAATGGCGCTGAGATGGTGGAGGTCCGAGAGGGTCGTGAACAAGCTGGGAAGAAGCTCCGGATGGTTCGCCGGAGTCGACTCCTGAACGAGTTCGAGAACAAAAGTGATTTTGCTCAGCGCTGCCTGTAGCTCAGGGCTGCTCTGGGTGCCAACACCACGACCGGGCTCCGTCGTGCTGACACGTCTCCGCTTGTTGGCCGGGCCCTCCGTTGCCAGACGAACCTCATCCTGCAGCGAGTCGATGAAGTAGTGCAGGATATCGGTTGTCAGGTCGACCTTGCGAAGAACTTCCACAGCCTCGGTGATAACGTCGCTCTGCTCAGCATTGAGCTTAGGGTCCTGTGTAAGCTCGAACAAAGTCTTGGCCGTGGAGTACTTGGTGTCGGACTTCATGGAGGGCCACATCTTTGCAATGCGAGCAAAGATGGCCTGGAGAAGTCCTGGCCTGATAGCCTCCTTCACGAGCTGGAAGAACGCTTCCAGGCCGGCCGCATGGTTGGGAACAACAACATCGACGACAGCGTCATCGATAGCGGGCACGTCAACAGATTCCTGAGCAGCAAGCTCGGCAGCCTCATTGGCGCTCAGCCCAGCCCACCAACGAAGCAGAGGAAGCAAGAGGTCGGTCCTCGTGGTACCAGAGATGCGACGGATCTGGTTGAGCGACCGGAGCAAGCGAAGCTTGACAGCTAACAGCGGTGTCTCGACGACATGCCCACAAAGGAACTTGAAGATGCTAAGCCTGGCGCTGTGAGAGAGATGACGCTTGTCTGCGTTCTTATTTTCAGAATCCTTGGAGCTCTCCAGGGCACCGACGAGGGCCGCGACCACATGGTCCTCGTGCAGGACCGACTCTTCCAAACAGGGGATGAGGACAGAGCGAATCAAGGCCTTAAGAGCATCCTTATCAAGCGGGCTAGTAGTGCCGGTCTTGCCATACAAGTCCTTCGCAGCCCAGAGTTGTTGACTCTTCTCCAAGGACTTGTGGGCAGACCCCAGGACGGCGACCAAATCGGCTGCCGCACGACGTACCTTCTTGGCTGGGTCACTGAGAGCAGCAATGCAGTAAGGGAAAATAGCCTGAAAATCCTTGTCGACACAGTCGCCCTCCTTCAGGCGGGTTTTGACGCGCTCAAGAGCTGCCACCTTGGCCAATGTCGGATACGGCCCGCACCAGACACGCAGGTAGAAGCTGAGGTAAAACGAGTTGCTAGGGGCCTTAGGACGGCTCAACACCGGAGTGGCATCGAACCTTTCAAGGTCGCTCTCGGAAACGGCAGCTGACAAGAAAACGCTACACAGATCGTTGAACAGGCTTTCAGAATCCTTAGCAAGACAGGAGGTGGCTGTGGGCTGCAGCTTCGACAGCCGTTCGAAGGTTGAATCCAGACTCGGCCTCTGGTCAACCGGCCGGACGGTCATTGCCTCGTCCGAGGGCTCCGGAGCCTCCTCAATGGCAAGCTTCGGCCGGATGGCAGCACCCAGCTTGAGCTCCAGCTCTTCAATGTTGAAGTCGACCTCCTGAATGGCGGTCCGGATGGCATCGCCGACATCACCTTCGGCCTGGGACAACCTGACAAGAGCAGAACCGACCTGCTTGCGGATATTGCCATCAGCATCAACATTGTCGTCAATCTTGTGGGCCGCCAGGAGCAGCGCCTTGTAAGCAACCTTAGCTTGCTTTTCCTGAAGCAGCTCGGACAGCAGCAGCGAGTTGATGACTGGGAGCGTCCGGATATCTCCCTTCTTGGCCAGCCTGTCAACAAAAGCCAGTACCAGCCCGCTAGCCAGCTTATCAACCTGATGCTCCTTGCTGATATCTCGTAGAGAGGAAACCAGGTCCGGGACTTTGATGACGGCTTTCGCAACACGGCCCGAAAGTTGCTTCGCGGACCGATGCTGGGCCAGCATAGTTAGGCAGACAAGGCCAGGGCGCAAGGTATCAACTGTCCAGCCGTGGACCAACTGCTCCATAAAGGCAGTCAAGATGTTGTCATTGAGGCTGCCCTTCGCAGCCAGGATAGCGACCACCATGTAGCTGGCGATTTGAATGCCGGGCACATCCTTCATGACCATGGCCTCACTGAGGATAGGGCCAATTTGCTGCAATAGCAGGTGGTCGTTCTCCAGCTGGATGGCTCTGCGGCCGGATCGCATCTTGTCGATCATGCCATTAACGGCCTCAGCCATGATGCCACCCCAGAACGAGATCAAACCCGGATACTCTTGTTTCGCACGGCATGAGTCGAGGGTGTACCGGGAAATGGCGGAGAGCAGATCGGGGCGGTTAGTTGCTTGCTGGACGATGGCGGCGCGGGGTGGCGGGGTTAAAGACTTGATGTATGGGTCCAGGAATCGATATTCAATCGGAATCCGCTGGACAGGCAGGATCGAAAGGAGGGTCACGAAGGCCGGGATGGTGTGGTAGGGGAGGAATGTAGCAAGAAGTGTGCCCGTGTTGAACTCATGTATCCTGCCACGCTCTGTTAACATCCAAACAGAGGGGATAGCAAAAGTTCTTTTTGCCTACCTGAATCGCCGAATCAACCACTCAACAGCCTTAATAGCAGGCATGAGCCGCAACCGGCTCCCAACAAGGTGTAAAAATGAGTCGACACGCTTGTCCAAAGCCGCATTTTCCTCAGCAGTCATCTGAGTACGGTCGACTTCCTGACTTTGAGCGCTGAACAGCGTCGCGTCGAAGGGCACAAAGCGCGAGTCAAGATGGCAAAGCTCTTTGAAACCCTCATAACATTGAGAATAGATCTCGGCGAACGTTTGAGACACAGCGACACGGGGCTCCCAGATCAGCGATTTTGAGTGTGATGCTTTCAATGCCTTGACATTGAAGCTGGACCGCGAGTTGGCGGCAATCTGCGCCAGCTGCTGGGCCAGCGACGACGCCATCTCTATTGGTCGTTTGGATTAAGAATTATCAGTGTATTTCCCCTCACTGGATATATTTGTGAATGGTATCGGTCGCAATCGCAGAGGGGATCACAATGTTGGATTGGGTCGCATGTGTTTTGTTGCGACCGAAGTAAAAAAGCGTTTGGTGATAAAGAGGAACTCGCACGTCCTCCAGGCGCTGTTCAATTGTGTCGGCTCACAGCAGAATAGTGAACATCCTGCTGGATGCGCTGGAAATTTTTTGGGTTGAAAGATTGATAAGCAAATATATCCAATCAGAGCCATCCGATAAGATGCACCGAGGTGGGGCCAATGCTTCGCGGTCTCGAAAAAAAAATCCAATGTAGGCTCGCAGAAAACAGAGACTCAAAGCAAAGAGCAGGTCCTTGTCCGTCAACACCTGCAACTCACCTCTACCGTGGGCGCATACCTCAGAGAGACGGTCCTTGACACAACAATGGCCACCCGTCCTCTTAAGAGGAGAAAGGTCACTCCCCCCAGGGACGATGGGCAAGATGCTGCCGAACGCGAAGCCAAGATCCAGAAGGCTTTCTTGAAGAACGCTGCTAGCTGGGACCTCGAGGAGGCATGGGAATCGCGGCCGAGGAAAGGCAAGAAAAAAGACAAGAAGAAGGATGAGGAGCGTCCGGGAAGGCTACCCATCAGGACAGAGCAGGGCACCTGGCAGGTCCAAGACGACGTCGAGTCAATACCCAGTGACGCCGAATGGCTCGACAGCGACGGCGAGCTGGCCGTTGAGCAACAACTGGAACCTGTCGCCCCCGCCCCTGAACCGCCCAAGATTTCCGAGAAGGAACAGATTCGGCAGGCGCAAGAAGAGCTGGCGAAGATTGCGACGCAATTGAACGAAAACCCCGAGGAATACCCCGGCCACTTCAAAGCCCTCGCCCGCATTGGCGAGACTCCAATTCTTGCTATTCAGAAGCTATGCATTGTAACACAGATGGCTGTTTATAAAGATGTCATCCCCGGATATCGGATACGACCCCTGGGTGAGGATGCCGTGAACGAGAAGGTCTCTAAGGAGGTGAAGCGACTGAGGACATACGAACAAGCTCTCGTCGCCGGGTATCATGGCTACCTCAAGACCCTTGCAACCTACGCTGCCTCATCAATACCTGAGGATCGCAAGGGAGAGCCTATCTCCAGCATTGCCTTTACTTGTGCCTGTGAGCTGGTGAATGCAGTGCCACATTTCAACTTCCGTGGCGATCTCTTAAGGATCCTTGTGAAGAAACTGAGCACTCGCAAAATCGACCGCGACTTCGTCAAGTGCAGAGAAGCTCTGGAAAAGCTTTTTCAGGATGATGAGGAGGGTAACGCTTCTCAGGAAGCTGTATCTTTGCTGAGCAAGATGATGAAGGCGCGCGAGTACCGGGTTGACGAGAGCGTACTCAACCTATTCTTGCACCTCCGCTTGCTGTCTGAGTTTGTCGGCAAGGGATCTCGTGACACAGTCATTCGGCCTGGAGACGAACGGCCTATTGGAAAAAAGCCAAAGAAGAAGTGGGAGTTCAGGACCAAGAAGCAACGCAAACTGCTGAAGGCGGAAAAGGAAGCCCAAAAGGTCATGGAGCAAGCAGACGCTACGGTCAGCCACGAAGAGCGCGAGAGGATACAGTCAGAGATTCTGAAGATGGTGTTTGCAACGTACTTCCGTATCCTCAAGGCGCGTGTACCACATCTCATGGGCGCTGTGCTCGAGGGTCTGGCCAAGTATGCTCACCTCATCAACCAAGACTTCTTCGGAGACCTCCTTGAGGCGCTCAAAGACCTCATTCGCGACACAGACAGGCTGGAGGAGGAAGACGGACCCGATAGCTCACAAGACGATGATCAGGGCGTCTCAGTTGTCCGGGACACCAGCCGTGAGTCTCTGCTCTGCACAGTCACAGCATTCGCCCTCCTTGAAGGCCAGGACGCACACAACGCCCGCTCCGATTTGCATCTCGACCTTTCATTTTTCATCACAAACCTCTACCGCAGTCTCCTTAGCCTCTCACTCAACCCAGACCTCGAGTTGGGCGCACAATCTCTCCATCTCAGCGATCCGAATGACACTTCCTCCGGCAGCACGGAAAACAGCCGGCGCAACAACAAGATCAACTTGCAAACTACCACAGTTCTGCTCCTGCGCTGCTTGACCTCGGTACTTTTGCCCCCCTGGAACATTCGTTCGGTGCCGCCAATCCGCCTGGCGGCCTTCTGCAAGCAGCTCATGACACTGGCGCTGCAAGTGCCGGAGAAGTCAAGCCAGGCAATTTTGGGTCTGTTGCAGGACGTGGTGCATACCCACGGGCGCAAGGTCGCTGCGCTGTGGAATACAGAAGAGCGCAAGGGTGACGGAACCTACAAGCCACTTAGTGAGACAGTTGAGGGGAGTAACCCGTTTACGACTACTATTTGGGAGGGAGAGCTGCTAAGGAAGCATTACTGTCCTAAGGTCAGGGAGGGGTTGAAGGCTATGGAGAAGGAACTGAGGTCTATCCCTTCATAACCAAGGTTAATCGATCTTGAGCTTGTTCAGTGGTTCCGATTCATGTGCTCCCATGATACCCCGGAAGCCAGGAATGATACATATAGTTGATTATTAAGGATTTATCTTCTGCTTATTGTTTCGAAGTTTTTCGACTCCTTAAGTCCACATTGTTGTGCTTTAATTCTCCCAGGCCTGAGATTTACAGTGGCTCCTCTCAAAAAAAAAAAAAATTCTTAGCCGATGACATTAGGAAGAGACAACATTCATCGGATGCGCTGTTCCTTCCCCTTCCCTCGGCCGCCTATTCGATTATGAGCCTCACGCGCTTTCCCAACCCGTCACACAATCTGATTCCATCATCATTTTAAAGGGCGGAAATTATTTTCTCTCGATGTTACGCTAGAGTCCCGAGGTGTTGTCATCTGGTCTCGATCTGGAATCTACAACCTCGTCGACTACTACCTCAACAAGGGTGTTACTTACTCGTTCAGGAGCCATGGCAGGTGATCTGAGCCCAGGTTGGCAGTCTACGCCGGTGAATCTCACCTGGACCTCGAGATACCACCATATCTCGGTAGTTATTGCCATACTCTTGATGTTACTGCAACTTCTCACAGAACCGGTGTCCCTTGACGGAAGGTGTTTGTCTCTTACTAGGCAAAGCCTGATAATGACTAAGTAATCGCTAAGTAAACGGTCTCATTATTGTCGTCCAAAAAAATCGAGAAATGACCGCTAAACATGAATGCACTTCTTTTCTCTGCAATATCCTCTCAACCATTATTATTATAGACTTCAACTCGGGTCATCTCCGTTCTTGCTCCGATCCTCGTCCAGCTAGCAGAACGCCTCTCACCGGATTCAGTGATCCGAAGAACCGAGTATTCGGCACGGTACACCTACCCAACAGCACGGCAAGCCATCCGGCTCCGACCCGTGGCTCGCATGTGCCATCATCACAATCTGACTTCATGTCCCCTTCCACCGCTGCTTCGTTGGGCCAATCCTTCCCGAGCCGAGTTGCACAGCTCTGCAGGTTCTTCGGCTCAATCGAGGATCGAGGCAGTCAAAGTCTTGTGTAAAGTACTGATCTGGTTATACTTACCTTTGCATCCGGTTATGGCAAATGAAAACTAGCATGACTATGCCACTGCCGAAGTCGTTCCCAGGCGCCGTCGGCAACTACAATCACGAAGTCAACTTCACTAGATACACCGCTCCAAAAACATAATCATGATCGTTCCTACATGCCAAACTAGGCATAGCTATCCGCCTGAGCGCACACAAGCAAGCATCACGATCGGATAGCTAGCCTATACCTACCCACGTCGGCAAGTAACAAGGTAGCAACGAAATGCTTATGCGGGAACGCGGACCACGGCTCCTGGACTCCAGTAGCAACCTAGAACGGCGTCTGTGTGTGTGTGTGTGTGTTTATGGAGAGCGCACGATGCTACCCAAGGTAGGGGTGCCGTGAATCGCTGCCCGCAAGTCCAGCCAGCCAGCTTTTCTTGCCACGCGCGTACACCATGCTGTGAGGGCGATCAGGGGCCGTTTCACATTGTAGATCGGCCTGCTGGGGCGAGTTGCCAGCTAGAAACATGGTGGCTTTGCTGGAAGCATGTTACTTTGGTTGCCGAGGCGGCTGTTGGTGATTGAGATGGAACTGAGAGCGGAATTTGTAGGGAGCCGAGGAGGGAACGTAATTCGAAGAGACACCCAATGGTGGAATGGCTTACAGGAAGGACCTGATTCACTGTTTCCCAGAGCCACGAGACTACACAATGACCTACACAGTAGAGATATCAACTACCATGAGCAGCGAGCCCTTTACCCGACCAGCTCATACCCGATTGATGAAGCTTAGTATACGTAACTGAATGCAAGACTCATGCTCCGAGTCCGTGGTCTCTCTGGGTGGGTTGGTCGGGATCCAGAGGTTTGGCTCGCTGAAACACGGGGCAAAGTGGGGGAAGGGGGAATGTGTGGTGGTGGTAAAGGCTTCGACGGGAGCCTCCGATTTCAAAACTACATCAGTGAGGAGTGGCAACTGAGCTGAAGACAGCATATGGAGGTTTCTCCAATTCTTGATCTTTCATTTTTCAGTCTTCGATGCCGTAGCTAGACGAACTGACAGCGGCTTCTGGGCCGTAGGTACTACAAAAGCATGCAACAGCCCGTATTCCATCCAGGTCAACGGCCGGTGAAGTGAGATGAAGCTGCCTTCTGTCTCTCTTGTGCCTGTCCGGGCCGCATGGGTGTGCTTTGCTGTTGGTGGGGTGAGATGAGCTGAGGACGACCGTGCCGGCGATCCACCGTGGAAGGATGGCGGCGTGCGAACGGGCAGGGAGAGACGGCCTAAGGTCAAAACCCCTGGCCATGATCACGACGTCCGCTTTTGATTTCTCGATCGACCTGCCAACAACACTTTGTCCAGCCGTTGAGGCCAACTGCAAAGATCGTCTCATTTTTCTTTGTGTTTCCGCCAATTTATCTGCTTGCTTTTTCCCGGTTGCTCGCGAGATCTGAAACTCAACGGCCATCTGCACAGCGCAATCTATCTCAAACCAGCGGGAGGGACCGCTGCGAGGCATCAGAAAAAGCCCCAACGAAAGGGCATCCTCCATCCTCCATCCATCATCCACCATCCTCCACATCCCATCTCACCAGCATTACGTAGCTGACAGCACAGCACAACCGATTGCAACCCCTGTGCCTGGAAGAGGACCGTGACAACAACCCACTAAGGAAACGAGGCGGACGACTACGACCTAAGTGGGTCACTAGCATGCGTCCGCGCCGTCCGAATTCGACCGGTTCGCCCGTGTGACGGTGCATGCCGCCCGAGCGGTTGCTTCTGGAAGAAGCTGTAACAAGGCCCTGGTCGGTTTCATCTCTTTCGACCAGCCCCTGAAGCCCAGCCAAGACCCACCCCAGGTACAGCCGGCGCTTGTTTCGGAGAGCTGCCCCTGTCCATCGCCATCGCCACGATCCACCCGCGCCAGCCAGGGCCAGGAGGGCAAAGCTCTTCGCGTTGTATGCTTGGCAGAATTGGGAAACCAGCTGTTGCCTATTGAGGCAAAGAAAGGCACGTTTTGTGTGTGATCTTGGCATGCCCCTCGCTGCCAAGCGGCGAAGCTGACCGAGCGTACAGGAAGGTCTTCTCGTTTTCTGTACTCGTGATCCTCGAGTCTGCACCCCCCTTTTTCGTTGTCTGCTTCTGTGCTGATAGCTGTTCAAGGGTTACGTTGGAGACTGAGCTCGATGCTGAGCTTATCTGGTTGGTGTTCTGCGCTAGGTTCGCGGCGAGAAACCGAGGTGGATTAACCACTCGTTTCGTCGTCTGCCCCTCTATCATGCAGATTAGCCAGGAACACCAATCGAGCCCGACAATTTCCGCAGCTCTTTGCCAGTGTGAGTTGTGGATGGTGTATGGGCGTGTAAGACGGACTTTAGAAGAGGAAAGAGGCTATGCTTCGGCACTCCATGGCAGCACCAAGCACCGAGCCTGGTCTGTTGCCACGCTGTTCATCCATTCTTCCCGGCCGTTGATTTCGAAACTACCATTGACGACGATGACCGTCGTACATACATGCCGAAGGCAACGTCACCATCGGTAGCTGTCAGTCGAGACGTCTTGCTTCAAGATGGACCTGCGTACCCAGCAGCACTCGTCTGTGTTTTAGATCTCCCCTTGGCATCGTGGCTTCCGCTGTCGATTTCTGGGGTGGCTCAGCCGAGCACCCTGGACTGCAGTTGCATCGTTCTGTCTCCTTCGCGATCCCCCTTCACCGTCTTCGTCCGGTCCTTAGCCTTGACCCTAATTTCAACAAGGTTACCTTTCTCAAGGAAGTTGACATAACCAAAGTACAATGTTGACAAACAGATCGTACACAACGAATGGAGGCTGCTAACAATAGAGTGGCGATTAGCAGCTGAATATGTCAGGCACAGGTACTGTACATACAGCCAAGTCCAGCGGCACGCATCGTCCCGCCTGGGCGCCAACGAGAGCCGACATCCATCATATCCATTGGCTTCCGCCGCATGCTGATTTTTCGACCCTCGCGCTTCACAAAATTTATCGAACGGAAATATGACAACATATCAGCACATCCAAAAGATCTCTGTGTTCATCTTCCTGCATGACGAACGTAAACTCCGTCTTCCCCAAGATCTCGCATAAACTGCCTGTGTATCGCCAGTCGCCGTGATGCCAAATCACAGCCCACAACCACTTGTAGTGGGTTTTCTTGTTGCCGCCGGCTGTCATATTAACCCCAAAACTTCGCCCGGTCACGTTCGGTGCCCCAATTGTAGTACAATTCGCAGCGGGAGTTGGACGATTCTGATAGGCTGATTGCTTCAACCCATGAGCAGTGATGTAAGCTCTTCAATTAAACGGCCTAATTCTCTGGCCCCTTTTTGCCTGCCCGCCTGCCTGGCCGTCCGTCTGCGACCATTTACGCTGGCCGATATACAGGTCGGGCCGCGTTGATTCTATTCTTGGCCGCATTGCTCTTCTCTGCTTTGGGCTGCGTAGTCAGCTGCGTTTGGCCAATTCGCAGACCCGAATGAGCGAATGAGAGACGCCGAGTGAGCCGGCGCAAAGCGCCCTCCTACGTAAGGTCTAGCCAGCTGATTAAGCTTGTCCAAACGTGAGGCGAGATCTGGACTTTGATCTAGCAAGATCACACATCTCAATCACAGGGTTGCCTCTTGCGTATCGCCGGGTGAGTTTTCGTCGTAGAATTTTACCAGAGATGAGGATAGAGCTGATGATTGGATGGGATAGGAGCGGCTAAGTTGGAGAAAAGCAAAGCCTTTTCCCCATCAAATTGAAACGCGGTGGGCTTGTGTTTGAGATGTTGAGCACCACCTGGCTTTGAGCTCGCAATTACATGGGGCTGTCAGTAGGTTGCCAGATCGATCTGGTTGAACATAAGCGGGATCATCAACATCCGTTTGATGGCACAGCAGCAAGTAAACGGATCGCACTCGAGATACGGCAATACAAACTCCGTCAAGCAAAATAAGAGTGAACAAACTACTCTGTCCCACCTGAACAATCGAAGAAAAACTCAAGCTCCCTGTCCAATAACCGGGGTTGTTGCTCATCAAGGTGTTTGACGGACGGGCAGGTGGGCGGCCACTAGTTGGGGAAACAAGAATGATCGCCCTGTACCCGCTGCCCCTGGCTGGTGTTATTGATCCCCACCTTACTTCACAGCCACTGCCCACATGCATCCAGGTATGCATCATATCGACCATAATGATATGGGCCATCTTTGAAGGAGCTGAAGTAGGGTAGAAATGGTATATGCAAGCTTGAATGGAGGTTTGAGGCTGCCGCACAGCAGACAAACTTCTCAAGCATGGTAGATCAATCACGTGGGCAGATTTTGCTGGTTTGGGAGGTGACTAGGGCTAGCAGATGAGTAATGAGCAAACATTAGCGCATTCTACGTGCCTGTAGCTTGTCAAACCTCCATCTTCTCCTGGGAAAACCTAACCATATGAAGCAGCGAAAATATCGTCAAGGACAGGCAAAAACGAGATAGAAGACTCAACACTGACAGAGCCATTCAATTACCGAAGAAAGTTGACAAAAAGCCAAGCATCAAAAAGCTCTTCGCTCTGTCTCATTCACCGTGAATGAGAAGTTGATCTGATCCATCCGTGGGTGTGTTGCACAGAAGCACTTCGCTACGGCGTTGGGCATACTGCAAGTAGAGCAGGTTAGGTAGCACTCGTAAGCCCTAACCTTGTGTTGGTGTAGCTGTGTTCAGTTCATCTGCTCTCACTCATTATCAAAACTGGATGTCCGCAAAGGAACCAACACTCATCAGGTGCCACTTTCATCCATCCATCACACCTGATCCCATCACTTACACCTTGTCTTTCCTAGCAGCAGCACAGAAGGGTTGTACCAACAATGTCTTGGACACTAACTGCCTCGTGTGATGCTAAGCAGTTGAGTCTTGGGATGTTGTGGATCATCGCAACAGCGCCATCCTGTACCCGGTTAAAGCAACTGAAGTGAAGATTCGGCAGGCTGATTTGCTGTAGGTAATGGAAATAGAACAGCGCGATGAAGACGCGAAGTAACCATGCCAACGAAAGAGACGAACTGCACTGCCGTAGACGGTTCACGTCTGTGCTCTTGCGTATGAGATACCCATACCGGCCATCAATCCCACGTATGTATTCCTTGGCCCACTATATCTACAGAACTGCAGCCAACATTACGACACTACAAGATAGCCTAGAGTAGTGGGCGATAGAGCTAGTGAGCCAAGCAGACCACACTAATGCCCCTGCAGTAGTAATGTCAGATACAGAAGGTCTCTGTTTGGTTCGGAGCATTGCCGTGGGGAAGGCCCCCGGTTAGCGAGCCCTACCTGTGGCTTCGACGGCGTTCTAAAACATCTCAGCAGGCGTGTTTCAGAATCTGCTGGGCATGGATGGTGATCACGCGGGTGGATCGGCACAGCACACGTTGCTACACTGCAGTGCGTGCACTGCTGCAGGTATCTCGATCAAGCTGGGTGCAGATAGTTAAAAGTTCAGTCTAGGAAGCTATTTCGTATCCAGGGTTAGGCTGAAGGTTCGTGATCTTTTTGCTCTGCAAGGTTGGTGATGTTAGCTAGATGCACGAATTGGGGGCGATGCTATCTGCGGAAGCTTCTCCGGTGGCATGGAAAAATCCCAAGATGATGTACATCCAACTTCGAGCTCTCAGCAAGCAGACACGTTGGCAGTGTCGTCATCAGCCTGGAAGATCGACATTGCTTGACATGGCATGCTCATGCCGCTGCCCCTCAGTGGGGACGCCGTTGGAAGAGATCTGGTGATGATGGACGTCGATCATCATCGAGCCCATGATGGCATGCCTCTTCTGCGGGCAAAAGTGGGCCACGCGGTGTCAGACCCGTTATAACAAGAAAAAGAGAGCCTCAACAAAGTTAACTTCAGCATCAATGCCAGGCTCGGATGACGACAGCAAGCAATGCTTCAGCCATCACATCGCTAGTTTTTTCTGCCTACCGAGGCCACCGAGTTGTCACGGAACACTACTATCACCGTTGAGGTTGGAATCAGGCTGAAGAACCGGCTTTTCTGTCTGATTTTGCAGACTGGTTCGATTGCTGGTTTCCGGGCAGCTGATGGCTGTTGTCCGGGGGTGATTCTCTCGAATCTTGACTCTTAGTGTGCTTGACAGTCATCCAACAGTCCGCTCGCCTGCCTTCTTGATGGCTGGCATCTCACAAGGCTGGAATGGCTTGCGTCTTTGCCATCCTGAAATATTCATCTATCCCCCCCAACAGATCGGTGTTTTCCCTTTTGGTGTCAGTCTGCGGATGTGCACCCAGATTCAGTGAAGATGACAAAGCACAACAGGGGACAGTTCTCTGGCAGCACCATCGAGTGGGTGGGTCCCCTGAGCTATTTCTGAAGCATGTTTCAGAATTGACAGGGGGTTTCCGGATGGTCCGAAAAGTTTGTGGCTGGCCGTGTTGGGCGGCGTCCATGTGGGGTTGAAGCAACGCGATGGCACGGATAGAGGACAACGGGTCGCCTGTGCGCTTTTGCCTGCGCGCCAGCAACAGCCTGGACAGCAGAGCAGAAAGTAGGGTGGAGCGGTTGCCGCTTCTCCTGGAGATTTTTGACAAGAACGTGTGCGTGCGCGTAAGTGTTGTGCAGTCGCTGTCTTGTGGCTCAGTCGTTCAGGTCCGAGATGATGAAGGATCTTCATTGGGTCGCCGCTCTCAAGGAAAACCTCTTTAATCCGCTGTGGCGTCTGTGCTGGCAGCCACAGCAAAAAGGAAAAGTCAACCCGGAGTGCCCAGCAGAAGTACGCTGGCGTGAGGGAACTGATGGTCCAACTGCGTGTGGGTAGGTCTGCGACTGACAGGTGGTCATGAATCATCGCTTGGCCTTGGTCGCAAGGTTCCATTGTTCTAGCTTCGGGCCCTCCACAATTTGGCCGATGGAAAGCAGGCCATCTGGAGCCAACATTCCCAGCAGCACGCCCGGACCTACGGATACTTTTCCATCAATGGCGTAGCGCAGGCAGACTTCCTTTCAGCTCGGAACAAGCCGAGGACGATGAGCTTCCCTAGGATGGTCATGGTGAAGAAAGACCGTAAAAGGACCAATTCACAATTTGTTATACGTCTACTCTATCTTGCGTATGTTGGACGATGCCTTCGCCGCCTTTGCCCGTCTCAAAACCAGCCTTGCTTGCATGTACCTATGATTGACTGCGTATGTACCGCGTCGGAAACTTATCGTCCACAACAGCGTCAGCCATGATTGGGCGCAGCAGGCTCATAGCCGGCTAGTGCATGACAGTCTTTTGGTAGCGTTGCAACCTCGAAGGCAGCATAGGTGTGTTGTTTGGCGAGCAATTTCGCGAATGCGGTCTGGCAGGCGGGCGAGCACAGCGCAGCCGGGGGACCAAGGGATGGCCCGTGGACAGGGCCTCTCGGCGCTGCATTCCGCGCTTGCAAGTAGCGAGTGTTCTGGCCGATGGCGTGCTGATGGCCAGTGCTTTTGCTCTGCTCTAATGAGCCCTGTTCCTGTTGTCTAACGGCCTCGGCTCATGCCGAAGGGACTGGATGTTGAGACAGACCACGCTAAAATCCAAGAAGCTGGCCGCGAAATGCATCACAAGAGGCCAGGCGTCCAATAACAGTGAGCCCAGAGCGTAATCAGCTCCGGGCTACATGCGTGTAAGTAAGTGAAAAATATGGATGCCAGCTTTCGGTGTAAGTATGGTACCTTGCGATGTCTCCCTACATCGGGTACGGACATGGCCCTGGGTAAAGTCCCTACGCAAAGCCCGGAGCTCCAGCTCAATGGCGGGGAAAAACGTTAGGGCGCTCAACGGCGACCTGGCCCTTGGCGGCGGAGGTCATGACTCTTGTATCGCCAACAATCGGATCTCTACGGCTATGTCATGACAAACCCCATCGTTGCCACCATAGAGAGACTCGCGATGTAGAATGATAATCATGATTGCTGACCTGGATATCTGTTTGCCAATGGTGTCGCATCGGCCATCTCTTGATCAGTCATCTGCCCTCGTGTATCGAGAACAACGCTGCTTGGCCGCATGGCAGCAATTCCCGCTCTTGTTGTTGAGCCTGAAGACAGGACGAATGCGAAGTAAAAGGCGATACGGCTCCAGGAACGGCAATCTATTGCCGAGCGGTCTTTGTATGCGTAGAAATGCTGAAAGAGATGATGCAACCATCGTACGCCAGGAGGAAGTGATCTGTAAAAGTGACGAGCAATGATGGTGATTTGAAGCCCCGCGATGGCTGCGATCTGATCTCTCAATCCCACATCGTCGACCGCTGCGCATCACTGGGCCTGCCGGCGAGCTGGGGTCCCAATGTGAACAATGCCATGATTTTCGATGAAAAAAGACGGCTCTTTTGTCGGCTTTCTGGCCTCCAGGCGACCGAGTGCGAGTGGCCCCTGCGCGAAGAAAGCGAAGCCAGGGCAAGGGTCCAGGGTCCTTCCGCGAGTGGAGCAGGAGAACAACGGAAGCGACATCGCCCTTGTCATTCCAGGTACGTACCTTAGAATCCAGCGCCTGCCATTTTTCCCGCGATGGAACTCCATTTTCCAGCTGCCTGCTCATTGGCTGAAAGCCTTAGTGGAGCTCGCCCCCCACTCTGGGGCCAAAGCAGCCCAGGAAGCGAGCAAGTCATTAAAACGCCCCGGTAACCCCCAGGGTCGGCCAGCAGATCCCCCTCGCGCCCGATCTCTCTCTTCGCGGTCTTCCACCACTTTACTCTTACCCTTACCCCCTCCTTTCAACGACTTTGTCGTCCACGACTCTTTTCTTCGTCGCCTCCCTTCTTTTCTTCCTCCATAACATTCAGTGGATATTGTCCTAGCACGGGCTGGCCTCGACTAATCATCCACACTTCTTCCCACGCTTCAAAGAAATTAAAAAAGCATTGTTGACGGGCAGCGCCTGAACCAACAATCCAACCAACATAACCACCCGCACATCACATACCCACCCACCCACACCTACACACACGCCGATTTGATTCTTCCCCTTGCCTTGCGATTTCTCCATCGCCGTGATAATTCCATTTCGGTTCCGCGAATCGGGCAGCACTATCCCCTTCCCGCGAAGCTGAACAGCATATTCGTCTGCGATTCTTGCCTCGCATATCCTCGTCGCTGGTCGCATTCGACAGCGCTCGACGAAACTCTTCCCTTTACTCCCTTTCAGGGGTCTAGACGACTCGGGCTACGCCCTGCATTATGAACGCACAGAATGCAGTCATGGCGGCCCCAACACAGAAACCGGAAACATTCATGCTCTCTCCGGAGGCACAACAAGCGCTGCCACACGATGCTCAGGTAGCTTTGCAGCAAGTTGACAATTGTGAGTCCCATTGGTACATGCATATCTTCGCGGTAACTGGCTTTCTAACCGCCATGCAGTGAAGTACTTCCTTCTTTCAGCCCCCGTTGACTGGCAGCCCGACCAATACATCCGTCGCTTCCTCCTCCCCACCGGCGAGTACATCTCGTGCGTCCTATGGAATAACCTCTTCCACATTTCCGGCACCGACATTGTCCGCTGCCTCTCATTCCGTTTCCAGGCCTTCGGCCGCCCCGTAAAGAATGCCAAGAAGTTCGAGGAGGGCATCTTCTCCGACCTGCGGAACCTGAAGTCCGGCACAGATGCGTCCCTTGAAGAGCCCAAGAGCCCCTTCCTCGATTTCCTATACAAGAACAACTGCATTCGCACGCAGAAGAAACAGAAGGTGTTCTACTGGTACAGCGTGCCCCATGACCGACTTTTCCTCGATGCGCTGGAGCGCGATCTGAAGAGAGAAAAGGCCGGCCAGGAGCCGACTACGGTCGCTGTTGCCGAGCCGGCGCTATCGTTCAAGTACGACTCGTCGCAGTCGCTCTATGAGCAACTCACCAAGGCCCAGCAGGCCAACTCGTCGGCTTTCAGCCTGCACCAGCTGTTTGGCACCATGTCTTCTGGCCCGATTGGTTCGATGGCCCCTCCTCCGCCGATGTCGATCCCCCAGTCGATCGCGCCCCCGATGCCCCAGACGATGCCCCCTTTATCGGATGGGATGGACGCCATGGTTCCCTACAACAACATGAACACTATGAACAATATGGCGGTAGCTCCCTCCATCCCTCCGGCCACCCAAGCCGTAATCAAGCGGGAGCCTGATTACCAGCGTGTGCAGTACAATCAGAATGGTGTTCCCATCCAAGGTCACCAGCGCCATGCGTCCATGCCGGCCTATGGTCTGGAGTACTCGCCAGCTCCCTCGTTCGTGTCGTCGCACTTCGACGACTACAGCCAGCGCGGCATGTCGTTCGAGCCCATGACCCCTCCTCAGCAGGCCCTCTCCATTCCCGGTGAGCCTGCTTACATTCCCAACGAGGAGACCGGTCTTTACAGCGCCATCCCCAACCACATGGATCCTGTTGGTGCCCTGAACGGCATTAACATGCTTCCTCCTTCCAACCTGGCTGCTCCGGCGTTCTCTCGCCCCTACACCAGCGGTCTTTATTCCGCTGTTATTGAGGGCTCGCCGACCTACAAGCAGCGCAGGAGGCGTTCGTCTATTCCCCCTTCTCTGTCGGCTGCCAACGGTGTCATGGGTGCCCCAACGTCTGTGCAGCTCCGGCCTGACCTTCGGAGATCCGTGTCTGCTTCTGTAGGCCCGGTTCCGGAGGAGGAATCTGAGAACTCTCCTCCCAGTCTGACCTACACCAACTCGGCTGCGTCGGTCGCTCATCAAAACGACATGTCGCGTCATGGCACCCCTCTTCCCACGATCGAGGGCAGCCCCTCGCTGGAGCCTGTTCCTGTGACGCAGCAGGATTATTCTCCCATCCCGACCAGTGACATGGGCCAGATGGGCGAGCAGCGGCCTATCCTCCAGGGCGGCCCCATGGTGCGCCGGGCTCGCTCGGCTACTGTGATGGAGCTGGGCCCCTACCCGCAGAAGACACACTGCTGCCCCATCCCAACCTGCGGACGTACATTCAAGAGACTTGAACACCTTAAGCGGTAAGATTAGGCTCGTGTTTCATTTTGTCATCCTCGAGGATCCTCCCGCTGTATATTGACTAAACCTCCCAGACACGTGAGAACACACACCCAGGAAAGGCCCTATGTTTGCCCTTACTGCAGCAAGGCATTCTCCCGCTCCGACAACCTGGCACAGTACGCATCCCCTTTCCCCCTTTTCTTATTCCTTGTCGTCAGTCAATAAGTGGGAGGGGTCCAACATGTTATGGTGCAAGTGACATGTTACCAAGCCGCCCTTGGAGAGTCACCTCACCGCAAGTGTCACTGCACAATATGCCCTTCCCACCCAGCTCGGCGGCTCCAAGTTAGTTAATAATTGATTCAGAAGATGCTGACAATCATTGTAACAGGCACAAGCGGACTCATGATCGCGGTGATGGTGCCGAGGGCAGCGTCAACTCGGGTGAGGAAGAGGAGCAGTACTCTGGCGAAGACCCCGTTGACGATGCTTCGCCGACATCCGAGACCAGCGCTTACGTCACCGGTTCGATTGACTCGGCCGTCAACGGCAACAGCAATAACAGCAACGCTACCGGCAACTCCAACGGGGCACCCACCTCTAGTGGTCCAAGCACTAGCACATCCATGCCCCAGACAACGCAAACGTTCAATAGCCTGCAGACGCTTAGCATGCCGATGCAGATCAGCCAACCACAGCCCATTAATGCGGGCGCGATGGTTTAAAAGGTTTCAATTTCCTTGCTAGTAAGCTTGCCTATTTGCTTGCTTGCCTGCCGAGTCCAGGGGATTCGGTACTTGGAGGGCGGGAAATCTGTGTGTCTCAAAAAATACATGAAGGGAAACGGGACTTTCGGGTTGTCGGTTGTCTGAACTACGGGATACCCTGTAAACATATACACTGCGTGCGCTTGAGGTTAGGGGCAAAGCAGCAACACATTAAGAGGTTTCTGGGTTGGCTGGTTGGTTGCTTTGGGTTCGATCAGTCATGGTTTATTTTATTATCGTTTATTACTTCACTTCGCTATGTATTCACATTTGGCTGGTGCCGCAAATTCTCCTGGCTTTTCATTTATCTACATCGTTCTTTTTGGGGTATTTATGCATGTTCGTGTGTTCAGAATACATGTCCTTTAAAGGTTTTGGGGGGCTAAGCAGCGATGAGGAGATGTGGATGACATCCAGAGAAACGATATGCTGGGGAGGAGCTTATTGCATTTGACTTTAATCGGACAGGCATACTCATATAGAAAGCTTCAATGAAGGCATTTACAACATTGTTTTTGTTGAACCACCTGGGTATGTCATGTGATCATCCTTATGTCTGACTACGCTTTATGCAGAAGATGCTACACGGATTGCATGTGTAAACAAGTGGTATGATAGACAAGTCAATTTTGTCGCCTGGTTGAGGCTGTGACAAGTTAGATCCAGTTGGGCCTTGGCCTGCTGTGCAGCTGCTTAGCTATCGGATCGATCAGTTACAGTCGCGGCTGGAAGAATTTGGGGAGCACAAGCTGAGAATGGAATTTGCAAGTTAATATGCTCAGAGGTCAGGAAGTGAGTGGGATCATGTGTTAGGTTAACGAGGTCACACAAAGACTTGCCAGGGGTCCATGGTTAGAGACTTCGCGTTTTAGCTGGCCTTAGGATTTTGCCTTCAGCTATAATATCTATTGGGAGCGGATTAGTGTGGGCCGTGGAAAAAGAGAAATCTATCTGCTCAAAACATTGGATAGAGACAGTTTTTATTATCATTTAAACAGGGTTGCTTGTGGTGAAAGACGTCTGAAAATTACAAAACATTGCCATCTCTAGGTAAAGATGGCGCCAGTGGCCATGCAGATTTTACTATACGAGTTTGGCAATATACGGCGAGCAGCTCAATCATGGGAAGATAACCACACCAAAAGGCAAAATTTTTGATGTTCGATGCATTAATGGGGATCAAAAACGTTACTCTCGAGGCGAACAAAAAGCGGTGAGGAAAAACCTGGAGAGCCAGGAAAAACCTTGTGCCTACTGCTTTTGAAAGAGAAGAGAGCAAAAGAATTACTGTACCCAGTATTAGAAAAGGGCCAACAACCACGGGTGTTGTGGACGTGATTACAACTGGTAGAGAGTGCACATGACGACAGAGCAACCAGCAAGGCTCTGGTAGTGGAGAAGCCACAACTGCCTTGTGCCAGCTCAGTCATTAGGGCTTCTTAGTGAGAGCAAGCTGCAATGCCTTTTGAGATCGTGTTTGATGCCAAGAAGTGGAGTGTTTTTTTATACATGACTAACACCAAGCTTTATGCTCTAGAGGATCAACAACCTGCAAGGTCATGAGTCTCCTTCAGTAAGATACCAGTCATTTTACTCAAAAACAAGAAGCAACTTAATGCTGTATACATTTGCTCGGTCTTTGTACAGATTTAGAATCAGATGATGGCGGTAATAAAAGAAGGGTTACCAGCGACCTGCTTCCTTATGCCATTGAGTATCTCCTGACACTTCATCAACAGGACTGCGATGGAACTGTGAACTATACCTAAATGCAACATATAGACTCAAAGCCAGTGACGCCACATCAACTTTCTCGCTCGAAACTTGGCATTTTCGATTCAACAGACGTGTTCGAGTCATCAACACATCACCTAGGCCATAACAACTCATGGTCTCCAGTCACTTGCCCACAATATCACCCAATCTCCCCCAAACCTTTCTTGAAGTGCCGCCTAGCATCATCAAGTAAAATAATGTGCACGACTACTTCCGATAAATACTCATGTGTCCGAAAAGTCTGCTCCTACTTTAACGATTGTTTACGGGCGAACTAGCTCCACGACAGCGAAAGAAAAATTAAGCATCTCTGTCTAGGCTGCAAGGACAAGCAGAAGGAGTCGAAGTAAACTCCCAGTGCTAATAGCCCAGGGGAGTAGTTTAACACTGAGTTAATGGCAAAGGAAAGGTTATGTGATCATGAAATGACCCATAAGGCAACTGGTCAATCTCCATCCACGGGATAGCTGAATAAAAGATTGTTCGATAAACTGATCACAGGTTTCATTTGGTGATCAATTATTTGAACAAGAAAAAAAATTCCATCCAGTCGTGTTTTCTGAGATTAAGCTTTGACATGGCTGAATCACTGTTTATGACGGAGAGAACTGTCCGTGAGGGTCAGTTGGGAATAAGCACGACAACTAGTGATTGTACTGACCAGCTCCGCTCAAAATTATTAATTGAATGACATGCGGCAATCAATGGTGAAAGACTGACAAAGTGACTAAGAGCCAGATATTCCTTGCAATCAAGAAAGGTAGACTTTTACGATTACTTTTTCATTGCCCTAATAGACTTTCCATACATGCTTATATAACACTTTGAGATTACGCGCCAATTGATAACTTAAAGTGTTAGCGTGACTGCTTCTTTGTACATTCACTTACAATTGGCCCTGACATTTGTTTACACACTGATAGCAATTCACTGTCAAAGGAGCTTCTTAAGTTTGCTAAATTGGCAACAAATGGAATGATCTTGACAACACTTCTCCAGGATGCCTTTCCAAGATACATATAATATACGGCTTAATCAACCCATGTCATGTCACACCCCCAACATTTAACAAGCAATACTCTATCAACAGGGATATCAAGAACATTATCATCATGACTCCCGAGCTTCCAACATAACACTAGCATTAGATCCGAGATGTGCGTCACCACTTACTCCAAATACCTCTGTTGTTGCAGGACATTGAAGAATCAATTCATCTGTGATCTCAGCAAAGCAGGACATTCCTGTCAGATCGATTTCGTGTATGATCGCCGCAGCGAGGCATGCACGATTTGCAAGAGGAAGCAGAAGCTCTAATCCTATCAAATCTCAAGGATTTTAGAGCTCACAAGTAGGAACTTCTGGCTCTAGGAAACTGGAGATTTAAATCTGCGGATAGCTTAAGAAGAGGGCACCAGAAACCATGTTCTCCTGTGTTTAACAAAGCTGAAAGGTGACTGAGAAAAGGGACTTGCTATGGAAACTTAACAATCTTCAGTAGCAAGGCTAGTGACTTTCACAGAAGTGCGGGTAATGCTATTTAACTTTAGTAACTTGAGTGTTAGCTGCAAGTAGGCGGTGATATTCCAGCGTTTGTGATCATGATGATCGCATTCGGCTACTCTCTCCATATGGTGACTGCCAACATAGGGACTTTTATGAACTGTCATAATATCATATCTCTGAGGCGAAGGGTTTGGAAACTTCATGATAAGGATGACTTTACCCACATTTCCAACAACATTAACCGTGGAGGCGAAGACCTTTTATCACCCTAAAAGAGTGCGATGACAAACCGGTATGCAAAAGCAGTATAACCGAAGTTGACTAGAAGAGTGTTGGCTCTGTATTCTTTTTGTGCGAGAAAGAACAGGAGTGTTATTAAAGTTAACGCGTGCCTACACTGCAGCCAGGCATGGCACTTGACAAACCCTACAACAAGGAGTAATGAGTCTTCAAGTAGAGTTCTATGATTTTGTAAGGTGCATGAATGAGATGTCAGTACTGGGAAACGTCATGGTATTGGCTAACTGAGTGCCAACAACTGGTAAAGCCTGCATGAGCTGCTTCCAAAAGGAGGTCAAAAGACTGAGAACTCATTTTTAGCTGTGAAAAGGCCTACGATTTAGAACAGTGTCAAATCAGTAAGTGTTCTTTCCTGAAATAAGGTGCCTTTTTGACCTAGGTAATATGCGTGTTACGCTGTTGACCTATTAGTGTACTTGCAGACTCCCAAGAACACAGATCTCTCCTCCCTATCCGACATGATCAATTTGCAACCTGTAACATAGCTGAAAAAAAATTTTCGGATTTCTTCATCAAGACATGTACACAGTGGTTTATTTAAGTGAGTTGTAGCTGCACCTTTAATGGTGCACAATCTTCTTGCGTCAATTCTCTAGCAAGAAAGAAGTGCAAGGGTGTTGTTACACATTCGTATTTGTCGTTGACAATATGTGTGATGATTGTGCTAAGAAATCTAAGTAGTTCTCGAGTGCAAGTGCGCTGGAGTTGAGGAAGGGAATGTACTTTACTTGAGGAAGCTTTGCCCTCCTAACTAGTAACTAGCACTTGAGGGTATTACATGCTGTAGGGCAGATTGAAAAGTCTAGTTTGCTGAGTTGAATATCAGGCATGGGGTCTTCTTGTATTTCCTAGATAGGGTATGAAAGTAATCAAGGCTGGTCAGTTAAATTCTATGGGTGAAAATCAAGGGACGTTGCTAGGTTAAACGGATAGTCATCAGGTTGAGGTCATTGAGGACCCGAAATTTTGGGCATAACAACCTCGCTAATTCCGAGTCCTCTGTAGCATGATAATTCATTGTTATCAGCCTGACTTCACCCATGGTGTGCCGGTTATGAGAAGTCTGAGCGCTTGCATCCCGGGTCTACTTCACGATTTGAATGGTTGGTAAGCAAACGTATGGAACGGATGGTATATGTGAGGCTGATATAGGCGTTGCTATAGCTCGCCTATGCTGTTCGGTTGGCTGACAGGGTCTTGTCGAGCATGAGCAGAGGTGGGATGTCACCTGTTGCAGTTTGTGGGACCTGAAACGAGTGAATGGATGGGGTTACCCGCTTGGCACAGCGGATTGCGATTTAGCTCTCTTCCTTGCCTTCATGCTGAACGTTATCTTGGGACTTTGAGCTGTGCTTTTCTATTTACACTCATTGCAGGCCATATTTATCTTTTCTTTAGCATTGTTACACATAACAGTCTTAAGGTTGAGTACTGCTCCAGACTCAAAACTCTCAACTTCAGATTTTCTACATCACCGCACGGACCCCGTAGCCTCACTTTCGTAAGGGGAAGAGCAAATCTTTCACCATCGACATCAACAAGATGCTTTTCCGGCATCAAACAGCCATTTTTGGACTCTTTTTGCTCAGAGCTTCGCTCACCATTGCTTGGGAGCATGTCTCAGGGGAGGAGCTCAGGCAGACAGTGGAAGCAGGAGACTCGGTGTTGGTCGCATGTAAGTTTTGTGTATACAGCAGCCCATGCTACTACCTCCAAATGGAGTGGGTTGAGGATTGAGACTAACTCGCTTCGCTTGTAATTAAAGTTGTCAAGGTAAATCCCCTTCACTCATGAGACTTGGGACTCGAGGTTTTGAAGTTAAAAGGCGACTGACATGAGGTTGTGCTTTGGACGTTAACCATAGCCCGAGGAGTAAGTAATCCCTGAATCTACTTCATTTGAACACCTCAGCCACACCATGATCGCTAACAGCATTCATCCAGAGAAGCCAGTGCTGCTCTTGAGAACGAGTGGCTGTCCGCCGCAGATCTTCTTGCCAGCAGGGCTGAAGCAAGCCAGATCCAGGCTGAACTCCTAAGTGTGGATTGTTCTCTACCTGAAGGAGAGCGAAATTGTCTTGTAGATGAAAATGAGCCACACTCCTATCCATCCATATTTTTTCTCCAGGAAAACAGACCCGCGGTGAAGTATCAAGGGAGATTGAAGGCTGATTCGTATGTCCATCTCGCCCTGCTATCTCTGTTGTCTTCACTTCCCGGCGACCCTCGAGATATTACATGATCTAGGTGATTCCTTCAAGCAAAACTGACACCCAGCGGTAACAGCATCCTCAATTTCCTCGACTATCAGAGAAGCGCCCAGATCGTTCAGCCAATTTCGGACTCTGTTGTTCTCTCGGAGTTTCAAAAGACGACGTCATTCGTCGCATACCTTGGCGAAGATGCACAGAGCGCATCTGTCTTTGAGGATATCGCCTGGTCTTACCCCGAGTATGGCTTCAAATTCGGAGCGGTGGTAGACGACAAGATTTCCCAAGAGGGGGGATTCAGAATCGAGGAGAGGCCTGTTGTAGTGGGGTATAAGGATGGGACCAAGGCCGTTTTCACAGGAAAGGACAAACGGTTGGGCCCCGAAGAGCTGAGGAAATGGTGAGTCCGCTCTTCGAATAACTGAGGAAGACCAAGATACCAGTACTGACACACTATTGAAGGATTGAACTGTATCTCCAGAGGGAGACCGTTAAGAAGAGAGAAGAGCGCGAATCAACAAAGGTGGCTACCCTGGGGAAACCGAGAGCGAGCTTGCCTGTCGAGAGGGATGAGAAAGTAGAGCTATGAGATCAGTAGGACATAGAACCACAAGACACAACACCCTGATAGGAGCAATTTATGGTGTTGTTGATTAGCTATACCCTTTCTTTCTAGGGGAGCCTTTGGAGGGCGACTGGGCAGGCATGAAGACCAGTGGATTAGCAGTCGTAGCATGATATCTTAGTGCTAATAGTTAAGACTGAAATGAGGTCGCTGTCGTCTTCCTTAGGAGAATGTTTGGAAACAAGTAACTAGTCTTTGGCTAAGGCGCAAGTTTTTGTTTGTGGTACGAGCTCAGAGGGCATCCACATTACAGGACCCCAAACAGTCCCGAACTCGGTATTCTCGTGTTCCGACCAACATTTTGCCGGCAACGCTGTCTCTGAGTGAGACACCAGACAGTCCGTTCCCCGTTCCTCGGGAGCTTCTCTGAACCAAAGTCAACAGGCCTAAGTCCCGAACCACCGGAGGACCCAAACTGAACCAAAGTAGCAGTGCTACGAAACCAACAGGAAATATGCCGGGCAACACATTTCAAAAGGTATATTGAGCCAGTAAGACAAGCAAAGAGCGATGTCTTGCTGGATATGGGGTGCATTGGGGATGCATCGCTCGCATCAGCTGCAACAACGGCTGCACAAAGCACCTCATTTTCGCCTGCATTTTTCTTTCGCGCCTGTCGCCAGCGCTTAGGCTGGGCCTTACTGGCTCCGGGTGAGCTGGGCCTGCTGGGTGGTTGATTGGTTACGGGAGGGGCTGGGAGGGCCCCGCCGGCGGGCTGCTGCGGTGTTGCTGTGGAAACTTGTTGCAGGGCCTGGCGAAGGGTGGAATGCCGTGTTTACTTCAGGCTGGACCAATCAGGAGGCTGCGATGCCGTCGCACGCGGGCAGGTTCCCTCAAGACAAGAAGGGCAAAAAAGACAGTAAACATCACGAGATATTCTAACGATCTGATTTCTCACTACCACAGCTCTCCTTCGCAAATTATCACCACTTGCACAGTTTGCCGTGTGCTGTCGGTGTTTTTCTTGGGTGAGCTGTAGCTTGTGTGCGGCCTTCGCTTCGTCGTCGGATTTTTAGCGCTCGTTAAACTTGCGGTGTCTTTGATTCGTTGACTGCCGTTGATTGGACCTTGACGCTGTTGCTGCCAACGCAGCCAGCCACTCGACCCAATTCGATTCGACCTGGCTTCGCGATCTCATTGATCGACTAAAGGTTTAGCTGCGACATTTGCGACAAGTGGTTCAACCACCTGGAGCAACCCCTTTCTCAACTGCATTTCCTTTCGCCAGACTAGCTGGGCTCTGGTATCTTGTGTTGTTCGTTTCCTTTCTTCTGCTGCAACTTCGCTTTGGCGCTCGCACTCGAGTCGCATTTGCGGTTGCATCCTTTCGAGGGCCTTGAGACCTTCCAGATCGCAGCCATCGCAGACAGCGACCCCACCAGCCTCTCTCCTACAGCGGCAGGAGTGAGGAACAGCACCAGCCGGACCAGAACTAGAAGGGTTTCGAGGGAAACATCGCCCCCAATCAAGGCCCCCCCCCCCGCCTTCGGATTTCCGCTTCCACTTCTTTGATTTCCGCTTTCTGCCACGAAGCGAGTCTCAATTCGAACCTGCACCTCCACTCGATGCCGACGCAGGAACCTGTATGTCGCATTTACGTTGTTGATTCCATGCAGTCCATCTAATTCAATCCACATTTCTTCGACGGCTTTTGCTTGGATTGGGGTTTGTTTTATTTTTCTTTACGCTAACACCGGCCAGGTGCAGCCTCTGCGCATTGCAAAGAGCAGCACGATGCCGTCGCCGACGAAGTCGGGCGCCCAGCGTCCGCTCTCTGAGATAGCGCCGACGGAACAGCGCAGGAACTCACCCAACTGGAATCCCCCAACCAAGGTAAGCAGAGCAGATGACTGAGACATTATTCACATCCCGTGCCCTGGCTCTGGGCTCAGTGAATGAGACAGATGCGCTGACTGATGGGCCAGAGAATGACCCTGACCGACTCGTCCCCATTCCAGTCATCTCCCCTGGAGGGCGTCACATCGCCGCGACTGTTCTGGCAGAACCGCAGCTTTAACTCGGAAAACAGCTACAGCTCGTCGCCCACTTGTGCCCGTCGCGAGTCCCTCGAGCGCTTGCAGAAGGCTTCCCGCGTCAAGAATAGCAACATTCTGGCCCTCGAGCAGAAGAACGAGTACGATCCGTCCAAGCCCCCGCAGATCGAGCGTCCCCTTGCCAAAATCCAGCACAACGTGTTTGGCCGTAACAACGGTGTTACAGCCTTGCAGTCGACCGGAAATCGTCCTACTGGCCACCAGCGCAGCGAGAGCAAGACCACTCTTCCCGTTCTGACCAAGCCAGCAGCTCCCCCGGCATCCCATAGCACCTCGACCACCGCGACCACAACTAACCCGACTTCTTCGACCAACACCGCGGCCAAGGACCCGGCGCTGCGCCCCATGAGTCCCAGCAAGGACCAGCCGTCACCTCTCAAGTCGTCGCTGTCGTCTCGCTTCAAGAACAGCTACGACTCTCAAGGCGCCGCGTGGTCGGGCGATGAGCACGATCTGCCCCCTGGCCGCTCGCTGCATCGTCACCAGAAGAGCGTCACCTTTGACAATGCCCCGCCGCAGATCAACGAGTACGAAATGGTGACCCCGGATATTTCGTCCATTGACAGCAACTCGCGCGAGGGCAGCTTCTGCTCGGATGACGACGACGAGGACGATGACTACATGTACCATCACAACGGCCACTTCGATCCCGACGACAGTTTCGATGCTTCCCTCGAGGACACCGCGAAAACCCCGGTTGTCGGTCCCGATGACTGGCGCGATGACGACCATGATGACGGCGATGACGAGTACGAGAGGAGCCCCGCACCCGAGGACTTGAAGCTACCGGAGAGACCGTTTCACCGCCGTACCGATTCTGGAGCCTCGAACGGCGAGGGCAGGCCGCTTCCTCCCCTGCCTGGCGCTGCTCGGAGTCTGCCCAACCCTCCCGCACCATCTCATGCGGACTATCACTTTGGTAGCTTTGGTAACAGCAAGATGCCCCTTGAAGAGCGCCTCAGGCTCATGATGCTTTCCGACGACGGTAAAGCTGCCGTCGAGCAGCAGCGCGAGCGCCGTATGAGACGCGCCGCCAACCGCGACCGCTCTCTAAGCCGCACGCCGGAGACTGAGGGTCGCAGCCGCAGCTCTAGCGCCCAGCCGCAGTCCGATTATGATGAGGATAACGTTCCCGATATCTCTGGTCTGGGCGAGTACAAGCTGCCGCCTCGTATTTCGCGCGAATCCATTATGCGACGTGTCAATACCAATGAGCAGAACAAGCGACAGTCGGATGACAGCTTCTCGTCCCCCCCGGCCGCTACTAGCTCAGACGCTGCTCGTAACAGCTACCCTTATGATCCCGATGAGCCTATCCCAAGCACCGAGCTCGAGGAAGATGTCGATGACAGTAGCAGTGTCATCATCAAGCGCGACCATGACGATAAGGAGTACGATGGCTATCACCGCCCGTATGAGCGCCCCCCCGAGACTCTGGATGATGAATCGGACGACGACGAGAAGAAACCAAATGGCTACAATGAGGTTAGCGACTTCTCCGAGGACGAACGTGCTACTCCCGACGACAACGACAAAGGCAAGGGCAAGCAGCTCGAAGAGGATCATATCGTTACCCCGAGGGCGGCTAGCCCTGCTCCTCCTGAGTCTCCTGCTGAAGAGAAGCCCGTCACCCAGGGCTCGGCTTTGCTTGCTAATGCCCCGAAGCTTGAGCCCAACGTTAGCTTCTCTCAAAGCATCGACTCTGTCATCTCCAAACACTCATCGCTGTTCTCCAATAGTGTCAACTCCGTGCTACCGAAGCCGGATGAGTCGCAGGATATGTCCGAGCCTGAGAAACGTCAGTCGACGACTCCCGATATCGAGCCCCCACCGCACCAGAGGCCTTTCACCCCAGAGCAACAGCTTAGGGCATCGCTTAGCAAGCCCGAGTATGACGGTACTGGCTGGGGCTCTCCTGAGGAGTATGAGGATGAGCCGGGCACTCCTGAGTCGGTAATCCATCGTCCCATGCCTGACAGCGATGATGAGGAGGCTAGAGCGTCACCCGCCATTCCTGAGCAGTTTGCCACAGTCAAGTCTGCGGCCGGTTCGAAGCTCAAGACCCGGCCCTCGGCCACGCCTGCAGATCTTGCCGCCATGCGCGAGGCTCGTCGCCAAGTCAGCGGCCAGATTGCTCCCTACGAAGTACCCGAGGTGCCTGACATTCCGCCGATCCCAGAGCGCAACGTCAACCGCCCCAGCAGCACACCCCTTACCAACGAGGAGAAGGAGCTCACCGGTGAGAGCTTCCTCGAGCGTCACCCCAGCTTTAAGAACCGCAGCTTGACGCTCGATCTCGATTTTGGCCTGAGCCTGGATCAGGACTTTGAGCGTGTCATCGAGGCCCAAAAGGTTGCGTTCGAGAAGTTTTCTTTGGTCCCTTCTGCCACGTCGCCAGTCTTACAGTCGGAACAGCAGAAGTCTGCTCAGTACGGCAGCGACCTGGCATCTTCTACAACCACTGACAACATTGGTGCTAACGCCTTCCCCCGCAAACAGCGCGGTTACTTGATGCGCCAGAACACGAAGGTCGTCACGGCCAGCGACAAGGATACCGATGACCTCCGTAGCGCCCGTTCTGCCGGTAACTCCCCTGTCAAGCCTCTGCGCCCGCAGTCTTGGACTGTCGAGCCATGGAACAGTCAGGCTCGCAAACGTAGTCTGCGCAAGCGCACCCCGGCTACCGGTCCTGTCCCCCCGCTGCCTGGTCAGGAGAGCAATGCCGCCGGATTGTCGCGCAGCAGTGAAGAGGATCTGGCTGCCGAGATGATGCCCGAGGATGGTGGCGAGCGCGGTAGGCTGTTCGTGAAAGTTATGGGTGTTAAGGATCTTGATTTGCCTTTGCCAAAGAGTGAGTCTAACTCCCTATGTTCATTCAAACAGAGGAATGGACTAACCAGAGTAGATGAACGCACTTGGTTCAGCCTCACCCTCGACAATGGTGTCCACTGTGTCACGACCGCCTGGCTTGAGCTCGCCCGCAACGCCCCCATCGGCCAGGAGTTCGAACTGGTCGTCCCCAACGACCTCGAGTTCCAGCTAACCCTCAATGTCAAGCTCGAAAAGCCTAAGGCTCCTCCAGCCCCGGCTGTCCTGACCAAGAAGTCCCTGCCTACCCCGAGCAAGCCCAGCAAACCAAAGACATCCACCTTCAGCCGTGTGTTCGCCTCACCCAAGAAGCGCCGCGAGATGGAGGCACGCCAGAAGCAGCAAGAGGAAGAAGAGCGCCGCTTGGCTGCGGCCCGCGAGGCCCAGGCCCGCCAAATGAAGGCCGCTGCTGCCCCGACCGCTTGGGATCTCCTCAGCCCCCTGGCCGGCGACGACGGTGCATTTGCTCGTGCCTATGTCTGCCTCAAGGAGCACGAGAACAAGTGCTTCGGCCGCCCGTACCATGTCGAGGTGGCACTCTTCAACGAGTGGGCCAAGGAGGATGCCGGCTTCGCTAGTAGCGTCAAGAGCAAGCGGAGCAACAACACCCTCGGCTCTTCAGGCAGCGGCGGCGTTGTCCGTCGCGCCCCTTACAAGATCGGCAAGCTCGAGCTACAGATGCTCTTCGTTCCTCGCCCGAAGGGCGCCACAGACGAGGACATGCCCAAGTCCATGAACAGCTGCATTCGCGAGATGAAGGCTGCCGAGGAGCGTCTGGCCCGCACCTGGGAGGGCCATCTCTCCCAGCAGGGTGGTGACTGCCCATACTGGCGTCGCCGTTACTTCAAGCTCGTGGGCACTAAGCTCACAGCGTATCATGAGGCGACGCGCCAGCCTAGGGCAACGATCAATCTGGCGAATGCTAAGCGGCTTATTGACGATCGTCGGACGCTCCTTGAAAAGGGCACGATCGACAAGAACGGCAAGCGCAGGAGGAGTGCGTTTGCTGAGGATGAGGAAGGGTACATGTTTGTTGAAGAGGGCTTCCGCATCAGGTTCAACAACGGTGAGGTTATTGATTTCTATGCGGATAGCACTAAAGAGAAGGAGGAGTGGATGCGGGTGCTTGGGGAGGTCATTGGGCGCGACTCGTTGCTCGGTGATGATGATATCGGCTCGAGTGGTGGTCGCATGAGAGGGAAGTGGTGCGAGCTTGTGCTGAAAAGGGAAGAGATGTTGAGGAAGAGGGCACAGGCTAGGGAGGAGAGGAGGGTTCATTCGAGGACGAAGAGCATGTACATTTGAGGGGTGAGGGTGAATTGACGATGTTTAGGGCTATGTTTGGGTCGGGTGTTGGATGATTGTTGGACGGGTTATGATGGGTCATGATGGATGACATGGTATGATATGGCATGGCATGATGCATGATGGGAATGATGGAGTCGACATGATGGATGATGGATTATGGAAATGGACGATGCATCATGACGATGGATAGTTTGGATGGATGGATTGATCATCGGGCAGGGAAAGGCAGGTTGGGTCGTCTGGGGGTGGAGACGGTTTAGGACGTCACTCCTTTCCGCAAACCGCTTCCCCCCCCCCCCCC
>Ga0065720_1019043_pt1 | contig 42603 bp, 36 predicted proteins | sample Thericmetagenome_FD_59107 | JGI IMG/M metagenome (GOLD analysis project Ga0065720, IMG submission 59107) | Thermophilic microbial communities from the Joint Bioenergy Institute, California, USA of rice/straw/compost enrichment - eDNA_2 v2... | ecosystem: Engineered > Solid waste > Grass >... | reverse complement strand
GGGGGGGGGGGAAGGGGTCATAAGGTAAGGGAGAGAATGAAGTGGACGTTCGGTTGGCTGACACAAAGTTTTGAGAAGTCGAGCTCTGGAACGAAAAAATGCCTTTCTGTGCAGCATAATCATGTCTTTGGATATTGAGCAAGCATCCAACTATGTACCCAAATATATACAATGAAATACAATGAAATTTGGTCATACATCCCATGCGTCGTCAGGCCATATTAATCATGTCATTTTGTATCCAAAAGCTCCTCCACACCATATCCTCAACAAGTCAGACAACTGTCCATCTGATCAAGGCTCCAAGCCCTCCAGGTTCAGGTTCTCCACATATGCTTTGTCCATCTCGGCAAACCTATTCACTAATGCCTCAAGCTCAGGATCGCTCAACTCGCGCTCCTTGACCGCACGCCAAGGTGTGTAGCCAAGGGAGCAGCCCTGGTGATTCTGAAAGTACCACCCGTGCAGGTCCATGTTGAAGCCCGATGTGGCAGCGTTGCAGTTGACATTGGCATAGCCCTCGCAGATCTGGAAATCATCGACTGTCACAACGCCATCCTCGCCCTCGTCAAACCAGTACTCGGGGCTTGTGTGGCGGTAGTTGAAGATGATGGGGGGCAGACGCGGGATGGGATCGGCGCTGTGGGTTAAGCGGTACTCGCCGCCAGCCTGATTGGTGACAAACTCGGCAAAGGCCTTGTTGCCGACGCGCGGCGAGCCGTACGTATACAGCTCAATGGGAATACCGGCCTTGCGGAGGGTGGCGGCTGCAAGGGTGGCGACGGCGGCGCCGAGGGAGTGCCCGGTTGTGACGAGTTTGTAGTTGGGGTGAGCAGCCTTGGCGGCCTTGACAGCATCGATCACAGAGTTCTTGATCTCGAGCCAGGAAGCATAAAAACCAGCGTGGACGAGGCATCCGGGAGTGAGATCGCAGGGTGTCTGGACGAAGATGGCACTGGAGCAGTTGTGTTAACAATCAAGCTAATGTCTTTAAGACAGGCACCGGCTTACTCGGCGATCCAGTTTCTCCAGGAGGTAGAACCCCTGAAGGACAGAACAATGTTCTTGTCAACGTCATCGATGCCCAGGAAGCCTCTCATGTCGAGGATAGAGCCACTGACGGCGCATGTTAGTCAAACTGTGTGTGTCCGGAAACAATAACTGCACACATACATGAAGGTGGCAGCCACCGTAGCATTGTGGCTTTGGAACATGGAGCATTGGTTGTCAGTGCAAGTGACAACCGACCCGATAGGAGCTTCGTTGGCACAGTGTGAGGCGCTTGACCACTGCATATACAGCTTGAAGTTATTGAGTTGTTGAGCGGTGACAGGAGCTGCACGCTGGCTGTTAGCATCTAGAAAAGTCATTTCGCAAGCTAATCAACCAGCACGGACATATCACTGACCTGTTTTTTTGCTGCTGGGTGCGGCAACGGCCAAGGCCGCGAGGGAAGCTAGGAGAAAGCCTTTCATGTTGGTGATTGATGAGACCGCAGCAGTCTTTGGCTGGGAGAGATGCAGGAGGGCTCAAGACAACTCCTCAAGAGATACAGCACCCTCGTTGTCGACCTTGGAGAAGCTGTGTGAAGCATAGAGAGCAAGTATGGCCATGGTGATAGGGGTAGCCGTTTATATAAACTTGCTAGTCTTCACCTGGCGTCATCTCACATAGAGGAGTCCAGCGACGATGCCCCACAGGCATTGCGGGCTGGTTCCGCCAACCCCTTGCGCAAAATGGTGCAGAAACGGCGTCTTCCATCGCGTCCCCCGCGATCCAGGCCCAGCACCATGGCTTTCATTGTGGATGTGGCGTGGCCAGCACAAACCCACACCCATGGTTGGCCCTATGTTGACCCCCCGTAGACGCCTTGACCCGAAACGAGCCAAGGTAACAGTTCCTCGATACGTCGATAGGCGAAACAACACCACTGCGCCGGCAAGGAGCCGCAGTTCGGAAACTTCCTAAAGGGGAGCGCAACGCCGGGTTTGCAGCAGTCATGGTGGTGTGGAGCTTTGCTGGCTGGCGAAGAGCTCTCCTAAACTGCACAGAAGCGCCGACGAGCTCGAGCACTGGCCGGTCCGAAGAGAAACCGTGTAAGTTGCCTAGTATATTGGAGTTCTACTTACGCAGGCTGGAGCGTCGCAGAAAACAATAATGTCTGTATCCGTAGTTTCTGACCTTAGTGAGAAGTTGAGGGCTTGTCATCGGCTCCCAGTGGGTTGACGAGATCCTCCGAGCAACAAGATTGGGGCCCAACAACGATGCCTTGCCCAGGTGTTTCCGAAAATACCGAGAACACCGTATACGTGCAAACCCACGCCTCAGGCTGTTAAGGACGCCTCTGCATGACGTAAACGGCAATCCGAACAGGCGATCCGCGATCTCGCCCATCTCGTCCGTCCACGGGGCATCCCGCGCATGAATTCTTCGATGCAGGTTCCAGGGTCTCCCGAAGCGTGTGAGTGCCAAGCGACGCTCGCAGAGCCAAGAAGCTGGGGAACAGGCTGCGATCGGGAAACCTCCTCGTGCATTTTCCCATGTGGCTCGTGGATGCTTCCATTAATTGCTGGCCGGGCTTGGTGTAACTATCCGTAGCCAGGTTAGCTCCCGCCGCAGACGATTGCGAACAGACGTGGCCAGAGACCGTAGCATAGCTAACGACACTATCTGCAGATCGGCATTCAGTCCAATCCTGCATATAATGCCGACTGGCGTTACACCAAAGTCTAACTCCAATGCTTCCTACTCGTGGAGGTGCAAGCGGTCGGGGTCATGGGAGCGTCGACCTTACACAACATTTCTATCCACCTATCCACTTCGCCACGCAAACAGCGACCGTTGACGACAAAAACTGCGGGGGAATGGCAGGGTGATGTAGACGGAAGCCGGAAGACGGCTTCTACCCCGCAACATCAAGGCGCTGTTCTTGCGAACCTGTCTTTTCAAGCAGCTCTTCGCGTGCGTGATGGCTTCTGTGCGCAGTCAGGGGAGCGCATCTGCTGTGTCGTTGATCGTCGTCTTCCTTCTTCCTCTTTCGCGCTATGATTGGTCTTTGATAGCTGGGGATAGGTTTGTGTTTGTGTAACGCTTCGCTTGCTGCGTCCGCTTGTTCCTGGAAATCGAAATTCAGGGACCGATCTTGGCTGCACGGACGCTGCGGGAGAATCTTCTATCGATGCTGAGGTTGGCCGGAGCGTGCTTGGCTCGCTGCGCCTCGCTTCCAAGCGGAAGCCCGTTGCTGTGATTGGTCCAAGTCCTCAGCTACGGGGCACGGAGTTTATCTGTCTCCGATCCAGGGGTAGATCGACGCGTCCCTCTCAACCTCAGTATATGATGAAGGAGAGGCGCATGCTTGATAAGAAAACTGGCATGTTCGAGAGCTTTCTTAAAATAGGAGTTTCGCTGACTTTGAGCGTAGTTGTCACCAACTTCTGGGAGCAGTGCCCTGAGGTAGTCGACAAATCGATTTCCCGGGAAACCCTTTGCAAGGGTTAAGGCGCACTAAGGGTTCAGTCAACCACTCCAAGTCACGTAGCAGAATTGAAGTTGTCAAGATCCAATGAGCCCTTGTCGGCCGTCCCATTTCCATGGTTCGTGTCCTTGCAGGGTCCTGTCTATGGACACGCAAGATTCCCTTTGAATTTATCCCCTTTTCAACTAAATATTCCGAAGGCTTTTCCTATGGAAACTTATCGGCAACCGGATCGGTGTGACGCCGCATGAGAAGATCTTACTAGGGCTTTGATTATCAAATATTCGCGAGATCAGACAAGTATCGCACTTAGTTAGGACATCCGGTTGGTCAGAAGCTCAGCGATTCTACGTACTTTAGCTTCTATCTTCTTCCTGGCTCTGTCAATATGTGAATTTGGAAGTCTGAGGAATATCTTCAGCCACTGGGTATGGGCGACAAACCCGTCGCTTGTTGCCATCCCCCGTCTTGGCGGATGAGACGACTTCCAGACTACACAACACGTGCTCCCGATTGGACCTTTACGTTACAACTCCCGCCGTCAAATACAACGTCCCGCCCAATCGTAATCGATATGCCCATGGTCATTTCACATCTCTTGCTCTGCCTGCCCTTTTTGATGCCTGCTCCAGAGTCCTTTGCTTCTCCAGGCCTTCTCCCAATGCACCCTCGTGGACAACCCCGCCCCGTCCTCGGCGGGTACTTCGCTGCCTTTGTGTTTTACAAGCCTCGGGACTCCAGCTACCTGCCAGACAGTTAATGATCCAGACTGGATCAAGCCAGAATGGCACAAGTTCTCTCTGTTCGTGCCACTCCTCTAAACTTGCAGGCTGTATTTCTGGGAGCTCTTGTTTTCTAGGAGCACTTGCTGCCATTGATTACCTCCTGGCCAGCTTTCCTTGACTCGAGCCTTCGCCTCGAAATCACACAGCGTAGTCTCGCTATGGTTCTCCACGGCGCGAAACTCTGGGGCTCAATAGCCCTGGGTTTGTTGTCGTCCGGTTCCGTCGCTCGCAGTATAGGACCTAGAGATCCGGTACCGGCTGGATACCGTGCTGCGCCCTACTACCCGACTCCCTATGGCGGCTGGCTCGCTTCCTGGAGTGAGGCTTACGCAAAGGCCCAAGCTCTCGTTTCGAGGATGACTCTAGCCGAAAAGACAAACATCACGTCCGGAGTTGGCATGTGGATGGGTAAGACCCTTCTCCTAAGTCATACCCCGTTTCTGATGTGGCGTTGTAACTGACATGTGAACAGGGTAAGTCTTGGAATTACTGCGCGCATCACTGCGCAAACCTCCCTCATTGGGAATTGCCGGTCGCTGACTGTCTAGACCATGTGTGGGAAACTCTGGAAGCGCCGACCGTCTTGGCTTTCCCCAACTCTGTCTCCAGGACTCGGCCCTGGGAGTTGCCTCTGCCGACAATGTCACAGCCTTTCCCGCGGGCATCACTACGGGAGCAACATGGGACAAGTCTCTGATGTATGCGCGAGGCGTGGCCCTGGGTGAGGAGTTCCGTGGTAAAGGAACCAACATCCATCTCGGCCCCGCGGTTGGACCCATGGGTCGCAAGCCCTTGGGAGGCCGCAACTGGGAAGGCTTCGGTGCAGATCCTGTTCTGCAAGCTAAGGCAGCTGCTCTCACCATCAAGGGCGTCCAGGAACAAGGTATCATCGCAACCGTCAAGCACCTTATTGGCAACGAGCAGGAGATGTACCGAATGTACCACTTGTTTCAACCCGGATACAGTGCCAACATCGGTAAGAGGTGTGACCGGACGACTGCTAGAAGCATAACATACCTGCTGATAGCCTTTCAGATGATCGTACCCTTCATGAGCTCTACCTCTGGCCGTTTGCTGAAGCAGTCCATGCCGGCGTTGGCGCCGTTATGACTGCATACAATGCGGTGAACGGTTCGGCTTGCTCTCAGAATAGTTACCTCATCAATGGCATTCTCAAAGACGAGCTGGGCTTCCAGGGTTTTGTCATGTCGGACTGGTTGAGCCACATCTCAGGGGTCGACTCGGCCCTGGCTGGTCTCGATATGAACATGCCGGGAGACACCAACATCCCTCTGTTTGGCTTTAGCTTATGGCAGTACGAGTTGACTCGCTCTGTGCTCAACGGCTCCGTGCCTGTTGATAGGCTCAACGACATGGTCACCAGGATCGTGGCAACATGGTATAAGATGGGACAGGACAAGAACCATCCTCGTCCCAATTTCTCCTCCAACACTAGGAACAAGAATGGCCTTTTGTACCCGGCTGCACTCTTTTCGCCGAGTGGCCAAGTCAATTGGTTTGTCAACGTCCAGGCTGACCACTGGAAGGTGGCGCGCCAGGTGGCCCAGGATGCTATTACCTTGCTTAAAAACGACGGCCCGCTTCTTCCGATCTCAAGGTCGGCGAAGGTCAGCGTTTTCGGCACCGATGCTGCAGTAAATCCTGACGGCCCAAACGCATGCTTAGCTCGGGCCTGTAATAAAGGCACGCTCGGCATGGGCTGGGGTTCTGGTGTGGCCGACTACCCCTATCTTGACGATCCCATCTCCGCCATTCGAAGGAGAATCCCCGACGTCAAGTTCTACAATACCGACAAATTCCCCAAGATATCTACCCCTGCAGATGACGAAGTCGCTATTGTCTTCATCAGTTCCGACTCGGGTGAGAACACACTCACGGTCGAGGGAAATCATGGCGATCGTGATAACCACAAACTCGCCGCCTGGCATGACGGCGATAAGCTGGTTCAGGACGTCGCCAAAAGCTTCAAGAAAGTTATCGTGGTTGTCCATACCGTCGGACCCCTGATTCTTGAGTCATGGGTCGACCTTCCATCTGTTAAGGCCGTACTCTTTGCTCATCTCCCAGGTCAGGAAGCCGGTGAATCGCTCACGAATGTTCTTTTTGGCGACGTTTCACCCAGTGGCCATCTTCCTTATTCCATCACCAAGGCTGCCACCGACTATCCCGACAGCATTGCCAAACTCAAGGGCTTTACTTTTGGCCAGGTCCAGGACACTTACACTGAAGGCCTCTACATCGACTACCGCTATCTGAACAAGAACAACATCAAACCTCGCTTTGCCTTCGGTCACGGGTTGAGCTACACAACCTTCTCCTTCAGCAATGCAACCATCAAGCGTGTCACGCCTCTTACCTTCCTGCCACCTCCACGTCCGTCGAAGCTTCCCACTCCTTCCTATCCTACCACCATCCCACCAGCCTCCGAAGCCTACTGGCCAGAAAAATTCGATCGCATCTGGCGCTACCTATACCCTTGGCTCTCCAAGTCCGATGCTGACAAGGCCTACGCCATCGGAGTTGCCAACAAGACCCGCTACCCCTACCCAGATGGATATTCCACAACACCTCATCCTCCTTCTCCTGCTGGTGGCGGGGAAGGTGGTCACCCGGCGCTCTGGGATGTCGCGTATGAGATTCGCCTGACGGTACGTAATACAGGCTCCAAGTTCAAGGGCAAGGCCGTCGCTCAGGCCTACGTGCAGTACCCCTCAGGTATTGCGTACGACACGCCCGTTGTGCAGCTCAGGGACTTCGAGAAGACGCGGGAGCTTGCTCCTGGAGAGGAACAAGAGGTGGTGCTACAACTGACGAGGAAGGATTTGAGCGTGTGGGATGTGGTAAGGCAGAACTGGGTTGTTCCAGGGGCAGAAGAGGAGAAGAGGTTTACTGTGTGGATTGGTGAAGCGAGTGATAAGCTGGGACTGGCGTGCTACACGGACACGTTGAAGTGTGAAGTTGATGTGAAGCCGCCAGTCTAAATGCATCGCGGTCGACCCGTGTGACGACTGGCTTCTTGGAAGCATTGAGGGAATAATAGGGCTGTGAATGTGCACAATTAGTTGCTTAATTACTTAGGTCCAGTTATTGGGAAAAGGCTCGTTTTTTTTTTGTTATTACTTCTAGTATATGACTGCTTATACAACTTCGATTTTTTTGTCAACTATGTGCATACATACTCCCTCTGAAGTTTTTCAACTGTCAAGTTCTAATCACATATGGGAGCTTTTGAAACATGAGCGATATTGAAACAGAAGTGAAAGGGGAAGGGCTCGTGATGGCACTGCAAATGCTCCTGTACATTCCCCCTCAGAGCACAAATCGGATCCGACATCGCCGTCTACACGGTCTCTAAGCCGACCTTACGATCGGCGATCTATAGTACAGACTAATGTTATACATCATGTAAACGTATACCCTCCTGGCAACCCAGAGAATACTCAGCCGTCCCCTTCCACAACCCAAAAGCGTCCCTAACCTGAGAAGACGAAGGACCATATCCCATTCTGTACCATTTGTCCCCATCCCTCGGACTCATGCCTTCATTAGCGCTCACTGCTTTCGTTGAAACACGTGCGGATCTCTCCGCCGCTGTAGACGAAAACAGGACCCCTGAGCGTGCCTAGACAGCTTCTGATCCATGGGAACACAGGCAGCCAGCTTGCCAGGCAACTGGCCAGAATTGGTGCAGTACGTTCATCCTCGTCACTGCCTAGTCTTCAATCTGTGCACTCGGATGGATCAAAACCGCCCTTAACCCCAAAACGCACCTCGTACAATCCTCAACTACTCCTTCACAGAGCAGCCAACCTCTTCCTTCCCTTACATATCCGCCTCTTTAGGATCTTCTGCCCCGTCTTCGACCGCTTCCGCGCCAAAAACCCGTGGCGCCGCTTTTGGATTAGGCGTGTCGACCGGTTCATGGTGTTGCGCGGGCCAGCGCGGATCTGCGCAGCATCCATGGACGGGTGTGAGCCAAGGAGGGACGACTTGGGGACGACATCGGCAGCAGCTGCTAGTGACCCATTGAGGGCTGATGTGGGCTGGAACATGGAGGTTGTGGAGGTGGACGTGGACGTGGGGGAGCGGAATACGGGAGAGGAGGGAACGAGAGTTGGGCGAAGAATCGGGAGGTGGGAGAAGCTCCTGTTGTGTTTGTTTGCGGAGTAAGCATATTGCTGTGTTCCTGGGTAGCCGTCGGGGAGGAGCATTCGCCTACCGCGCAGTAAGCTTGCTCACGATCGCCATCGCCGAAACGCGGGACGCCAGAAGACGGGCGGTTGGGCGGCGCAAGGCGGCCTGGAGGGCGGTCGTGGTGACGCGGGACATTGTTGCGGGAGTGACCTGAACTTTAGTAACGCTGACCATGGAGTCGTTGCGCACAATAGGGTTTGTCGCCGCCTTTGCAAGCGGGTTCGCGGTCGAGTTCCCTGGAACGTCGTCGTAGTCCCAGAGTTTTTGGTCGAGTTCGAATTGGCCGTTGCGATTGGGGTTCCTAAGCCGAGACTGCTGCACGGACCGGCGGCAGCTGCCAAACCAAATTTGCAGCTGTCAGCAGCAAGAAATAACAGTGACACATCCACCAAGGATTGTTATGGGCAACGACAAGCTTCAGGCAGCAGTATGGAGCTTACCAGAGAATTGTTGCTAGCAAACTTAATAGGATATAGAGTTAACGATGTCTCTTTGGTAATAAGAACCGAGTACATTGTGTTACCTCCAAATGCTCGAATGGCAGGGTTAGGGTTTAAGCCGAGTTCTCGCTTTCTAGTCGACGTCTTCGAAGACGACGCCGTATAAGCCGGAACTACCAGTTTCGCTAACAAGTCCTACAAAAGTATCGCTGTATCCCTTGTGTCAAACACAAACCAAGACGAAGTTGCTAAATTACAATTGAGAGTGTTTACAGCTCATCCCTGCCAGTCGCAACAGCAACATCCTCCTTCGTATCCTTCTCACTCTGTGGCTTCTCGACCGCCACCTTCGATGTTGGCACCCACTCAAGCGCCTTGAGACGTTCCGGGAGGATAGGGTGAGAGAAATGGTAACTGGCGTACATCCAATCGGCATCCATGGTGCTCAGGTTCTGGATTTGCAGCTTAATCAATGACCGTGCCAGCTCAGTCTTATAGCCAAGCTCTTTGGCAAAACCATCAGCCTGAAACTCAAACTTGCGACTGAGAATATTCATCATCAGCTTGATAACGTTATCCATTGGGCCGAGAATGTCGGAGAATAGCAAGAAGCCGATGATAATGGGGTGCTGGTCAGTGAAGCCAAAGTCCGCATAGAGGGAGTTATTGTTGATGAAGACGGAGAAAAGCGCGAAGATGTAGAAGAAATGGGCCTTCAACTGTCAGTCATCAATTAAAACTGGACAGCACGGTAGGTCACTTACTTGAGAGATGCCGAAAATCTTGGTCGTGTGGCCCAGCTTCCAGTGGCCGAGCTCATGAGCAAGGACGGCGACTACCTCGTCATTCTCGCTCTTCTCGATCAACGTATCATAGATGACGATGTGCTTCTTCCAAGGAAGACCGAAGAAGTAGGCATTGCTATGAGCGCTGCGCTTGCTGCCATCGATGACGTAGAGTTCATGCAGTGGGAACTTCAGCTTCTTTGCCAAGTCCTCCACATCGGTCTTGAGTTTGCCCTCCTCCAATGGAGACAGCTTGTTGAAGAGAGGGAGGATGACAATTGGGTAGATGGTTATCATGAACATCTGCAGCCCGGCGCCGAACATCCAGAGATAATAGAAGAACTGGTTGCCTGTCTTCTTGATGATAGACAGGAACCCAAAGAGGATAGGAGGAACCAAGAAGAAGAAGAGCATGTTGGTCTTGATCAGGTCAGTCACGAACAGTTTTGGAGTCTGCTTATTGAAACCAAACTTCTCCTCGAGCACAAATGTTTGATAGATGCTAGAGGGAAGTGACAGGACCTGTTGGATGACGATGAAGGCCAGAATGAAGACGATGGAGTGTGATATTTCCCCACTGAAACGGGCCGGTGCCCAGCGAAGGAGCAGGTCGCCCGTCCAAGACCAAAGCTTCGGAAGCACATCGAAATGGTAGAACCCCAGATTCAGAAGTTGACTGTACAATCCATTGACCGCAGAGAACTTGGCCTTGGCCCGCGAATAGGCCTGGCTCTTGTCGAAAACGTCCTGTGAAACCTCATGCTCGAGCACCTTGGGAGGCTGTGTCCGCTGCAGGACCTGATATTGACGCCAGCTGAGGAAACTTTCAAATAGATACTGACCGACTGAGAAACCGATAATGAGTTTCTTCCATGGGAAGAGTGGGCGGTCCAGGAAGCGCGCGAGGCGCTGAATGATTGTCGGTTGTCAGTAGTGGTCATTCAACACCGAATCTAGATAGTCACATACCTGAAGAAAGCCCAACATGGTGAACGAGGGGACGCGACTGCTCAGCGGCCGCGGGCTCGGTTCACAAGCTTTGATTGTTGGGGTTTTAGACTAAGGCGTGGTTTTGTAGGATGGAGGCTAAGGTTTGGTAGGTCCCCGGAAAGGGAGGGTCCCGCAAGCTGTCCTTGCGTCCCCACCAACCATCTGCAGCGTGTAACAGACACCCTGGCGTTTTCGTGTCAGACGGGTCTTTAGGACTACATCTTTGGCTGTTGATTGGATAAAAATTACCGAGTCTTTTGGGGAAAAGCACAGGCCAACTTTTATCCTATGAGGCACCTGTTATGTGGTCCTACCTAAGAATGCTCAGAATAATCTCCATTTCATTGAGAGTCTCGCAAGTGGAGCCTCTGTGATTGTTTTTGTGGTTACTATGCCTATCATCTGATAGATCTCTTTATTTTTACTATCCAATCATCATTACCTAAAGTATGATATACTTGGCGCCTTGTTCTTAGAACCGCTCAAGCTATCCTTAGTTTGGGAGCAGGATTTTTCACGACCTCATCAGATCTTTCAATCTGAAGCTTCCTTTCCCAAATTTTCAAGCTCCCCTACCTGAAGCAGACCCACCAGCCTGTTGTTTAACCTTAATCTCATGTGCTCTAAATTGTCCCAGATGCTACAGTAATAGGAGCAATATATATGAACTGGCACGCATGAGGAGTGACCTGCAGCCGTTTGTTTTATGACCCAGACATTCTCATGTTAGCTCGGACCCGCTCCAGAAGTTGTTCCCGAGTATCGGAGTCTTGCGGAAATAGGTTCCTCTGTTACTCAAAGTTAGTCGGTCTTGTCGCCGTAAAGATACGTAAAGACTACTGAGTCATACGGCGGCCAGCCATCTTCTAAGCTCTCCTCGAGTCCATGTTTCCGGATCGCCTGTGGGGTCTGGTTCCGGTGGGAACAGATCGCCTCCCCATATCGCCCACACTGCAACACTTGTAACTAGCCCAGCAAATGCTTTGGTATAGGTCAGCTTCAACTCAATCTGTAATATCGGGAATAATAATATTGCTTACCAAGCAAGGTATTCTAGAACTCAATGATTGTTAATGACTCAACGAGCAAGAGAGGATACCTAGTTTGGATGTGTTCATAGTCGGATCACTCACCTTTGACCTCATGGCTCTGTCCAATGGCGTTGCCATGCTGATGTTTGGCTTCTGACTCTAATCTGTGCTTTTGGGTTCTAAAGGTGAAACAATGCTACAGATAATGCTGCCAACTCTGTAGAAATAAGAAGTCAAGTAGTTAGCACACCTGGCAACAACCCATTGATCATTCCCATAACAACAAGGCAGCTGACGCCACAAGATGTCACAGCCACAATGGAGAAGTTGTGGCAACCCCTACCCCTGTCAGCCGGCAAACCCAGAACATGCAGCTGTCGAGCCGGAGACCCCACCACCGAAAACCCACAGAAAATAATTTCGAGAAATCCAAACTCACGATCTCAAACCCCCAGTCCCCTTTCGACCCGTACAAGGAGCCTCAGCACAGCCAGTCAAAATGCCTCAGGAAGTCAGCGACATTAAGAAGGTGAGGAATATCGTTTTATATATGTATGTGAATAAAATCTAACTTTTGCCCTCGTAGTTCATCGAGATCTGCCGGCGGAAGGACGCTTCTTGTACGTTACATATGCTCCAAAAATCGACATAACCAACTCTTGAAGACAGCGAAGATTCTGACGATTGCGTTTCCTCCTCCTCTTACAGCTGCCCGGATCAAGAAGAACCCGAAGACCCAGCAGATCAAGTTCAAGGTCCGCTGCCAGCGGTTCCTGTATACCCTTGTGCTTAAAGACTCCGACAAGGCCGAGAAGCTCAAGCAGAGCCTGCCGCCCAGTAGGTTCCCCTGGAACACGGACTGATTCAACAATGCCGAACGTACGAATAAGACTGACGGCCGGATTCCTTTCTCCGTCAATAGACCTCCAGATCAAGGACGTTCCCAAGCGCAATAAGCGCAAGTCCTCGGCATGAGCTGTTAAAGGGTCTCTGAAAGGGGATAGACGGTGATGATTGAGCGCGGGGTTATTGGCGCGATGGAGGCACGTATGCATCATTTGCCGGTTCAAGGGTTTGGGTTTTCAACTCACAAAAACGGCGTCTTGGAACGGGTTACTTTGGAGCTGGGTGTGTTTACTACCACGATTAGGCCACAGGGCACGGTAGACGGCGAGGCTCCCCAGGAATGAATTGCATTCATCGGCCAGGCCCAGGCCCAATCTCATTCGGCCTATACTTCCTTTCCCCACATTGCTTGGCAGCAGTGACAATGGAGAGCTCTGCCTTTATTCTCGTCTGACACCCACATAATCCACATCCCGGAAGGATTACCCTCCGCAGAATGCTGGTTTCCGTTGGGCAGTAGGACATGACTCTTCCCGGAGAAAGGCAATATTCAGGAATTTCTGTAGCCCCACAGCAAGATGAATAAGGAATAACGTTCGAATCGAAACCGACTGTCTTTGGTTGCTAGTGTGATCAAAGAGGGGATTGAACAGATCAATATATATGAGGGGATCTTCACTAAAATGGAACTTGCTTGAGAGGAAGTTTTCATGTCACTGAGACGATGGTGCCATGCTTCAAAAGGGTTCGATGCCCCAAAGGTCCGGTTCAACATCCGCTTCTACTTTGCAGGCGCTCCTTTGGAGTGCCAACGAGTATTATAATATAATCGTTGACGAGCGAGTTTGTTTAAGGTGCTGACTTTGCGCAAGATCCAATCAGACACCATCCATTTTGCATCACCACAGTCTTTTGTAGGGTGACACAAGGCCTCATGCGGCTCTGGTAAGACCATGATTTCAGCACCGTTGTTGGGTAGCACAGCAACTGTCGAGGATTCGTCGATCGTGTCCAACAATACATCAGTGTTGAGCATCAACACCCGAATGTGTGTTGGGCAGCATCAGTGGCCCGCTGATGCGCAGCTGTTGTCCGAGAGCTGCCGCCTGAGAGGCATCGGGCTGCCCACAGAAGGTCTGCTCTTGGTTGTTGGGGTTATCGAGCAACAACCCTTTTGTCCCCAAGAACACATCAAGGAGTTGCTATTGGGGCTGCCTCTACCTGTTACTTCTACCGATGCCATTGCTCAAGTTGTGTGCTATCGATGGCAACTTAGTAGTTCAAGATCGTGTTCGATAATTACCTACCCTTTGGCGCTCCCTCCGAAATGGATACGCACAACAGGCAGTGTATCTGCAGCCAAGCTAAGGTCAGGTGGCTTAGTCCAAAGAGCCGACTCATCGCTGAAGGCTTGTGGCTGCCCACGTCACGGGTCAGTGGGGTGTCGTTGGTAATGACAAAGGAGTTGGGCAGCGTTGACAGTTTACGAACATCACACCTTCCAGTCTACCACTTACACTCGACGTCAAAGAACGGGTGTAAGAGGCCGTCATCTGCTACTCTGTACGTGCTTCGTAAGTACCCCGAAAGTTGATAATTGGACGGAGCGTCAGTGGACAAGGTTGTCTCCCACACACCCTGCTGCAAGGGGCGACCAGAGCGGAACTCAGAGCCATGACCATGATTAGCTAAGCTGCTGGGGAAAAGTGGGCCTGTCAGCCGGTTGCCCAGCCCAATTGACAGCACGGACCAATCATGGTAATCGAGAAGTTCGATTGCGACTCAACAGATACCCCTGTTCGAGCTCAACCAACGCCCCACCGCTGTTATTTTTTTTCAATCTGGTTTCAATGCAAGTTTCCAGCGCGGCGCTGCAATCAGTCACTTCCACTCTCCAACGTTTTGCACAACTGCCGCTTCTATTGGAACTCGCTCTCGTTGCTGCTGTGCGAGGTCGCCTGCGGCGCGTCTGATGATCTGATCAACAGTAAAAGATACGGGACGGTTTGGATAAAGCGACTGCTTAACCTCAACTGTCAACAAGCCCGCCGTCCCGCCCATCTTTGGCCTGGTTTGGTACTCCGTAAATTAAACGGCCTGTCCGTAGAGGGGTCTCCACCCGCTTCTTCCAATCCCACTCCTTCCTATCTCGGCTCATGGCGTTGGCCTTGGTCTCCTGAACCTGAATGCCCGTTCAGCTCCCTGTCCTTCCAACCAACTTCACCTGTGAAGCTCATCACCACCCACTTCTCCTTGTCCCACGACACCCTCAACCACACCACATCCATCTCCCCGTCAACCCCCTGTACCTCGTCTCTCACCGCCTACGCCAATCGCCAGCTCCCCAGCGCTGCAACTGCATCTCTTGACTCCGCGACTGCTTCTGGCCCCAGATTGCACACAACTTCCGTGCCTGCTTTCCTGGCGAACGGATTGAATACGCGCAGTCGCTTGCTATTGTCCTCGACGAGTTTGACGCGAAATTATTGTGCGCTCCCGCTACCTAGGTCTTCGCACCGTCCTCGGTGAAAGCGCGCTGGCATTGGGAAGGAATGACAACGCAGAGCGTCACAAACGGCCAGCACGGCCTGTCAAACGGTTGCAATGGCTTTTTGAACGGATTCGATGGCTCAGCGAACGGCTATAATGGCCTGACAAACGGGCGTAATGGCTGCAACCATAACTCGGAAACGAACAATTCCACACTCAACGGAGGCCATAGCGCGGGCCTGTCTAAGGGTTTTGCGAACGGAACGGGGCCCCATGTGCTTAGGATGGCAAATGGGCTCGGATTCAAGTCGATTGGGTCGAGGGAAAGAAGAGCTCTGTCGTCTCCTGTATCCCCTCCCGCAGACCTGCCCTTCATACAGCCAGTGTCGGCCAAACTGAAGCCAATCATTAAGACCGATTTGGCAAATGGACAGCCGTCACGGGCCGCAGAAGACTCGACAGAGCCCAAGACGTCGTCTCCAACAGACTCGACCTCTACATTGATAGCCGACTCGGTCCCCATGGAATCGGCCTTCATGGTGTCGGCGCCCGGTAAGGTGATTGTCTTTGGAGAGCATGCTGTCGTACATGGCAAGGTGAGCACAGTTAGAGGGATGAGTGAAGAGACGGATGCAGAGTATATTAACCGTTACTTCTCTTTGCATAGGCCGCAATAGCCGCCTCGGTGTCACTGCGTTCGTATCTTCTGGTCTCGAAGCGCTCCAAGCCGGATGGGACGATTACGCTCAAGTTCCCAGATATCAACTTTGACCACTCATGGAACATCGACGATCTCCCATGGGACCTTTTCTCGCGCCCAGACAAGAAAAAACATTACCATGATGTAGTGACAGAGCTTGACCCAGAACTCGTGGCAGCGATAGAGCCACATACTGCTGATGTATCACCCCATATCAAGTCAGAAAAGGAACGCAAGATCCATCAAAGCTCTGCCGGCGCCTTTCTCTACATGTTTCTCATGCTTGGAGACCCAGATTGGACCTTCAGGGGCACGCATTTTACGCTTCGGTCTACCATCCCAATCGGTGCGGGGTTGGGCAGCAGCGCCACGATCGCTGTCTGCCTAGCGACCGCTCTGTTGCGACGGAGTGATGCACTTGCTGGACCACGTCCAAACATGCCGTCTAACGAGGCGCGCATACAGCTTGAGCGCATCAACAGCTGGGCATATGTCTATGAGATGTTCATTCACGGTAACCCGTCAGGCGTCGACAACACGGTGGCAACCCAGGGTAAGGCCCTGCACTTCAGGCGCCCTGATTACAAGAAGCGTCCCGAGGTTGAGCCCATCTGGAGCTTTCCCAAGCTTCCGCTTCTCCTGGTGAACACAAAGGTGGAGAAATCAACCAAAAACTTGGTCAGCAAAGTTAAAGAACGCAAAGAGGAGCTTCCCGAGGTGGTAGAGCCCATTTTGGATGCAATCGGAATGATCACCGACATTTCCCAAAAGTTTTTGGAGCCGACTTCCTGCAACAAGCAGCCAATGGGCAGCCAAGGGCTCCGGCGCGAACTGTTGGCCATCAACGACCATCTTATGGTATCGTTGAAAGCATCAGAGGCACAGCTTCAGCGTGCAGAGGAGTTAGAGATGGTCGAGCCTATTGCCGAGGCTAGCAAGAATATCCTTGATGCATATATCAATGTCTCCAAAACATCTGACTGCGACTTATTATCCGAGGAGAGCCGTTGTCGCCTTTTGGGTGAGCTTATGAGCACTAACCATTGCCTTCTGAAGGCACTAGGTGTGTCGCACGAGCGGCTGGAACGCGTGCGCGAACTTGTTGATAAGAGAGGCATCGGCTGGACCAAGCTAACAGGCGCTGGAGGTGGTGGCTGCTCCATTACGTTACTCAAGCCAGGGGTATCACGCGAGACACTGAATGACCTGGAGACAGAGCTGGAGAAAGAGGGTTATCAGCGGTTCGAGTCGACATTGGGTGGCGACGGTGTGGGCGTCCTAGATCCTGTGATTCTCGGCAAACCCGGGGAAAACGACCATGGTGCACACATTGACCTTAACCAGTTCCTGAGCGCCAAGGGTAACGAAGGAATTGAGCGGTTGGTAGGCGTGCGCGGGAAAGAGGGAGAGAGGATGGGGTGGAAGTTTTGGAGGATTGACAGCGGGATCTGAGTGCTTAGCTTCTAGGCAAGCAGATGCCATCTACAGCCACCTTCCTTCAGAAAGACCTACAGCCTAAACTATACGACACAACGAGGACGATAGGCTTTGCTGATTCAGGAGCTTGCTGGGTTGACGGATGGGTGAGTGTTTGGGATCAGGGTAACGTTCTTGTACCTATTACTAGATGTTTCGTGCCCCACGGACCTGGGACGCTCTAAGTTCTTTTGCGGTATGTTTTGCTTACTTACGGTACTTGATGTAATAATTATTAGTAGCTCTATAGGCGCAGGGAAACAAAGTCCGAAAAGCTGCAAGCAGCAGCAGTTAGGAGAGCAAACAACAGAACAATATGTGTGATGGCTTAGTATTGTTCTCTTTTTCTTGGTGCTGAGGCGGCGCATCTCAGATTGCCGCCTCTGTTCCCCGCGTCCCGCTGTTTCCCCCTTGCTACCCCTCCAGAGCTCCCCCTCACCTGCCGCGAAGAGAGCCTCATCCAACGGTGGAGCTCCTAAATGAAACTTTTCATTGGCTCCTCTCTCTACTTCCTCCACACATCAGACCGCCCCACCTCAACCTACCTGTCTGCGCCCTTCTTTGACCTGTTGGAGCCTGGTCACGACGAGCATCTATCTTTTGTTTTATGCTGATGACGCTCGCCGCTACTGGTATGCCACAGATTCTGTCACGAAAAAGATTTAGAGCAATAGGACGTATCGTGTGAGTTCAAGGATCAAAGGTACTTCTTTTGTTGTCCTGAAGTTGAAGGCATCAAATGTACATGGTGCTATCCCTTCATTAGACAGTTCCAAGTGCTTTCTCTCATTCGGTCATGTGCTTCGGACTGGGCTGACACTATTTGATTTCTTTTTCACACCTCAGCATCCAACTCAAACGACAGCATTGTCATTGCCATTACCTTTACAACTGCCACTACTTCTCCCCTATCTCACCACCATCCCTCCATAACCGCAGCTGGTCTGTACACGACAAGAACTGTCCACATTCGGTAGCTGTGTTTTTATTTATTCCAAAACACATCGATTGTCGGAGCTTCTACCCTTATACAACATCTTTAAGACCAGCTTGTCTGGTATCCCTGCGTTGTGGCTATATGAAGGTTGTCAACAAGTAAGATGGCAGTGCTCAAGCCTGAGTTATATGGGGTCAGAGAGGGTAGTAGGTTGGCCGAGGATCCAGAATGGGAAGATGTCGTGCCGATTGCACACCAAGAGCCTGAAGGGGCGCTTGCAGCGATTGCGTATCCGGAGGAATACGCAGAGGGTAAGTTCTGTGACAACAATGAAAAATTGATAGCTCAGTGCTGACCGAATTCAAGCAATGGCGTATTTGCGAGCAGTCATGAAGGCTAAGGAGCACTCCCCCCGCTGCCTGCGCCTGACTGAACATATTATCAACATGAACCCAGCACACTATACGGTTTGGTTGTATCGGGCGGCCAACGTCTTCGCTCTCAACCTCTCCATCCCAGACGAGATCGCGTGGCTCAACGGTGTTGCTCTCCGCAACCTCAAGAACTACCAGATCTGGCATCATCGCCACTTGCTCGTCGAGCATTACTATCCCCAGCTTTCTCTGCAAGGCCCCTCCGCCATTGCCGAATTTGCCGCATCCGAACAATCCTTCCTCCGCGACATTCTCGCCGAAGACACGAAAAACTACCACGTCTGGTCCTACCGCTCCTACCTCGTATCAAAGCTTAACCTTTTCTCTGATCCAGCTGAGCTGGCGGCTATCGAAACTTTACTCGATGACGACGTGCGGAACAACTCGGCTTGGTCGCATCGTTTCTTCCTTGTCTTCTCCAACCCCGCACACTCAACCCCAGGGTTGGCTGCCAGTGAGCCAGATCCGAAGGTGCCGCAAGAGATCGTTGACCGAGAGGTCGCATATGCGATGGCCAAGATTCGCCTTGCGCCACAGAGCCAGAGCGGGTGGAACTACCTTCGCGGAGTGTTGGTTAAGGCTGGGAGGAAGTTGGCCACTGTTGAAGGGTTTACGAATGAGTTCGTGAAAGGACTCGGTAAGGATGGTGAAGGGGAGGATGTGAGGAGCACGCATGCGCTGGATTTGCTGGCGGAGATCTATGCTGAGAGAGGAGACAAGGATAAGGCAGATCTAGCTTTGCGCCGCCTGGGCGAGAAGTGGGATAGGATTCGGGTTGGGTATTGGGAATGGAGGAGAAAGGGGCTGGAAATTGGTGCGGAGGCGTAGAGGGGTTCTTGTCATGGACTTCGGTTTTACTGTTTAGGCTATATAGGCACTTTTCATACAGGGTACTTGATGTATATCAGTTTGGTTTACCGACCTCTTGAGAAGAGTATGGAAATCAACGGACTGGTGGGTGTCCTGAGATAGGTTGTCGTGATTCCAGCTCGTTCATCAGGCGTTATTCCGTCAAAAAGATTAGCCCCAATATTTTCAAACGGGGAGATGTGATACGCCGCTGTATTATAGCAGGCTTTAAGAACCTTAAGGAGGTCATACCAGTATCTCGTTGAACCCACCACCCAAAAGTGACATCCCTATGATTTAACACCCCCCCTCCCCAATTTTTTTTTTTTTTTCATTTGTAGCCTGTTCCACTGCAGCAAATCCCATGAAGAGATCTTAGTCACGCACATGAAAAGCTGCTCCAGGGATTAAGCCCATGCCCAGATCCCTATAGAAACCGTGCTTTGCAGGTAGCTTTCCAGGTAGGACCTCAATACGCCCGGTACTTGTGCGAGGCAATCAGATACTTCCTTCCGCTCCTTGCCCCTGGTTTCTCTAGCACGTCCCAGTTAGGCACTAAAATGAATACATCGTTGAAGTGTTGCTTAATGACGTAGTCATCTGTGCTTCGCGGGCTTGCCCCGAAATACACCGATCCGCTGACAGTCAGTGCCATCATCATGCGCACGCCATCCGTCGGCGCATGCTGCTCGATCATCCTCTGAGGTGCAGCGAAGCGGTAGTCGGCGTTGATGACGTGGACATCGAAGCAGTCAACGTCGTAACGAACCGGCTTGCGGCCAATGGGGAGCGTTGATGACGAGGAGGTGTTATGCTGCGCACGCTGCTCCTTCAGCATCGTGTCCCACTCCTCTGGCGTTGCGACAACGCGGCCGTTGATGGTGATATCAGCCGGCGGGTGGCCTGCCTTGGTATAGGTCGCATTGTTGTTGACGTAGCCAGACGCGACGGGCTTGTTTTCGTTGATTTGCCGATAGTACCACTCGACGAACGACTTTGCTGCTATAGAGTTATGAAGACAAAAATGAGCTTTTGCTTTCTTCTGTTATTAGAAAATGGAGAGGTGATCCGAGGGTCGCATGATTGAACAAGGCGTTAAACAGAAGGGTAGGTTTTATGTAGATGGGGGTGTGTTCGTGTCATGGACTCGGATCGACCTTTGCGCGGTGCGGGGTGATGGTTCAAGTTACCTGACCATACCTTCGGCTGAGCATCTGACATTTGTTTCATTCGCGGCAGCCATCTTCGACGGTAACTTATCTATCAAGCGTTTTAATTATAGAGATGAAGAGGATCAAGAGTTTTCGGCCTCTAGGTCGCAAACTGGCGATGCAGCAAGGGAGGTGTTTGCCAGGAACGTGGCTCAACGTGTAAAGATACTTCAAACCCGCCGAAAGCTGCGCTTTTAGATAACAACTCGCAGAATGACTGTCGGCAAGGCAAGTTTACTATCGAGCACTGTCCATATATATTACAGTGGATGTCTAAATCGATGCACCTACAAACGACATGAGATGAACCAGATGAGATCATTGTTGAAAGATTTTTGTGGAGTTTGTAATCCGTAATGACGCGTAATCTGTAACCCGTACTGTGGATGCTACCTAAACTCTCAATTGTCATCTGCGATTGCGGAGACAGCATATCCTCTGTTCCACAATATTTATGTAATGTTACAGAGCTTTCGTAAATTACATATCCTCGCGAAATTGTACAGTCGACAGTCGCAACTCTTTTTTTGGTACTTATCCCTGTCTTACAACTTGAACCATTATCGACTCCCCTCGGCTAAGCCATCTTCCTTTGATGTAGACAGTATCTCTATCCTGGTTGATCTGCCTCCAGCCAAGCTCCAGATTACATTCCACCGTGCTTTTGATACCGTGCTTTTGATAAAGTTCATTCTCTTTCAACCAAGAAAAAGACAGCTGGAGAGGTGATGATATGGTAGGCCAGGAAACAGCCTCCTAAGTCTCTCCGCAGCAATGCGTGGATAACGAGTTTGTGGTTGGCTACACCAAACTATGTGTACAGCGTTTATTCCAATCCAGAAATCCAGTTGAGTTTGTTGTCAGGCATTATACTGGAGCTCGATGACCTTAGTTTTACATATCGGTGGCACCATCTTCCCCAAACAGTCTTGCTTCACTGAAGAGTTTTGACTCAAGTCTCGTTTTACTTCTAACTATTAACTGTCAACTAGCGAGTCTCAAAGTTTTGATTTTTTTTTTCCTAGGTACCGAAATTCAAGCTTGAAATGCGAGTCTCACAAGGTCCAACGCCCGAAGGTTTTGAGGGAGTTTATGCTGGCTGGGAAAATGCCAGTCTCTCCAACTCAGGACCAAGAGCAATGTCCATAATACGCCCTAAACCAACCCCTTGTGTACCTCAAGTACAAGGTTTCATCATGGAAACTGACGATAAATAATACCATCTTCATCCATGGTCTAAAAGGCCATCCCCAAAGGACCTGGGAAGGCTCTGATGTCACCAAATCTCCGGCTATCTTTTGGCCGCGAGATATACTACCAACAGACTCTCCGGTGGCTAAAATGTGGACATATGGACATAATGCTAATCCAGTTGGTTTCCTGAGGTCTCCTAACAAGACTACAGTGATATATCACAGAGAGAACTTTGCTCTTCAACTCGACCAACAGCTTGAACTTCTTAAAGTTGTGTAAACAGGTTTCCTTACACGTTAACATATATACGTACCGCATCTAAGACATTACAACATAGCTTTGATGTCTATAATGTTTGCGGCCCATAGCTTGGGTGGCCATTGTAGTCAGAAGTGGTATGCATCTCTCCCCCACTTACCTCGGATGACTTAGACGAGTCCTGTTATCCCGAACAGGCGATTCGGCAATCAAAACTTATTTCTAAGACATACAAAAAGGTTACAATTGCATTTCTGGGGCTCTTTATAGAGGAAGCGAGACTGCCAAATTAGAACACGATCATCTCGAGGATCTTCCGCGCCGTAATAATCAAAATAAACAAAATACTCAAGGCTTTGCTGAAAGAGAATGACAAAGTGTTACACATAATTCACCAAGGTTTCCCAGTGAGCGCTTGCAATCGTAAGGTCTTGAACTCATATCATCGAGAGATGGTTAAGTGCTGCAGAAGGGACGACAAACGATATAAGCGCATCCGTGATGTCTTAATCGTCCTACGCGATATCGTTCTGAAGGAAATGACAGTTGATGTATCACAATCATTCAACAGTAAACACTGTGGCAGTCTATAACATGAATACCGTTTTGCACAAGACTTGTAACTTGACTGTTTAATTCCACTGACCATTGTCCACGTGATTGATAGTCCATCTGGGACACACTATCACGTTCCTCTCGGTAAGAATTCAGAATTTGTAGGCAGCGAGTCGATCATCCAACGACTTCAGGCCATGTTATCTGAGTAAAACAGTACCTTAAAGGCTGCAATTACTGGCTTTTGGGGTGTCGGAAAGACCCATATAACATTGCCCTTATCTTACTGGGTGAAGGAACATCCCGACTTTCTGAGTTCGGGCCTCCGGCGTAACATGGCCGTCTTAGCAGATAAACTTCATACCCCAGTCAGCTCGAATAACCAGGATCTTAAAGTATTGGCACGACAATGTCTCGGCTCTGACAAGTCCGGGAAGTGGTTTCTTGTCGTGGATATTGCGGATGGCAAACAACTTGCAATGGACTATTTGCTGAAGAGCAATGCTAGCTGTATACTGTTTACAACAAGATTCCGTCACGTTGACCAGGATACTGATGGCCACAATGCTATCGAAGTAGGAAAGATGGATCGGATGCTACCAAGCCCTTTATGCCACTGATACCCGACTCGCTTTGCGATAAGACGACATGAGAAGAGCTTCTACAGGAGCTTGCGTACCACCCTCTGGCGATTGTACAAGCGGCTGCTTAGATTAACAGGAACAAAACACCCTTTAACAAATACCCTGCTCTTCTTCGACAATCAAGACCTAGGATTCCATTCATCTTTTGAGCGAGGGGTTCTGCGACAATTAGACAGATCGGAAAAACCATGCTGCGGTAGCAACCTGGTTCATATCGTCGGAGAAGATCCGGCTGTCTTCCAGTCCTGCTGCTGGTCCTGCAACAAACTTTCTTTCCCTCATGTCGTGTATCGAGCCCAAAGAGATCCCGCAGTCACTTTTGCCATGCCCCGAGAAGGCAGAAGCATCTAGTACAAGCTGAAGAATGCTATAGGATTTTTATGCGCCTATAGCTTCCTGAGCAGGAGCGGCCAGTACGAGAATTACAGGAGCGATGAAGAGGTTTTTGACATAGATCGTCTGGTGCAGTTGGCAACCTCGGACTACAGAGAGACAGTGAGACTGTGCGAACGACAAATGAAGAGGTCATTCTGCGTTTGCTGGAAGTCGTGTCGAATGGACCACGCTTTGAGAATTGTAACAAGCAGGAAGTGCACTTCCCCCATGCTTCCAGGGCATCAGGGCTAAGGCAAGGACAGGATTTGCCAGCCCGACCCTTGTTGCTTGAAAGAGTTGGATAACATTTGTTGGTTGATGGGAGGTACCCAGAAGCAGTTCAGGTTTTCAGAGATGCCTACAATTACAACAGCCAACATTCTGATGCATACACTGACTGACTGTCAAAATGTCAAAGGAGGCTGATCGAAGCACAGTACTGGAATGGCCAGTCCAAGAAATTACCCAACTCTTTGAGTAATTCGAAGACTGCAATCCTGATTTTCTCAATCTCGAAATTTCCTTATCCAAGCCTACCGTGACACCGGACAGGTTGAAAAAGCTCTTCAGATATTCGAGTACATTCTTGCTATCCAAAGAAGGAATGCTACCATCAAGCCACCTTGATATCCTCGAGCTACAGAACTATCTGGCCCGGGCTTATATCTGCAACAATGGAATGGACAAAGCAATCGCACTCCTCGAGGACGTCGTTATCATCCAGAAGGAAACCCTGTCTCCAGAACATCCCATGTTGCTAATGTCCATGAATAATCTAGCCGAAGGGTACGCACAAAACTATTGGCCTGATAAAGCTCTGACTCACCGACTTCAGGGGTGGCGTGTCGCTTCAAAAGTGTATACAGAAGAACACCCTTTACGCCTGGCATGGATACGCAAACTTGGGATAACATATATGCTCAACTTGGATAGTATGGCACCGCTGTCCTCTATCGAAGGGACAGTTCAGAAGATGGAGAGGGTACTTCACCAAGACCACCCGAATCTTCTGTCTGCATAAAGGATCTCGCGATGGGCTATGTAAAGAAAATTAGGTCAGAAAGTCGATTGAGCTTGCCAAACATGTTTTTGCTGGAAGCGTTGTGCTCTCCCCCGAAAAAAACAACAGCGAATGAGCCCGCACATTAGAGTCCCTCATCGCATGGAAAGAATCGCTTGAAGGTTATGAGTCGAAGTACAGTGTCTCGACGAGACTAGCGGTTGGCAGCGGAGAGGAAAAAAAACTGGTTCCCTGCAGCATCACGGAGATAGTAAGCAATAGGTCAACATCCAAAGGACAGACACTAAGCCACTTGAACACAGCTTTGGATCTTCCTTCAAGGGCCAAGAGCTCCAAGTATGACCGCATAAAGGTACTCTTCAGCAGTCTTCTGAGTCTCCATGGGAAAAGCTATCTTTATTTAAGGAAATGATGATGTCTGCTGAAAGGGTCAAGTTGCGCAAATGCTTGAATCTCTCGCTAAAACAACAAAATCAACATCCCCGCTAGATTTGCATTATATCTTTATGATCGTATAACCATATTAGTTAGGAAAAGGTAGGTTAATGATTGCACTTACCAATGGGGAGTTGACACGACCAATTCTTCGCACGCCACATTACTTGCGATTGGTATCGTAACAAGAATTGTGAACATCAAGAAATGGGCTTCTAGGAATTTAGAGTAAGATTATGTATATTAATTTGTAACCGGATGAGAGTTTCCAAAGGTTTTATGCTTGAGAAATAGTTGCTAGCTTGACTTGTCAGTTTGGAAATCACAGCCATTACAATCTAATTATCCCGGAATAGAATGGGAAGCTGATACCCTAAGACAGGGCCAAAAAATCTAGATGGTAGCCGAGCGAAGGAACATACCTGGGCTATATGTACTTGGCTCATCTCAACAAACTGTCGATCACTCTTTGATCAAAAATTCCTCGATGTCCTTGTCTTCTTGCTCCTCCTTTGTTTCCTGTAACCGCTTTTCCAATTGCTTGATCAACTTCTTTTGCTGTTTCTTCTTCCTCTCGCCCCACCGCGGTCCGGTGAACTCCTCTATATCATCTTCGTCTTCACTTTCGCCATCTGAGTCGTATGGAGATTTTGTCAGGCCGCGCAAGTCGTTTGGTGTAATTTTAACTTTGGCCCTAGCCTTGGCCTCAGCTTCTGCCCGTGCAGCTTCTTCCTCGTATCGCTTCAGCTGCCTCTTGCCACCAAGTTTGATCAAGTACGGCCTCATGAGCATGTCTACATATCCGTCAGCTTCCTAAAATGGGAAAGGAGGGACATTCGGGATGATTCCATTGGAGAAATACGCACAAGTTCCCACGATGATGACAATGCGGATAAACTTCTCAGGTGTCATGTCCGCGAAGGACCCCTTCAAGTTGGTCACAAAGCGGTTGCCTATCATGGCAGTGAAGTTACCAAAGCCCTCCATGGTGTGTGCTCGATGGTGATGCAGACCGACAAGATGTGACGTTTTGCGACTGTCGAGGCACGCGTGCGGCCTGTTATAAAGAGGATAGGTGAATAACAAGGTAAACGTTTGGATGTTCGATACTGAGGGCAATTGATTAGAATCACAAGATGTAAATAGAATGTCAGATGTGTTAAGGACAAATCGGATATGTTGAGATGTCAGGATGCAGAATGATAGATGCGCTTTGCGTGAATTCTGCTGTTGTGACGTTGTGCCGCTATGAACGCCAAGAAGACCCCACCGACCACTGCTCCGGAAAGCTCGGCTTTCCTTGGAACCCGGTGAGCTGACAGGCTCAGCTTGAGCCTCAAGGAAAGGCTGGGGTGGCTACGTTGTCAAGAGAGCACACAGAACACGAATAAGCAGTCTGTCAGTTGGCGTCTAGTAAATATCTCAGGTTTTGCCAGTTCATGCAGCCGTCCTATTCCAGAACAGCAAGGTCGTCAGCCAGCACGGATACACAAAGGGTGGGCTGCAAGGATTACGTCTGCTAAACCTAAAGTGGAATGGCCTCACTTTAAACCGCCATTTGTTGCACTTTATGCCAACACCACAGACGCGTCCAGACGCGTTCTGTTTTGCCACCTCCACCTGTAACCCATCACCAATCAAACGCCAAGGCACGTGAGGACGGTCATGGCCAACAACCAAGATGATGAGGTGCGAGAGGTGAGCACCACAAGCCGCCTCAGATTCAACTTGCGCCACATGAACTAATGCATTACAGCGCCTCAAGGCAGCCCTTTGGTACTCTATCGGAAAGATTGTCGACCAAGAGTGCCTACAACGTAATCGCAATGCCTCTCCACAATTCATTGGGGCACTGACAGATCTGGTCTGGCACCAAATTGGTATGCAATCAGAGACTCCTCCAGGTTTAGTGTAGCTTTTGATTTGATGCCACAGATATGGCAGTCACTGATACCAATTCTTGTAAGAAAATGTCGCTCTCGATCTGGAGACTTTCAGCCGGCATGCTGGCCGGACAACAGTCACGACAGACGATGTGCTGTTGCTAGCTCGGCGCAACCAGGATTTGTACTCAGTCATCAAGGATGCCATTGACCGGAAAAAAGCTGCAAAGGCAAAGGGAAACGCTACCAGGCTAAGTGGTAAGCGCTAGATGAATGATGAGATGGCAATGAATTTAGGGATGGACGTTGCCATGCAATACAAGAAACAAGACATCGTTGGTATTGTCTGACTCCCACCACACAAGTTGACGAGCAAAGTGGCCAATAAGACATCGATTTCTACCTAGCTATTATCGAACTCCAAGCTCATATCACACGTTTCACTTTCCTACGGGACCTTCAGATGTCGGTGCTCTCCCTTGGCACTCCCATCCTCTCATACCACTCCTCCTCACTCATTCTCAACATCTCTGCTACTGTCATTACTGCAGCCCACGCCTCCCCATGAACAACTGCAAGCAGCAACTCCAGTCCGAGCAGATTGATCAGGCCCCTCGCTGTGAACAAGCCTGCAAAGAGGCTCCTCCTGCCCTCTGCCACAGCTTTACCCACGTCCAGCAGCCCATCAACTGACATGCCCATCCGTATCATGTAGGGACGGGCTAGTCTCAGCCAAATGACCGCCGCTAGTGGCGTCATAATCAAGCGTGCCGGTGTGATGGCCAAGACATCCGTCGCCAGCACTGCCGGCAGCCGGGTCAGCATGGTCTCTCGATAGAGGGGCTCTTGTCCGCCGTTGACGCCATTTCCTCCTGCGCCTGTTCGTGTCATACCATCGCTCGGCACGTTAGGGCGAAGTTCGGCGGACCACACTCCCGGGGTGTTAGCTGGGGGACCAGTGGTGCTGATTTCTTCGCTGGAGGATTGGTTTTGATGATGATCGGGCATGGGCTCGGTGGCCTCCACATCAAAGCTGATGAGCGTTGCACTAATGATCTCGGTGTCCTCGTCGTCGCTAGCGAACTCGTCCGAGGGATTGGTCCCACGCTGTGAGGCAGCGCTATGGCGGCGCGCTGATGCGCCGCTGGGACGGTGCGTGTCGTGGGTTTGGAAGACCTCATCCGTGCGTAATTCAATCGGGATGTCGCCCGCTGGCTGATGTGCCGATGCGGTGTCTCTCCGGGATCGTCGTTTACTGGAGTTGTATGGACGGGGAAGCCGGCGATAAATTTCGCAGCGAAGGGTTCGCGTGATAATGCTGTATAACTTCGTATAGAGGTAGAAGCCAGCGAAAGGAGCCGCGCCGATGGCGAAGAGGCCGAGCCATTGCAACAGGCTTTGAGGACGAAACGGTCTCGGGAAAGGAGGAAGAGGTATTGGGGATATATTGGTTCCTGGAATGAAGAAGCGCCAGTTTGGCAAGAGGTTTCGAACGGGGATAATACCGGTCCGTTGAAAGAATGTGTAGATGGCGAGGTGCAAGCGTATGTATGTAGTCACATATTGGATGCTGCGCCTGGTTAGCAGAAGCTCCATGGTTCTCAGCACAGTTACTACATAGGCGGTGAGACATACATTGGGTACTTCCTTGCTGCCGGGACCGCTAGCTGCTCAAGGACACTGCTAGCTATGAACGAAGGTAGACCACCAAAGAAGTAAGAGCTAATAGACTGCTGGCTGCGGACAAGCCTGAACATTCCATAAAAGGTAGCATTTGAATACTCTTGGTAAAGCTAAAGGGATGTCAGTCAAGATGTATGCCATCATGACAATCTAGAACCTACAAGAATGCGCTGCCGTAAACCGTTTACTCCCCAAATGGCAGCCGTCTCGAGCATGCCACCAGCTAGGAGCAACCGTCTGCCGACGCGTTCTTCGAACTCGTAGTGCTTGCGGGCAGCTTCAGCTTGAGCTTCAGCGATGCCATTATCTGGTTCGGCAACGCCGATGACCATCATGACCTCGTTGTGAGAACGAATGACATCGCGGTTGATTCGCTTGGTCTCGGGGTTGTAAGGTCGCCCGCGCTCATCGTACATTAGTTGAGGTGCGCGAGGGTCCGCAACACCCTCGCCTGGAACCACGTCGTCATATGGCGACCGACCCTGCTAGCTGTCAGAATATGCGGGAAGGAGGTGAAAGTGAGTCGGCAAATGAGACTCACAAGTGCCAACGACGTCAACGGTTCCAGCCGTCCCATGGTGTCCGGGAGTTGAGGTTATGAAATCTCCACTGGAACCGTAGGTTAAGAGATTGAGTCAGATGAAATAAACGGAGTGCGCCGCATCCCCATTTCGAGGATTGGGTACGCGGTGGGTTGGTCCTGGCTGAGATGATGAGGGTAGTTTGGTAATGAAGTGGGAGACTTCAATGTCTGTGGTTGGCTATTGGCCTGATGTGGGTCCACCTCCAGGGGGGGATACATGCCAAGACGCTAAGATAACCTTATTTTGCCCCACTTCTTTGCTTATCGTACGCCGCCTGCTGCGCGCTGGGGAAAAAAAGTTTGGGATCGCAAAACGGCAGATACATTGCACATCCACCATTATCAGGATTCCAGCCCATCTCCTACCGCAGCTGCAGGATCACCGCCATATCCGGCAATGGCGACGAAACAGCCTGCAAAGACGACCTTTGAGGTCGCAAATGTCATCCAGCCGATCTACACAGGTGGATCTGTCGCTCTTGAAAACGGCGCTCGCATCCTCGCGTCCACACTCGGCGAGAATGCCATCCTCACTGAGTTGAATACGGGCAAGCGCCTGGCCGAAATTCAGGGAGATGGCGAGCCAATTTCAACCCTGACCAGTATGTACTGTTTGCATCCGACCATTGTTGTGTGTTTTGTGCTGACGCATCTGTCCAGTCACCCCGTCTGGGTCTCATCTCATCGTCTGTTCTCGATCATTAACAATGCGCATCTACTCGCTTGCCATTTCTCCAGATTACGATTCCGTCGAGCCGACGCTTGTCAGGACAACAAAACCCCATGCTACCCCAGTCGTAGTTCTTGCTGTCGACCGGACCAGCACTCTGCTTGCCACTGGTGCAGCTGACGGAGCCATCAAGATTTGGGACATCATCGGGGGATATGTCACGCACACTGTCAGTGGGCCGAGCGTGCTTGTCTCAGCGCTGCATTTCTTCGAGATTGCCGTAACCGCTGAGAGTCAATCATCCAATAAGAAGCCAAAGAAGGGCTCGCGAAAGGGCCAGAACGATGACGCCGACGAGATTGCATCCCGTTTCCGGCTAGCCTGGGGCACACAGGACGGCCGGATTCGCATATTCGATCTTTACAAGCGCACGACGACCCCGGTGTATGCCGACCCGAAGAGGAAAAAGGAGGCGCACGAGTCCAACGTGCAATGCATCGCCTACTCTCCAGAGCAACACGCCCTATTGAGCGGCAGCAGAGACAAGACCATGACCTTGTGGCTGTGGCGGGATGGCATCTGGCAAGGCACACCAATGTTGCGCCACGAACTGTTGGAGTCGGTCGGCTTTCTCAACGAAGGCAAATGGATGTATTCAGCTGGTACCAGTGGTGTGCTGCGCATCTGGGACACAACAACGCACCACGAAATTACCAAGAAGCAGGATGCAAAGTCGGAGGGCGAGGCTATCCTTTCCGCTGTTTCCCTGCCCGAGAGGTCCCTGATACTTTGCGCACAGGCGGACTTTACTCTCGTCCTGTACCGTGTGCCATCGCCGGCAGACGTCGTCTCGTCATCAGAAGGGATACTCCTGGAGCCATTCCGCCGTATTTCCGGTACACACGATGAAATTCTTGATCTGACTTACATCTTGCCCGATCAGTCCATGATGGCAATCGCTACGAACTCTGAAGACATCAGGATTGTATCTGTCAAGGATGCCCAGGCTTACTCAGAAGACAACGCAGAGTGCCGTTCCGGCTCTTACTTTGGGCACGATGTAGCGTTACTAAAGGGGCATGAAGATATTGTTATGTCCTTGGACGTCGACTGGTCCGGGAACTGGATTGCTAGTGGCTCTAAGGACAACACGGCACGGTTATGGCGTGTCGACCCCGCGAATAACTCCTACACATGCTATGCTGTTTTCACTGGTCACCTTGAGTCCGTGGGAGCTGTTGCGCTTCCTAAGGTTGTCCCGCCAGCGAATTCAGAGGCATTCAAAAACCCCCTCGATCACCCACCTGCGTTCCTTATCTCTGGTTCGCAGGATCGTTTCGTCCAGAAAAGAGACATCCCGCGGCAATTACAGAAAGGCGGAAAGCTGACGTCGAGTCTTCGACGTCTGGCTCATGATAAAGACATCAATGCACTTGACATCAGCCCCAATGGGAAGCTCTTTGCTTCAGCATCTCAAGACAAGACGGTGAAGATTTGGGATGTGGAAAAACTAGAAGTGCAGGGTATCCTCAGGGGTCACAAGAGAGGTGTTTGGACTGTCAGGTTCGCGCCACTAAACACACCGGTGATTCAAGGCGAGCAAGGTTCAGTTTCAGGAAGGGGCGTCGTTCTAACTGGTAGTGGTGACAAGACGATAAAGCTCTGGAACCTGTCCGATTACACCTGCATCCGGACATTCGAAGGCCACTCGCATAATGTCCTCAAGGTTGTGTGGTTGCACATTTCCCGTGACGACTCAATTACCAAGACAAAGGTGCAATTTGCCAGCGCTGGCGCTGACACGCTCGTCAAGGTGTGGGATGCCAACACTGGTGAGACTGAGTGCACACTTGACAACCATGAGGATCGGCTATGGACGCTGGCGGTGCATTCCAAGACCAATATACTGGCCTCTGCCGGCAGCGATTCCAAGGTGACTTTCTGGAGAGACACCACCGCTGAGACACAAGCTGCGGCTGCCCAGGCAGCGCTTAAGTTAGTCGAACAGGAGCAGACATTGGAGAACTACATCCATGCGGGTGCCTACCGCGACGCCATCGTTCTTGCTCTGCAACTTAACCACCCCGGCCGGCTGCTCAACCTTTTCACCAACGTCGTCACAACCCGCAATCCTGACCCAGACAGTTTAACTGGCCTCAAGGCGGTCGATGACGTGCTTGCTAAGCTCTCAGACGAGCAGATCTTCCAGCTCCTGCTGCGCCTGCGTGACTGGAACACCAACGCGCGCACTGCACCCGTCGCACAGCGCGTTCTCTGGGCATTATTCAAAAGCCACCCGGCCAATAAGTTGTCCAGTCTGTCTGTCAAAGGTGCTCGGGGACACAAAAGCTTGAACGAGGTGCTAAACGCCATCAAGGTTTATACGGAGAGGCACTACAAGCGGATTGAAGAACTGGTGGACGAAAGTTATCTGGTAGAATATACGTTGCGTGAGATGGATGCTCTCACGCCGCAAACTGAGGCACTGGAGGCTGGTGAGGACGCTGTAATAGCAGAAGCGTGATAATCAAATCACAGGGTTCGTTTGCATGTTGCTGGAGCAATTGCAGGGGTGAGTAAACATTGACCATTCAGGGGCTGGCAAGGGTTAGGGTTATATGTTGATGGAGCATCAAACAAAGTTTTAGCACTCCACACCAAAGAGCAAAAGGGACACGGGGAGGAGTATCTATATAAAACTTCACGTGGATACTTTGCATAACAACCTAGTCATGGAATTTAATGCCCCTCTCTATCGAAGTACCACAACATTGAGCAGGTAGTGTGAGAACTATTGTCTCCAGGTGGGTTTGCCGACAGCCACTTGACCTGGATTGATTCACAAGGGTTGATGGGCCATAATATAAGAAGATTCAGTCCATTCCATTTCTTTAAACCTACCAAAATCTCAACGCGAAAGGAAAGCAAAGGAGAAGAGGAAAATTGAAAGGGTGAGGGGAAAGAGAAGAGAAGGAAGGAAGCAAAGCAGAAGGGAGGGACCCCGTAATCGAGATAAGTTAGGAACCTTTCCCACTTTCGTGACCTTTTCGCCTCAGTTGATCCCTCCAGATCTGTACTCTGCATTGAAGCATCTTCCTCAAAATATGCCCCACTTCACCTCCTGGTCTTTGATATTTCCCTTACACTTCATGAAGCCTAGCGCACCCACCTTACCGGTCTTTCCAAACCTTTGGACGGCATCGTTGATGAGATCTATGACATCTTGCCCCCCAACATCGAAGAAGATATTGCCATTTTCATTAGTTGCTTCGACGCCAAAACTACAGCCCCCAAATTTGGCGATTGTGCGGTGCGGTTTGCCGAATACCACCGGGGATCGCCATGATGTCTTCCCATCACCCTCGATGTTGCGAATAATCTGCTCACAGTCCTTGACACTGGGTGATGCGCCACTTGTTTGGTCCACGAACGTTGAAATACCACAAAAGTTCAGACCGGGCGGGATATCGCAGGGGTAGTTGCGCGTGGACCCTTTCTTGCTGGTGTCCCACGATTGATAGGCACGCTCCGGACTGCAAACTGGGAGCCTGATAAGACCAGACTCTTTCACGTCTCCTCTCATCAGCTTCTTGATGTCCTCTTCATCGTTGGGGTCCGGAAGCCGAGCGTCATTCTTCCAACCATTCATCTCCCACGTCTTGAGGGCACCCTTGATAAAATCTTCCAAGCGGAGTCCTGCCCATTTCTCGCCATCGAGTTCGTCCAGCCCAGGTGGTCCTGCAAAGGGGAAAGAGCGACACTCCTCATGCAGACATAACCCACGCAACTCGTCGAGATTCGTGCACCAACAACGTCTTGTGGGCTTTTGCCGAGGATAAACGAGGTAATACTGTTTATTTTCTATACAAGCGCTCGTTTTCTTTATCACGTCATCTTCCAAGTACTGTGATAACGGAGCAGTGCTATCCGAGCACTTGAGCCCTGAGTCCATCACAAAAGCGTAGTTGCCGGAGTAACGCCAAAGCGCTGGTATCCCGAAGGCAAATACTGTTGCTTGAGTTAAGTCGCGTAAAGTCTTCACGCGGTCGCCATCCGATAGTGTGGATTGGCTCAGAACTTTGCCTTCAATGAGCTTGCCGTCGGACATAGCTTTCCAAAGCAAGTCGATGGATGAGTCACTGCCGTCAAAAATTTTGACAAGGGTCATGTTTACAATCTTGAGCCATCCATCCACAACATCCCCCAAGTAGTGTGTGAACTTGTCTTTTCCCTCTTGTGACCATTTCTTTTCCTTGTCAGGCAATACATCCTTGGCAATCGTTGTGCCCTGACCTATCAAGATCTGCGTGACGTCCTTGATGTTGTCGAAAACATCACTGCCGCGACTTCTAAAATATGCAGTCTGCTTGAGAACCGTATTGAACCACCCTGCACCAATCGAAAGAGTCCCTAACGTCAGGAGATCGACGAGTAGGTTTACCAGAGACTTATCGTCAGGCTCAGGGACAGGAGCAAAGGTGTTCTCCATGTCGTCAAGTGCCGTGTTTATGATCGCCATCTCGTCCGTAAGAGCGCGATAGTAGTCATGGTACATTCTGTGGATCTCCACAAGAGAGTTCATAATAAATTCAGCAGCTGGACCAGACTCGGGGTTGTTTGCTTTATTCGGGCACTCATATCGCCTGTCACATCCGCAATCGAGGACACTATCGCATCTGGGTGTTGCAAAACCCATCGTCTCGGTAATTGAGGTGAGAAATGACGGTGCGAAGGTGTCTCCTTGATTGTCATCTCGGACATTCTTCCAAATTCTAATGATGTCTTCCCAAGCAGCATCTGAGTTGAGCGCCTTCCATCTCACGTTGGGAGGATAACCAATTTTCGACCTGGTGATATCATTGCTGCAATCAAATTGAACCCAGCTTGGATCCCGAGTATGATCAAGCTTGGGGTTCTCCCCAAGTTCGATCAATCGCTTGAAGGTCTCCCAGTCTTTTGCCGGTGCGGGAACCGGGTTGTATTTCTGCAAGTCGGTAGCCCAGTCTGTCGTGCCCCCCAAGCCCCATGATGCGTAGAGGGCTGCGCGTGCGTGTTTAGTGGTATTACTCATGTAGCCCACCCATTGATTTGTGTCATAAACTAGGATATCACTGTCGCTATCCTTATCCACGAAGCTCCGCACAACACGTTTCGGGTCTTGCAAAATTTCAGCTACCTCCGCATCGGCGATATACCCGGATGTAGCAGTGCATTTTCCCTTCTTCGCGTTGGTGTTGATGCGGTTGCCGTTAAAGAAGCAGTCAGGACCCCAACATCCCGGCTGGAGCATATCGAATGAGCGTCCATAGCTTGACACACCAACTACAACCTTTCTGCCAGGGACACCGGCCTTCGTGATCATTGCCAAGGCTAGCTTGGTCTCGGTCAGATTAACATGACTGCGCAGGCAGTTGCCTGTGGGACAGCCTTCTTGAGACCATCTGTTACCAGCGTCCCATGATCCTGTCCATCTGTAAGCAATATCCTTAAAACACATATATCACGGAGAATCAAATGCAGGACAGGGATCCAGACGTAAGAACTGGAAAGACTAAACGAACACCTTACCATGTAGATCGTAAGTCATGTAAACAATGTAGTCCACCACTTGGCCAATTGCATAAATAGGGTATTGCTTCAAGTACTGATACGAAGCTGGAGCTGCAATCGATACGGTCTTGCCAGGAAGAAGGCGTTTGAGAAGGATGAGGAACCCAAGATAGTTAGTCCCGTCTTCTTTATTCCCAGGAGGTATGCCGGGGATGTCAGGGGCACCCGGATATTCCCAATCAATGTCTACACCATCCAAGTTGTGTTGCTTTATGAAGTTAGCAATGTTTGTGGCACACTTGATACGGTTCGCTGGTGTAACAGCGTTTCGGAAAATGTGATAGGTTGATGGATCGGTCGAAAAAGCCCAACCACCAAAGGACAAGATCTTCTTGACGTTCTTGAGACGCTTAAACTCCTTAAATTGGTATGCAGAGAAAGGATCCCCAAACTTGACATCGAATGCATCCGTCAAAAGACCGAATGCAAAGTGGACGTGTGTGAACTGAGATGTGGCGATCTGAGAGACGTCTTGGAAAAGGCACTCCCGACACAAGCCGAAGCCTTCGTAATAGCCAATTCTGATAGCTCCAGTGCCATCCCCTTTCACAATGTCAAGTCCACAATTTGAGATGCAGCCATAAGTTCCGGGGGCGGCGGTCCCTGGAGCACCTGTGTTTGTGTCGATACAGAAATCCTTTGTAGTGCCGCACTGACCCCATATGTTGCAACAGGCCCTCAGGGGGCAAGGATTCAAGGTTGAGATATCGGTACCGTCTGTTGGAGGCTTGGTTCCTGGCTTCTGTGGACCGCATACGGCATTGGAGATGGGAGCTGGAAACGGAGGAGTCCCAGAGCTCAAACACATCACAGTACCAACCCACAAGAGCTTACAGCCGTTCCATCCCCAGGTTTTCTTGTTGAAACGTTCGATGTCTTCTATCGTAAGGCCATTTTCAACTGCCAAGTTCGCACAATTGTCGTCCTTCTGGATCTGGTAAGCATGACATGAGCCGTCGGGATTGGGTTTTGGCCGCAGGTCAGGCAGCTCCCCGCTCGTGCAGCAAACACGTTGTCGGGGTTTCAGAGTTGAACAGAAATTAGGCCCAGAGTTAATTTTCGTAAATTCAGCACCGGAAATGCCGCATTTGAGCGCGAGCGAGGCACAACTATCTCCCGCCTCTACCTGGACAGTTCGACATATTGCATGAGGACCAAACCTGGATTGCGAAATGCTAGTAGCGTTGGAAGAGCTAGAGGTGACATTGGTCCCTGATGATTGTAAAGTAAACACCACCTGACCCGGAACGGTGGTCGAATTGGAAAAAGATAGGCATCTTGCATTCATCCAATTTTTCATGGCTTCCTGAATTGCTGAGAAGGTTCCGTTACTTGTAGCCATGACACCGAATATTTGTGAGCTCCGGAAACGCGGCCCACAGAACTGCATGGCTAGAGTCTCAGTACGAAAACTTTCCAGATTGGAATGGAAAATCTCCAGAGCAGACTGGCTGATGCTTCTGCCCAGCAACTCTTTGCCGATGTAAATTCCGAGAGTCGCCTGACCTGAGCGCCCGAAAAGCGTAAAAGAGGATCCCAAATCTCCATAGCCTTGATCAAGATAGGTTCGAATCTGTCTTATCAACGAACGGATACCTGCCGCTGGCAGGCCAAAGCCCTCTTCCCACCAACCAATCTCTAATGTAACAGAAACTGGTCGTTCTTGAAGATGAAGACCTGTCATGTTTGTTAAAGATGGTAATGCTGAGAAATCGGGACCAAAGGATGAGCAAGCGTGGATCCGATGGTTGAAGTTTAAGTCTACCGGATCATAGAGAGAGAAATGCGCAAAAATCAGTTCCTGACATGATTTTATCTGCTTGAAGTTGGGGTAGGCTGGCCAATTTCTGGGATCGCCACCAGACTCAAGGCATCTGGCTGGGCATGGCTCAATGACTCCTCTGACGTTTGATGCCCCTCTCGAGGGCGGGCGATATACCGTCCCACTGACCTTGTTGATAAAACAGAGCCAAAAAAGTAGCAGTCTGAGTTGCGATAATAACAGCTGCATCTTTGCTTCAAGTTGGTTGAAACCAAGTGTCAGAGGATACAGACGCGAATAGCTATGTTGAAATTTCCCATTAGTCACGCAATTCTTCAATCACTCTGTTCATGTTCCAGCATGCCAGAATGATGAGAGTGAAGCAACAGTAAAGGCGTACTTACTAACTATGAATAAGGCTTTGGGGAAAGGAAAGGAGAAGGAGGAGTTGCTGAAGAAACTTTGAATTTTGAAGTTGTGTCGAAGCCGCCAATATTAGGGTTGCAGTTTGCGTTTTATATGGCCTCTCAAGAGTGAACAATGATCGTAAACTCTGGACGGAATCACGGTCTTATGAGTGTGGTTCGATCTGACATCTAGTATCACGCTGCTGAGTCGAACTGAGAAGCGCGTGCAGCACTTTGAAACTACCAGCCATGGTTGGGTTCAGCTGCCAATTCGACACATATTAGGTTCTGTTTCTAATAACCCCTACAGTAAAACAAGAGGGAGAGTAAGCGGTGGTCTTGGAACTACTAGCAAGCATATTGGCATTGGCAATTATGCTCTTCAGACCGTCGCTAACCAAGTCAGTTCGCTATTGCTCGAGCCATCGTAGTTCAAGAACCATTGTATTCAGTCGTGTCTCTGAGATATGAGCACATGACTAGGAAGCTGAACCGCAGTCGATTGAAACATTTCCCACGTAACCCCAGGAAATGGCAAACGGACGCTGTACAAAAGCCAGAGCAGGAGCTGTGTGCATTTACGCATATAAACAAGACACCTTCTTGAATTGCGCCAATCTAATCGATACATCGCAACAATTTCACCTGTCTTGTGACTCTGCAAGACTACTAGCATCTTACACCTCGAGACATCAGCAGTGCATGGAACGTGGCGCATGACATCAAGTACTCTGTTACCATATCGTTAATTTAAGAGAATTGGGAATACACAGGTAGCTTGAGGCTTCTATCTCCATATTCCCTTCTTCTGCAAAATGCCTCCCTCTTCATTCTACCCGCCATATTAGTAGTGTGTTGAAGGCAGCGAGCATATGACAGCGCTGGGATTGAGCTTAAATGTTTAATGTACAAGCAAGAAGTTATCCTATTTAACCTCTCGTTAAACCAAAGGTACCAGAACCAGTATGCCTGATCCTACTGTAAGGCATAACCATAGCAAATCAATCACAGCAGAGCGTTGTGAAGAGTTCTCCCTGTTTGGTTTGCAGTCCTTTGGAGCCCAATGACTATGACAAAGCTCTTCATGCCAGACGGCTGACATGCTAGCAGCAGTGGCCGCGTCAACACTGACTTGGCAAGGCCTCGGTGTAGGTGTTGGACTGGGTGCTAGGATTGCGCATCCGGTAAACGAGTTTCGAGATGGATCAAGCAGCTTAGTTTGTCCTGTGACATTAATGGCAACTCCGAGCTTCCCATGGCCACTATTTGGAGGGCACTGTCTTTGTGAAGATGTAGCAACCACAAGATCCAACGTTTGGTCACCGTATTTGATGGTAAACTCAACATTTCCCCCGTCAGATATGCCAAAGGTGTCGTATGGTGACCATGCCCATGTCTGAGTCGTCGCATCACTGCAATTTGCCCACCACAAGCTCCAGACCAGTATCCACTGACCGTCTCTCGGGAAATCACGGCGTTCAGAAAGTCCGGGGAGAGAATGATGCGCAAAGTAAGGATTCTCGGAGGACAAGCTGACGTTCTGAAGGTCGAGAGTAGCTGCTACCTCGGGTAGTCCGTTCCTTCCTGGATATATCGAAGAGTTCCAGATTTCGTAGCTCAATCGAAATTGGAGGAAGTCTGCGAGATATGGATTTTGAACAGCAAATACAACTGGCATCGATTCGGAGAAAGTGTAAGTGTCGTTTCGGGGAAATACAAGGTCGACCTCTACTACCCCCGGGTCTTTTGCGTCAACTAGATGTTCGGACCACGCCAAAAGCACTGTTAGCCCATGGATGACCCAACAAATTTTGGTCATGTTGTCTATTCTGAACGATGGGAGACGATAGGTCTAAGCCAGCAAGGGCACAAAGATACTCAAGATGTGGCTAGTTTGATACTGAAGATTGGTTGATTGTTGAGACTTGCTAGATCGGAGGGAGGGCAAGTGATGCGAAGGCACAAATGAGGTAGGATAGAACTCTTGCTTTCATTCCACTCTCACGACTGATATCAACAAATATTAAGGTGTTTGTCAAACTGTTACATGAATAGCACAGCCCACATGTTATGTTGAAAGAGGCAGGTAGCACAGACTACGGTCATTGGTAGTCACATTTTGACTTAAACAGTCCAACGTTGGCTACACGCTGTTGGGGATCAAGATCAAGTGATAGGTGGAAATTGAAAAACCCTTTGACTTGTGACCCTCGGCTACAGCCGTTCCCTCTAGATATTCAACAACCCGTGCTGTGTTGTCTGTCGGAGGGACCCTAATTCCGTAGGGCATTGTACAACACAGAAAGAGGGATGTAGGAGGATGTGAGAAATTGATGCGTTTCCATTCTTGACTATCAGCGCTGATGTAGTTGATACAGAGGCAGTCTTTTCGTATATTGAATGTAGGCCCCTGATATTATAGGGTTGAGATCCTAAACAAAGGAATGGAAGGAAACATGACTCCCGGTAACATGGTGATTGCTTACGTAAGCATAGCGCATACGCCAAGTTTACAACAAAAACCGTCGGCAGCGTTACAAACTGTAATTTACGAAAGGCCTGTCAGCCTGAGCAGTGGGGCAATGGCCTCGGATGCAGTTGCAGCCAAGGCGTTGCTTGGAACATCACTGGGCGCGTTGCTGCTTAAAAAGACTCCCAAATCAACAACAATATCGACATCCCACAGCAACGCCCCCTCTCCCCCTCCTCCCCAGGCAGTGAACAAGTCGTTCATATCTTCTTTGCTTGTACGTCTGCTCATCTTCAAAATATAAGATCGAATCCATGTCCAAGCGCCAAGCATCAGAAGCCCTTGACGAGGGCCCAGAGTCGCCGGCATCAAAGAAGTCGCGGTTTGACGACTACAACAAGAGCGCAACCCCAACCAGTCTAGGAGAGCTTGAAAGCGAAAACGACGAGCAGAAGCAGAAGCTGCGCGAAAATGGCACTGGCGCTAGCACCGAAGATGTATCGGATCGCGAGGAGCCTGATGAATTCGAAGAGGAAGCGGAGGAGAAAGCGCCTATCCGGCAGTCGGCGCCGACCGCAGGCTATGATGACCTCTACCTGGACACAATTGACCGCAATGTTCTCGACTTTGATTTCGAAAAGCTATGCTCGGTGACTTTGTCAAATATCAATGTTTATGCATGCCTGGTGTGCGGCAAATACTACCAAGGACGCGGACCCAACACTCACGCCTACTTTCACGCGCTTGACGAGGATCACCATGTCTTCATTAATTTGAGCACTCAGAAGGTATATGTGCTGCCAGAGGGATACGAAGTTAAGAGCAAGTCGCTGGATGACATCAAATATGTGTCCGACCCGCGCTACACTCGCCAAGAGGTGGCCGAGTTCGACCGCAAGCCGCGTACCTCGTACACTCTGCAGGGCAAAGAATACACCCCAGGCTTCGTTGGCATGAACAACATCAAGGAGAACGACTACCTGAATGTCATTGTTCAGGCGCTGTCCCATGTCTCCCCGCTGCGCAACTTTTTCCTGCTTGAGGACTTCAGCAACGCTCCTGAGCTGGTCAAACGCACCTCCATCCTGTTCCGCAAGATCTGGAACCCGCGCGCCTTCAAGGCACACGTTTCTCCCCATGAGCTGTTGCAGGAGGTTTCGCTTTGTTCTAACAAGCGATTCACATTGACTGCGCAGTCGGATCCGGTGGACTTTCTGTCCTGGTACCTCAACAACCTGCATCTAGGCCTAGGTGGCAGCAAAACCAAACCACAGTCCTCTGTGGTCCAGCGCATCTTTCAAGGGAAACTGAAAGTTGAGTCGCAGGCTATCACAGCGCGCGCCGACCATCTCGACCGGTTGCGTTTCGAGGAGGCTACAGAGATCAAGGTCGACATCGCGCGCTTCCTACTCCTCACCCTTGACCTCCCTCCCGCCCCTCTCTTCCAAGATGAACAGGAGCGCAACATCATCCCCCAGGTGCCCCTGACGACCCTGCTTGCCAAGTATAACGGCGTCACAGCGCAGGAACTCAATGCCCAGCGCAAGCGCTACCGCCTGATGCACCCCTTACCCCCCTTTCTCCTCCTGCACATTAAGCGCTTCACCAAGAACCGCTTCATCGCTGAGCGCAATCCGACAATCGTGGTCTTTGACCCACGCAGCGGTCTCGACATCTCGCCGTATGTCGAGCCAGACCCGAGCCAGCACCCGCCAGACGAGCCCATCATCTACGACCTGGTTGCGAACGTGGTACACGAGGCGGTGCGCGCCAAGGAAGACGTGGCCGACAGCGCGGTGGGCGAGCAACGCAAAGCTTGGAAGGTGCAGCTGCGCGACAAGGCGACAGGAGAATGGGTTGTAGCGCAGGATCTTTTTGTTGAGAAGGCACAGGCCGAATTGCTGTATCTGGGTGAGTCGTATCTGCAGGTTTGGGAGAGGAGAAAGACACCCCAGAAGGGGAAAGGGAAGGTCCTCGGAAAGTCTTGAGGATTATGCGTATAAAGTGTTCCGAGGTTACTGCATGTATGGCAAATCATTGAGGGGACAGGGTTGTGAAAATGTACTGAAAGTAGGAGTTTGGAATAGAAGCTGGGAGATACCATAATTTATCAGGAGACTAATTTTGAGCAGACGACACATTTTCCAAGCTGGAAATCGAGCATGTTGAGGGATGGCAGGTCAATGGATGGCCAGGCTAATCCGAGGTAGCTCCTAGCCCAATTCCTTCCTAGTATCACATCCAGGGGCCTTTCACCATACCCATTTCGCTGAGACCTTGCCTCTGAAAACGACGCTTAATCAGAGCCCCACCCAGACTTTCCGTTCCCTACCTGTCAACCTGACATCAATCCATACCCTAAGCACGCCCATAAACCCACCCCCCCCCC
>Ga0065720_1019042_pt1 | contig 42675 bp, 29 predicted proteins | sample Thericmetagenome_FD_59107 | JGI IMG/M metagenome (GOLD analysis project Ga0065720, IMG submission 59107) | Thermophilic microbial communities from the Joint Bioenergy Institute, California, USA of rice/straw/compost enrichment - eDNA_2 v2... | ecosystem: Engineered > Solid waste > Grass >... | reverse complement strand
ATGTTGTTAGTCTGAATTTTGAGCCTTTTCTTCCTTAGAGAAATTAGCAATGAATAAAAATTATCCAACGTATCCAAATGTAGGAACTCAATATAGTGTACAATACAGGCATTAGTTTGAAACATAACGTTAGAATTGTAGTAAACCAATGTGCCTCTGAATAAGCCTAGGATCTTTAGTTACTTGTTAATATTTGTACCCAGCATGTTTTCCATCCACTATGATATAATTCATAATGCCTAAGTCATGTAAGGAATTTCCCCTATATTTTCAAGCATCCTTGAGAGGTCGATTCGAGACTATCAGCTCTAACTCTGCATCAAAGAATGAGGAATATTGTGGAAAATGATCTAAATAATAATTAGAGCTCTTTATTATTGGGGACACCTACTTAGTTTACAAAGACTAATGTTCGGGTTCAGAATGTTCGGTCATACTAATGATTTATCCTGAAGAAGAATGAAGAATAAAAGTTATACACAGAAATACAAGTAAATTACGATGTTCATGAGAAAATCAACTGAATATGGAATTAGAAATTAGAATAAGGTGGAACTCTCTTCTATTTTTGCCAAGGGAAGAGAAAGTTTAGTCTCACTCGCACTTAATTCACTCTTCTTGTACCCAAAATTTTTATTCATTATATTCAGTTTGAGCTTTGTCATGCGCTCCCAAGTGAAAGGAGTGACTAAAGAAGCGTAAACAAGAATCTCAGTATCATTCTTGTCAATGAAAGAAAATACTAGGTGTCTTGTATAACAAGAATTTCTTATTCTTGATCAATCAATGATCATCCAAGTTTAATCAGAATCTCTCTGTCCCAGAACTTATTTTAGCACATCCAAATTTTTTTCATGCATACACCAGAGGAAATTTAGCCAGTGGTCACAATCAGCCTGTTTATCTTGTTTGGCCTGATGTAATTAGTGGAGCAACCTCCTTTGTTCTCTAATAAAGCTGAAACAAAAGAGGAATTCTTAGAGTTTAGAAATATTCTTCGATTTTTCTGAATATTTTAGTATGCCTTATTAGTAAGCTATTTTTCTTGTTATATTGAATCATACAAGTGAGCTAATTCTCTTTGTGATGACATCTCTAAGAAAAGTGTTGTTCTTAAGACAGTCTCCTTTTAAATCTGAACACCTTTAAAACAACTCCAGTCATTCATATGACTTTATTTCAAAAATATCTTTCTCTCAGTTCTAGCCCACTAAGGATTACTTCTACTTAGAATCATATCAATTGTGAAATAACGTCGGATGAAAGCAGGTCTTGATTCTAAACATCTGAAGTACTATGTAACTATCTCTTCCTCTTCCTTCAAATCAGTTTGTGATGTTTGTTCAGTTTGGATTAGGTCAGTTTAGAATAACTCTGAATTTCTTTGTCAAGCTTCTTATGGCCAAAGTAGAAAAAAAACCCAATAAAATTTCATATTCTTTGCTTAAAAAAATTCATTAATCAACATCCCGGTTCTTAACAAAAATTCTATTCAAAATTTGATAAATTTACTGTATTAATAATTAAGAAAATCGATCAGGGCGATGAAGAAAATTTTCTTTGGCATCAAGATTTTCATGATCCATATTTAAGATTTTCAAGCAGCTTAATAATTAATAACATAATATCTTCATCTATCTTTTAAGGTTCAAATGGGTAAGGAAAAGACTCACGTTAACTTGGTCGTCATTGGTCACGTCGATGCCGGAAAGTCCACCTCTACTGGTCACTTGATCTACAAGTGCGGTGGTATTGACAAGAGAACCATCGAAAAGTTCGAGAAGGAAGCCGCTGAAATGGGTAAGGGTTCCTTCAAGTATGCTTGGGTCTTGGACAAGCTTAAGGCTGAAAGAGAAAGAGGTATTACCATTGATATCTCCCTCTGGAAGTTCGAAACCCAAAAGTACCACTTCACCATTATCGATGCCCCAGGACACAGAGATTTCATCAAGAACATGATTACCGGAACCTCTCAAGCTGATGTCGCTATGCTTATGATTGCCTCTCCTCCTGGTGAATTCGAAGCTGGTATCTCCAAGGAAGGACAAACCAGAGAACACGCTCTTCTCGCCTTCACTTTGGGTGTCAAGCAAATGATCGTCTGTATCAACAAGATGGACGAAAAGACCGTCAACTGGTCCGAAGAAAGATACAACGAAATCAAGAAGGAACTTTCTGACTACCTCAAGAAGGTCGGTTACAACCCTGAAAAGATTCCCTTCGTCCCCATCTCTGGATTCCACGGAGACAACATGATTGACAGATCCAGCAACCTCCCCTGGTACAAGGGACCCACTCTTCTTGAAGCCCTCGATAACATTATCCCCCCCAAGAGACCCATTGATAAGCCCCTCAGACTTCCCCTCCAAGATGTCTACAAGATCGGTGGTATTGGTACCGTCCCCGTCGGAAGAGTCGAAACCGGTATCTTGAAGCCCGGTATGAACGTCACCTTCGCCCCTGGTGGTGCCTCCACTGAAGTCAAGTCCGTCGAAATGCACCACGAAGCCCTCACTGAAGCTATTCCAGGTGACAACGTCGGTTTCAACGTCAAGGGTCTCTCTGTTAAGGATATCAGAAGAGGTAATGTCTGTGGTGACTCCAAGAACGATCCCCCCAAGGAATGTGAAACCTTCTTCGCTCAAGTCATCATCCTTAACCACCCTGGTCAAATCTCCAACGGATACTGCCCCGTCTTGGATTGCCACACTGCTCACATTGCTTGCAAGTTCACTGAAATCAAAGAAAAGGTCGACAGAAGAACCGGTACCGTCCTTGAACAAGAACCCAAGGCTGTCAAGTCTGGTGACTGCGCTATGGTTACCCTCACCCCCACCAAGCCCATGTGTGTTGAAGTCTTCTCTGAATATCCTCCTCTCGGAAGATTCGCCGTCAGAGATATGAAGCAAACCGTCGCTGTCGGTGTTATCAAGAGCGTCGCCAAGAAGGGAGGTGCTGCTGCCAAGAAATAAATTAGTTAGTTCCCTCTAGTTTGATTTGCAGTATGTTTCATTATGAAATATATATGATTTAAAAGGCGTTTTGAAGAAAACCCAAAAAAAAAAAAAAAATGTTTCATTAGGACTATAGCTAATTTACATAGCTTTAAGAACTCTAGTTAGTATTTACCAAAGATTTTCAGGTTGGGAATATCTCAGAAGACAATATTAAGAGAAGAATACAACTTCTTGAAATAAGAGCCGTTATAGATAAAAAAGTAATTCCTCTTAATATATAATTATTATTCAAGCTCTAGTTCAAAACAAATCTAATTACATGTGAATAGTGATATTATTACATATAATGATCTCTCGAAAAAGCTGGAGAAAATTAGCTGTATATCCTCTTTATCAACTTCAGTAATGATTTTCAATGAAAGGATTGTCTTAAAACTCATACGTCAATATTGTTGCAAGTGAGATGATGATACAGATTAAGACAAGGCCTATATGTATAAGAGCTGAATTGGATTAAATCAAATAATAAAATATTTTTATTAGTTAGATATGGAACAATCCAAGCCCCAAATGGAGTATAGATATCTTGGAAACTCTGGTCTTAAGGTTTCCGCTGTTAGTTTTGGTAACTGGCTCACATCTAATACCCCAGAAGTTGAGCAAAGAACCATTGAGTGTGTCAAGAAGGCCTGGGAGATGGGTATCAACTTTTTCGACACAGCTGAAGTCTACGGGGCAGGCCAAGCCGAAATTATCATGGGTAAGGCTATTAAAGCCCTTAATGTTCCTCGTGAAGACTTAGTTATCTCCACTAAACTTTTCTGGGGTACAGCTGGAGGTGAAAATAAGAAAGGTCTCTCTAGAAAGCATATTATAGAAGGGGCCAGACTCTCTTTGAAGAGACTCGACCTGGACTATGTGGATGTCATCTTCTGCCATCGCCCTGACTTCAATACTCCAGTTGAAGAAACTGTCAGAGCTATGAATCAACTCATTGAGAATGGACAAGCCTTCTATTGGGGTACCTCTGAATGGCCAATTGAAAGAATTATGGAAGCTCATGCTGTCTGTGATAGACTAGGTTTAATTCGCCCTATTGTCGAACAACCTCAATATCACATGCTCTGGAGAGACACTGTCGAAGTCAAATACGCACCAGCTTTCGCAAAGTATGGAATGGGTACTACAATTTGGTCACCTTTAGCTGGTGGTCTTCTCACAGGAAAATACAACGATGGAATTCCTAAGGGTTCAAGATATGATACTGAAGATCCTCTTCTCAAGAGCATCTGGAATAAATATTTCTCTGAAGAAAAGAAGGATAAGACCTTCGCTGCCTTGAGAGGACTTGCCGAAATTGCTAAGGAACTTGGCTGCACTCAAGCTCAATTAGCACTTGCATGGACCCTAGTTAACAAGGATGTCTCCACTGCTATCTTTGGAGCCACCAGTCCTCAACAAGTCGAAGATAATGTTAAAGCTGTCGAGATTTACAAGAAACTCACTCCTGAAATTAACGAAAGAATTGACAAGCTCCTTAACAACAGACCCGAAACTGAGTATGATTTTGTTGCCATGAAGAACAGACCTACAAGAAGAGAGCTTCAATTGGAAAAGAAGCTTTAACTTTATTAATCACTTTTTATCTATCTTAGATGATATGAATATTATTTAATCGTATTCAAAGTCAACAATGAGTAATTCAGTTAAACTGAGAGAGAAAATATTCAATTAGGTTATTCTTATTTTTTACAACCTATTCATCAAGGAGCATAGGAAAACATGAAAGTCGACTTGAAATGATTAATTATATCACATTCTAATCATCTTCATCCCTTTCTTCTTGGTCTTCCTCAAACAACAGGTCTTTTTCTCTTTCCCACATTTCTAGTTGTTGCAATACATTTTCTGGTAGCATATTATCACCTCCCAAAGTATACATACTATCAGTACGAATTTTCTCAAGGATATCACCTGATGGAGTGTGAGAAACTGATGTTGCCTTTATTTTCTCCTTCTCAACAAGTGCTTTTTGTGCATTATGGATATTCTTGTTCAAAAATTTGACTATTTGCTCCCTTCGAATGCCTGTCTTATATGCAGTTTTTATACTTCTCTCAGTTAAAGAAGCCACAATTAAATTAGGAAGTCTGTATTGTAATTGAGCAAACAGATTCAGCAAGTCAATATGAAGATCTGAATTTGAGTAAGCGTAAATCTTAAAGTTTGTCTCGACAATCAAATTCAAATTGGATTCAGTATTAAATGTATGTGGCTTTTCTATGAGAAATGAACTAATTGATCAAGAAACTGTACCAAACAGAAAATTTGAAAGTAGAGGTGTCACAATAAACTCGTTACTTTCAAGATTTTGTTTCCAAATCAATCCAATCTGATAAAAATCATTAATTATTTCTTTTTGGAGATCTCTGACTTCTTTCTCAACTGCATTTATTTGATAGGCCTATTCAATTATTTCATGATCAATTATTTTATTACATGATAGGAGTAAACATTACAATCATTTTTAGTAACATCCTTCATTTCTGAAATGCAGAGATTGAGTGCACAAATTGTGCTAAACACTTTTTGAGCATCCTTCTTCTTTTTGTCAATCAAATACTTGGCATAATAGTGGATAAATGCATTTATCTAGAATATTTTTATTCTCTTTCCTTTAACATTTACTTGAAAATCTGTACTATTTAAGATAAACTGAAATCCCTCAGAAGTAATATTATACTCGGTAGTTCGTCTATTGTAGATATAAAAGAAATGAAGTTTAGTACTCTTTAATGAGTTCTCCCGTAGTAAGAACATTTAGAATCATTTGCTTTAGATAAGATTCTTCCTTTGAAAATCTTGCTTTTACAATCATTTGGTGGATCTAGAGATTTTATTGAAATTATGAGCATATACTTTTCTCCATTTGACCAGAGATTCTTGCATTATGCTATCCATGGTAATATCAATATCCACAGTAATCTCAGAAAATGGAGGTTCATATCTTTTTTTTTAAGAGCGGGAATTCGATCTTTCATACCTGGTAATAAATATATGTTTCAGAACCTTTGAAAAGTCCGGGTCAACTTTCACTTTATCTTTTTGTTGGATGTCTTCTACAAAGACCCTTAACTTTACAACTTCACTTTCTGTTGTATAGAAGTTCTTAGCACTAGGATTCATATGCTCGAAAGCTTTCTTGACTAGTGGCATGTCAAAAAGCAGCATAATGATAAATTGCTTAGCAACAGAACTCAAAGATCTATGCATAAGACCAACTTATATATTTCATACCTAAAAACTGAGAAAACAATTGAAGGATCTTGATAGAATTTATGGATTGTAGCTTGCCTAACTTTCTCGGAGAAAAAATGAATTAAGTTCAACTCGCTGTTCATTTTCTTAGATATTTATTTATTTCAAATTCGCAATTCAGTAGACTATTCTTAGGTACATTTATGAACAGAAGTTTATGAGTGAGGAACAAACTTGATCAGATCATACTTGTTCTTATTTAAAATCCATATGTCATGCTCGACTCTCTTAAGTTGCTTCTCAAAGAATTGCTTTCTGATTAAGAGATCTCTTTTTTGCTTCTCAGCTTGCTCGTTTGTGATTTTTCCATCTGCCAATTCAGCATCTAAACTTTCGTTGAGTTTCAATTCCTCAGCTTCTAATTCACTAAGTTTTTGTTGGAAGAAGTCTCTTTCTTGGGTAAAGGTTTTTCTTTCGAACTCTTTTTTGTCCGGGGTAATTTTATTTTCGATATTCTGTTTCTCTAATGCTCTTTCGTATTTCTCAATTTCGCTAATTATCGTTAATTCTTGATGCCAATTTTTACTTTCCAACATATTCAATATATGCCATAGGAGCACTATCTCCTTTTCTGTATTTATTCAAAAAAACAATTCTGGTGAAGTTGTTTGACTTTTCTCTAGAAAATTATTCTCTGCTCCAATATGATTTTTAGAAAGAACAAAAAGGAAATATTATTACTTGAATCTTGGAGCCAGTTCCATTACTAATTTCTTTCGAGCGAAATCTGTTGTCAAAATTCCTTGGATTTTTTTCTGGGCATGTGGGTTATTCTCTCTTTTGGCAAAGGCAACCATTTTTTCAGCTAAGCCTCTCAAAGCCTTGGCCTTAGCATAAGTGGTTTTAATTCTTTCATGTTCAACTAATTGTGTGACCATAGTTCTACAAACTAAGAAGATTCTTAAGTCCTTACCTTAGGAGATGCCATCTTCCCCAATAACTTCTACGAAGCTTATATTTGTTTTGCTTTATTGGCATTCTCAAATTTCTTTAATAAATTTATTCTTCTCAAAAGAAGATATTCAAATAGAATAGGACATCAAAGAAATATACATAGATATGAATATTACATTTTGTCAAAGTTCTCTGGATGATCTGATTTAGTGCTAATTTCTCGTTTAATTAATTCCAACTCTTTCTTATACTCCGAAAGTTGTCTTGAAAGGGAATTATAATTTTGGGAAAATTGATAATTTTGTGACTCCAACGAAGTAATAAGTGATTTCAGGTTTTGTGCTGCTATTTTTCCTGAGGATGTAATTTCAGTTAAGGTTGCCTCGAAAGATTCAGTTTTTGCTAATTCTTCTTTTATATCATGACCAATGTAAGCTAGACTTTCTTTTAGCCCAGCCATAAATTCTTTCTCTTTGCTTTTTTCTTCAAGACTTTTGTTTGCCTCGTTAATAGTAATACCAAGTAATACACCATAAAGCACAATCACTTCAAGGAAAAAATTAAACCCAGAATCAAATGCTTTGTCATCTGGAAGGTCTTTAATATATGACTCTCTTCCTTTGTAATCTCTTCCAGCAAATTTTCTATTGATTTTATATTCAAAACGATGCACAGAATTTCCAAGCCAAATAAATCCGCTCCTGAGAAAGACAAAATGATCTTTAGTATGTTTTTTCGCAAAGGCTATTAATGGTTTTGTGAAGGTTTTAGCCAGGATAGTAACAATTTTCTTGATTGGAATCATAGCCTATAAATAATAAATTTATTGCCATTTTCTGATCTATATCCTAAGATACCTGCACTCTTTGACAAATGGACTGGATAATATTGTTTTTCAAAATGTCTAATATTCAATCTAAATATTGCATAGAATAGTTGAATAGATTTGACGTTGCCTCGATATCTTTTATCTTATTTGCAGAAACAAATAAGTGACGACATTTAAACAATCACGCTAAAATTACCGTTCTTCTACAACAAATTTTGCTACTTAATATCCCATTGAATACTTGAAAAATTTATGGGAATACAAATATGTCTAATTGCTTAAGTTTTGTTTTTGAAACAGGATATTTAATCAGGCCCTACAAATTAACTCATTTTTGTTGTGTCTAACTATTCTTGTTTTGTCATTTTATGATATCAATGTTTCTCCCCCTTTTTTTTTAGTTGAAAAATCCAATAAAAAATTTATTATGGCAAAGTCTAACAAGAAAGAAGATGATGTGACCTTATATTTAGAAGAGCAGGACCTCAAAAGAAAAGCTGAAGACATCGGATTTCTTGTGCAAGATTGGTATGATAAGATCAAGGATTTTACTACTGAAACCATCTTTCTGGACTTAAGTCATGAAGAAGTAGAAGCTATTGTTGCTTTCTACAAACAAAAATTTTGTCACAGAAATGAGTTAACTCAAGAGATCGTCAAGCGTCTGCGAGTATTAGAAAAGAGAATTACTGAAGCTATTCCCAAAAAATTCTCAGAATTTGGATTTTTTGTTCGGATGAGTTATAGAAGCCCAAAAGACGGGCAACCCCTAAAAAATAAAGAGGTCATCAACTATTTCAATCAAGAATTAGAAAATATCAAAAAAAGATGGAACCCCAATAGCTGGAATTTAGATCTTACTAAAGAGGAGATCGATGCTAACTTAAAATTCATAGCTATGTTCAGAGCAGAAGAGAAACTACTCAAATGTCTAACAGCTCGTGATGCAATGAGTTTGATATTAACCTCTGAGAGAGTTCTAAGAGATTGTAATTTAGTTTTGTCTTGTGCCAAAGCAGAGTCAAGAAGAAAAATAGAAGAAACATGGAATATGAAATTAATTCTTCGTAAATAGGAAGCAAGGATGTTAGGTACAATGGAATTTCGATGCTTTGTAAAGAACAACAATTTAGTTGCCATCTCACAATATAATCATTATGTGATAATTGAGGAACTGCTCAATGAGGAATTTTGTCTCAAACTTAAAAAGAGCTTGTTTGAATTCTGGCAAAATCAAATCAGGGAGCGACTAAATTACTTGAATGACTATGTCATTGACTTAGCTTTTCTTTCTGACGATACTGTAAGTGTTATTGAATTGAATCCATATGTTAAAACAACGGGCCCTGCATTATTTCACTGGGACGAAGATGAGGCAATTTTATCAGGCAAGCTCTATGATTTAACAAAACCATCATTAGAGCAAATTCATTTCAGAAAGAGAGTATCACCATATCCTAATCTTGTCGGATTGTATAACGACTTCTATTATGTTGAAAAGCTCAAGATGATTGAAGAAAGCCCTTATTGGGAGCTATTAAATCAATTCGATCCTCCTTCTAAAGGCAAGGACATTATAAAAAGCAATTGTTCAATATTCTAAGAGAAGGGACCATCATATTTTCCTTCATTCATTAAGATGTAAAGCAGGGAGTGTAATTCCTACATCCCAAGCTCTATTCTCAATTTAATAGCCTGATATTTTTGAAGACTTAATGTCAAAGGCATGCTAAATATCCGTAAATCAACTTTTAAATTCTTCAACACAATTTTGGCTTACTTATATATCACTATTCCAACTAATATCACATATCTATATTCTTTTGAATATTGAGTTTGGTAGCATGCTATATTTCGTTTGAGCTAATAATATGATGATTCAATTAGATAGAGGAATTTTATCAAAATCCTTATGATATTATTGTAAAATGTACTGAAACATCAATATTTCTAAAGTGTTCTATTCCAACTCAGCACTATTCAACTCTTCTGAGTTAATTCTAAGAACAATATATCATCTCCTTATATCTTTTCAAGTACAATTTATTTTGTTTGAGAAAATACATATTAAGTTATTTACGTATTAATAAATTTTTCAAGAGGTTTTTAAAAAGAAAGTTCCAAGTCACACAGTACATGGTAGATCAAACCTCGAGCTTTTCAATGACGACCCCGTTTAGCCTCTTCTTTAATCGTACTTTTTGAATCAAGTTTGTTTATTTATTGTAGGATCCCTAAGATCATCTTCTATTGATGATTTACTTAACAAATCTGACACCAAGCTCGAAGAACTGTTAGATGATGATGCCTTTCTTAGTGAATTGAAAGGAACTAATCCCAGATTAATGGACTAGTAAATTGTTGATATTTCTTTGCTTAGACGGTTTAGCTTTACTAAAAATAAAGAAAATATTAAACAGCTCATTGACTATATAACCAAACTACCTCCAAATCCAGCAGACAAGAAAAGAGCATACAAGTAATTTTTAGGTATAGTAATTTTGACAAGATGAAGATATCCATTACTTGCATCGGAGATTTTTGACTCAGATATATCAGCAATTACCAATAGTTTCTTTGTTAACCAAAGAATGAGTATATCCGAGCCAAGAAATACTAATACAAGCAAAAAGAAAGAGAATATTGATGATTATGAAGTTATTCTTTCAAGTACTGAGCCAGAATCTGGAACCAAAGAAGAAATTAAAACCGAAAGTGAAATCCCAAAATTAGATCCCACTGAAAATCATGACGTTGTTGTTGTTGTTCATGAGAGTTCAGGATTGAGAGATTCTATTAAAGATAAATTGAATGAGAAAGCTAATCTCAAAAGGGTATCTACAGAAAATCAGTCCTTGTTGGAGTATCTTTTTTCATTCTTGGATACACAAGAAGCACTAAATCCTGTCCTATCTGGATATTTTCATAAACTGGTTCAAGTACTTTTTAACAGAAATTCAGCAAAAGTAAACCTTTTGAGATTTTGGTATAAATGAATAGCTAATTGATTTTGTCTTTGAAAATCCTCTTTATCTAGAGAAAATGGTTGAGCATATTGGTGAGAGATCAATCTCAGAATTAATCCCTCTTTTTTTATCCTATGAGAATAAACACTACGAAGAAAGGAAACCTGAATATCTCAACATCAAGTTAGCTATAGTTGACAAGATTATTTCAATGATTGCTTCAACACAAGATCCTGAGGTAAACAACAATTAATCAGAATTTTTTTAAGCTGTTCAGATTATTTTAAATGCGGGATGTGTTCTGACAGAATTACTTGTAAATCACAATAGTGCTATTGACGGAAAAGAGGTCATGAACAAAATACTTTCGATTTCAACTTTTGAAAAATTCTTCAGTATGTTGAAAACAGAGGTGGAATTCGGTATATCATCCATTAATGTATTAGGATAACTCGTTACTAACAAATATATCAGGCCTAATCTATGCCATTGTTGCTTTTTATACCCCAATGGGATATACATTTGATCAATTTTCAGAAGAACTCAAAATAGATGAGGCCATTGTCGACACTGATCCAATAATCAATATTATTTATGACAATATGGAGGTGATTCTTTCAATTCTACAGAGGGAAAACACAGAAGAAGTAATCAAGACATCATTTGGTGCAACCATAAAACCCCTTGGCTCGGGAAAGTTGAAGATCATAGATTTAGTTGCTAGAGTTATTCGAATAAAATCTCTTAAGGTTCACAATCGAATCAAAGAGTTGAAAATAATTGAAACCATTACAGTAAGATTGATTGATAATTCCAAGTTGATTGACCTAGGCTATGTTTTTTAAATATATGTGGAATAATTTATTGCATGATGCATATGAGAGGATAATTCGGACCATTTTAGAAAGGAAATCTCCTCCTTTATATGATGCTCTATTCATCCAAGGAAATCTCATCCAACTTATCATAGAAGCTTCACTCTCAGAAGACTATGAGTTACCTGGGTATTATTTCCTACATTGTTATCTGAGTCGTTAGTAAAGGAAGAAAAGTCCGGAAAGGTTACATGGGACATCTTATGAGAATAGCCAATCAGTTATTTGAATATACTGTCCTTGATGCTGAATTATATAAATATGTTGCTGATCACCCCGAGTGGGAGCAATTTGTCAAAACAACTTTAAAAAACTCAAATGAACAAAACAATATCGAATTTGGAGGTTTTAACCCTAAAACTAAAAAAAAGGAACCAGGAAGCGAACAAGAACTCAAAGATCAAGAACACGTAAAGGCAATTCCCAAAGACCAGGCGTTTGGTGAGGTTGCTCCTACCAAGTAATTGATTTCATCTTATAATAATTCCTAAGTGAGGCTGTTCTTGCAAAAATGCCAAAGGGATTTACTTCAGTATCTCTAACCAGAGATGATATTGAACGTAGGTCACCAATCAGCGAAGAGCACAAGAAAGGTAACTCTCTTGAGTTGACAAGTTCTCCAACGAGATTCAAAGAGCTACTACAAGTTCTTGAAAATCATGTACAAGAAGAGAAAGCAAAAAATAGGCCCACTCTGGAGATCGCAAAGTCATTAGATGATGAAAGTGATGAAGGAAACAGTGTCAATCAGCATATATCTCCCATAGAAGTTAAAGGAGCATCTCCAAGTGAGAAACGATTTGATTTCAAGGAGGTAAATTCCAAAGTTAGCAGCCCGGGTATGGAAAGGGCTGAAGTTAACATTACTATGGAAAAAAAAGATAACATTGAAACCCCACTTATTCAAGAAGAAGAAAAGATGCATAAATCCTCTCCTCTGCCTAAAACCCAACAGCCCATTGTTGAAAATGATAGATCAGAATTTACCATTCAGAAGCATTTTAGTCTCGATGTCTCACAGCTCGAACATATTCTAAACCCTGAAAAGCAAAATCTCCTTGCTTCACCAGAAGTAAAAAGCGATACTTCAAAACAAATGTTGAGACAAAAAAGCCTGTCTAAAAGTGACTATGACGTGGAAAAGCATGTCGGATATAGAGCTCGATTTAAGGCTACTGAAATGACTTTGGTATTAAATTTTTGTAAGGATATATAATCCTCTAGGATGCAATTGGATTGAAAAATAGACTGTCTGATTCCGGCCTGGATCATCATCTTAAAGGATTGTCGCACAGAAACTCTGAGCAATCAGTAAGATGACCCGCTATTTAATTAACTTTTGCAGTTTAGTCAAATAAGCAAAGGAGGAGGAACTGTCAAGGTAAAACTCAAATTAAAGAAGGGTCAAGAAAATGATCCTAAAACAATCAAAGAAATGCTCACTAGGATGGGAAGATCATCACTAGGCAATCCTACAAATTTCGCTGAGTTGGGAATAGAACCAATTCAAGCTGATTATATAGTTCCAGGTGAGGACCCTCCAATGAGAAAGATTTACTCCACGGAAGAAAATGTCTTAGTGAGCATCAAAGATGCAAAGCAGGATCAACTTTAGCCGAGGTAATTTATAATTAAACTTGAAAATGTTTCTTGATTGTATTCTATCTGGTTCTCTCTTTTGTGTTGTGTAGTTATGGTTTTATTTCCTTTGCAATGCTTTTGGCTTTGTAATAAAAGTAGTCTAAAATAAATGAAATATTAACTGTAACTCATTTTATTTAATTTGAAGAAGAAATTCAGATCCTGTGGTTTACTTGCTTAATAATACTCAGGTTAGTTACAAAAAATTAAAAGGGTGAAATTATATTAACAGAGAAGTCACATTTAACTTTTCTATTGCTTATCTTTCTTCTTGTGAGCATCCTCATTGACACTCTCAACGTCCATCAAAAGGGCAACACCTGCAAGAATCCATTTTCTTGGATGATGCTTGGTCTTAAGCTGAGCGGTGAATACGTAGGTCTTTCCTCTTTCTTCAGTAACGTAGGCAGGGCAGTAATAGTAACCCTTTTCTTCTTTGCCTTCTTGTGGTTGTAGTACTGCCTTACAATAGATAACAGGCATAAGGTAAAACATTTCCTTAGGTCTAGATTCATCGAGTTGGCCGGTAGCAGCATCCCATCTAGCACCTTCAAGGACGAGACCGAAGATGTATGAACCATCTCTGGCAGGTTGGTCGATTTCATCTACATTCTTCTTGGTAACATCAGTTGCAATCATAACCTTGTTCAACTCCCACTTCTGTTTACGACCAACAACTTGCTTAATGGCGGTAAGGAATGATTGTGGGTTGAATAGTCTTGAGATGTAGGTGACTTTAGGAACAGCAACTGGATCATCCTTCCAAGCATTCAATTGTTCAATACGTTTCAAAAGATTATCAAGCCATGAAGCAAGACCTCTTCTAGAGGGGTATGCGAGCTTACTCCAAGAAGCAGGGACTCTATCAAGAGCAATAGCATCCATTAACTGTTCCATTTGTTCGGAAATTGTCAAAAGACCCTTAAGACCTTGGTCACATTCTTCAAGTGATCTAGTAAAGATTAAGATTTCTCATTAGATCTTATTACCTAATAATTTCGTAGAGGAGCATGTTCATGTATTCACATTCTTGTAGGAAGACGTTTTGGTAAGGACCAATTTCATCAATCTTAGTTCTGATATCATCAATAACGAAAAGCTTGTTCTTGAGGTCATAGTCTTCGTTGCATTTCAAAATGATTTCAGCAACACTAAATAATTACTTTGGATAAATTACTTTTTTACATTTCTTGCTTGGTCTTAACTTGGCTTCCACCACTTTCATCAGAAGTTGAACCAGTATCCTTTGGTTGTAGCTCAAGGAGTGTGTTGAATAGTAAGTTACATTGAGCGGTTCTGAAACCAATTTCAGCATTAGGATGGAGACCATAAGCAAGAGGAGTTTCTCCTTGAATAGCTTGTTCAATGTATTCAATGTACTTCTCATAGGGACTAGGAGGTGGGCATTTCAATGAAATGTTCTTTCCTTCGACGAAGGGGTATAATTCGATCTCATCCAAGAGGTTATTGTTCATCATGTGTTCAAGATAGCTTCTACAAAGTCTTCTATCCCAATCATCGACAATGTGACCACCATACATAATTTCACCGAAAATGTAGGTAAGATCATCCCAAGGAATCTTACCAATAGCACCTTCGAAGTATTTGTTGAGAACGTTGTATGAATCTCTCAAATCACCAATATTAAATGGATAGAACATGTTCCAACCCATAGCGCCGAACTTTCTTCTTTCCAAGACTGTGGAGTGGAAGAAGCACAAACCGAAGAGGATAGTCTTGACTCTGGGATCTTTATCTTCGATTTCTTCCTTGGGGAAGTATGTCCAGGCTCTCTTCATGTTAGCTTTCAAACCTGCAGGAGGTTCGTTTGTCAGCTTGATACATCTTTCAAGAATACCAATGGGAATATCAGTGGATGGTTCAGCTGACAAGAAGAGTCTGAAAGCAGGGTTGGTACCACCAGCATCTTGGGCGAATTGGTCAAGCTTCTTTTCAAGTTCAACGAGCCATCTGGGCATCAAGTGAATGTTTTGTAACATGACCCAATGACCTTCTTTGTGACCTCTTTCAAGTTTCTCCATAGCGACAACATCTTGACCTTGTCCCAAGGCAATATAGAAGAAGTTTTTGCCGACTTCGAATCCTTTCTTCTTAGCAAGTTTTTCGACATCCTTGACTGGATCAGCACCTGGTGAAAGGATAAAGAAGATAGGAGTATTAGGAGTAGAATCATCATAAGCAGATTGCAAAATTTCAATGAAGGAAAGCTTTTGATCCATTTCGACAAATGAAGGACCATCAGGAAGGACGTTTCTAATGAAGTTGGTCATAGCAGCAGTGATACGATCAGGTCTCAAACATCTCAAAACAAGAAGCTTCTTGAAAGGATGGTTATCGAGTCTCTTCCAATCAAGTGGTAATTTGGCATCTTCAGGAGTAATTTCGTTATACCAGTCCTTGAATCTGGAAGGAGCATCCTTTTCCATGTTTTGAGCGAAGTTCTTGAATTCATCCAATTCAATGAGTCTCTGAACTTTAGCCCAAGCCTCGACTGGTAGCCAATCAAGAGGATTCTCAACACCTGGTTTAGGAGCAGCTTGCAAGAGGAATTGAAGTTCAGCAGGTTCGAATTGGACATCAATAACCTTCTTTTGCATTAATCTGAAGGTGATCAAAGAAAGGAAAATAAGCTTGTGCTTTTCAAAGAGACCTCTAGAAACCCATTGGTAGATGGTGTATCTAATGTTCTTTCTAAGTTCATCAACTCTTCCTTCATGCTTAACAGTAGTTCTTTCAATAGCCTTGAAGAAGAAGGTGGTGAAGGCTTCAAGAGAGTATTGATACATATGGTCGATGAAACAGATTGAGATAATCAAGAAATAGAGGGTAGAACCTTCAGCAGCGACCTTTCTGTAAATTTCTCTTTGGATGTTAATTTCAGCTTCAGTTTCCTTAGCCTTAATGCTTTGCTCAGCAATCTCGTTGGCAGTCTTCTTGGTGTTTTCAAGAGACTCAATGAGGGCCTTATTATCAAGAATGGTAGCAGGGTCAGCTTCAGACAAAGCATTCAACAAGTTTTCTTCGAGTTGGGCAAGAGTAACCATGAACTCATTTTGTCTTCTGACCAAAGCAGACTTCTCAGATTCTAATTCAGGTCTTTCAACATTGACAACCATGGCCAAAAGTTGTTCCTCAAGACCAAACTCAGTAACAATGAAGTTGATAATAGTACACTGAGCAGCGACTTCTGGTCTGAAGTGAGGATTAGACAACTTAGTTTGAAGGAAGAGCTTGAATTTATCATCGTAATCAACTGGTTCACCACCAAGTTCAATCATCTTGCTATTTCCTTTCTTAATGATAGCTCTAGAGAGAAGTGGTTCCAAAGTAGCATCAATTTCTTGTCCCAAGTTTTCGATGAGGACAGTCTTACCCATAGTGATGGCATTAGTAAGCTTGGTCATCCATTTGTCTTGAGTCAATGACATAACAACAAGGTCACCACCAGCAGCACCTCTGATCCAGTTAGAACCTTGCAATTGTGGATCGATGATCAAGGGCCATCTAGCGCAGGAAGTAATAATAGCGGCATTTTCAAGAGACATTTGATCAGCGGGAAGACCTTCATTCTTCCATTTAGCAATGGCTGATTCGTTTGTCAAGATTTGAAGAGGTTCAACACCTTCAGACATAGGGATCTGACGAGCAGTAATATCTGGGATCCATCTACGCTGCCATAAATCTTTACGGAATCCAGCGGAGAAAGCACCAATGTATGAAACGAAGGCAGCAGACAAGAGAACATCTCCAATGATTAAACTAGTACTGAGCCTCAATTTCTTAACATTTTCACCCCAACGTTTATTTTCACCAGCCAAACCACCGACCAACTTTTCAGCAGCTTCGAGCTTTTCTTGACATTTTCTGGCTTCTTCTTCGACAGCTTGCTTTTCTGTAACAGCTTCATCCAATTTTCTTTTCAATCCATCAACCTTTTCATTAATCTGTCTGACTCTTTCTTTCACAATAGCAAGTTCTTTCATCTTAATAGCGACTTGTTCTTCAGCAGCTCTCTTAGCTTCATCAAGAGGAGCGACAATCTTGTAAACATGGTTGAACTTAATCATGGAAGTAAGCCATTTACCCAAATAAGCAGCAGCGGTATTCTTCTTCTTAAGTTCGTTGAAGTCAAATCCAAGATTATTAGGATCAGCCAAGATAGCCTTAACAGTCTCGAGTTTACCTTCATCAATGACTTCTCCCTTGAAGTTCAAAAGGGTTTGAAGGAACTTTGCAGGATCGTTCATAACTTGAACACATTTCTTCCAAGTCTTATCAATAGGTTCATTTGTGGGAATCTTATCATTGGAGATAAGAATCAAGATAGTCTTGGCAACGACTTGGACAAGTGGAGGAGGTTGAGGAAGAGACTTCATTTCAGTAATATTGTTCTTTTCGATACACTTAACAGCAGCCTTGGCTTCTTCGAGAGCAGGTAGGGCTTCAGCCAAAGCCTTGTTAGCTTCAGCAGCTTTCTTATTGGCTTCTTCAGCCAAAATATTACATTTAGCTTCTTCTTCGTTGGCGATAGCTTGCTCGGCTTCGGCTTTCTCTGATTCTCTGACGACTTCATCGATAAGGACTTCAGTCTTTTGCTTCTTGTCTTCGACATCAATCATCTTAATCTTAAGCTCGTCTTGGAGACCCTTGACCTTAGCAGAGGTTTCAGCAAGGGTAAGAAGACCGTTTTCGAGTCTGTTAATTTGGTTGAAGATATACTCTCTCTTCTTAGCAAGTAAGTTCTTATAGAAGTCGATAAGTTCTAAGAAAGACTTGGGAGTGGTATAGTTGTATCTTCTTTCAAGCTTCAAGTATCTCTTGTTGGCATCGTCAATTGAGGTGTGGACTTCAGCCATATTAAGAGCAATAGCTTCTCTCAATTCTTCAGTTGGAAGTTCGACTTCAGCCAAGAAACGAGAAGCGACACTAATGAGAGCAGACTTTGGCCATCCATGGAACCAGTCGACCATGGTTGAGTTAATCAAACCTGGGAATTTACGAGCTCTAATTCTAAACTTTTCACCCACAGGGGAGAAGCAAAGGATCAAGTGGAGGTTTTTCTTCAACTTATCCAAGAAGAAGTTATAGAATCCATCATAATTATCAGGATATCCGTTACCTTTAGCTTCATTTCTCAAAGAGTTGACAAGACCTTCAATTTCTTCCTTGGGGAAGAGATCAGGAATGTAACCTGATGAAAGCATATCGTTGATGAAGACAAGGTAAGATTCGTCTTGAATTTGAGAGTCAGTAAGCATGAAAGCACGTGGGTTACCAGGGGTCTTGACACACTTCTTAACGAGCTCTTGTAAGAATGTCTTGAGGTCGTTGACAGTGAAGTTTTGTGAAACAACAATTTGATCAATGTCCATATTCATGATGAAAGCAGAGAGCTTGGAGAGTGATTGTTTACCTGAACCACCAACTCCGACCAAGAGGGCATGACCTGCAGGTTGATCAAGGATACGGCAGATACGACAAATGTGTTCCATAGCTTGGTCAAAGAGAACCAAGTTCATTTGAGCCTTTATTTCGTTGTACTCATTTAATTTCTCTTCCAAGACCTTGTTCAAAGCATCCATGCTTTCAATTGGAACATAAGCTTTATCATTACCATAGTGAACACTGATGAAAGAGGTGAAGATGTTGGGTTCAGCAGCGATAGCATTTTCTTTATCGTCATCAGCGAGGTTCTTGTAACCGAGAGCGAGGTATTCTCTGAATTTAGCAGCGTCTTCTTGGTTGATAAGACGATCTTCAAAGACTCTCTTGCATTCGTGGACCCAAAGCTTAATGAGCATAGATGGGTTACCTCTATAAGCATGAGGAGTGGACATCATAAGGCCTTCAACAACCTTAGAGATTTCTCTGAGATTGAATTGGTAATGGAACTTCTTAGCAGAGGGAGAGAACATAGGGTCTTTAAGGATTTTGTTGAAGACAATGATAGTGGCATCGATCAATTTGTCAGTCAATTTATGGAAGATAGGTTCAAACTGGCTAAGGTGAGCCTGGAGAATTTGGCCGTAGATAGTCTTAAGGAGATCAGGAGTAGGAGTAGGCATAGACATCAAGGTGAAGTGTCTTTGAAGTCTCAGGTCAACGGTGAAAGAACCAGACTTAGGATTCAAGGCAGAGACAAAGAGGACATCTTCAATGAATTTCTTGTCCTCAAGATGGTCTCTGTCATAGACACTTCCGTAGTCAATAAGTTGTCTGATCAAGGCAATAGGAGTTTGAGTACCATACTTATCAACGTAAGGCATGTTAAGATCATCAATAAAGTAGATCAAAATCTTGTTGGAAGGAAGACCATAAGTTCTACCACTCTTCTTTTCGACTCTAGATTCAATGTTTCTTTGGACAGCAAGAGAGTTAGTTGAGCTGTTAAAGTTAAATGTGGAATGAATGCACTTTTCAGGGTTAACTCCACTTAAGTAGTCCTTTACGACAGCAGTCTTACCAGTACCTGCAGAACCAACGAACAAGATAGGCTTCTTTCTGTTGACGTGTTGGTTAAGAATGTATTTGACTCTGGTGGTATGGACGGTAGGCACATAGATCTTAGAGAAATTAATTTCTTCAGCAGGGACATAGGCTTCAACTCTTCCTGACCAATGGGCCCAACTGAGCTTCTGAGGATCGAAATAGTAGTCGAAGCACATACCTCCTTCAGGGTACTTGATCCTAGCATTAGCTCTCCACATAGCGTTGAAATCTCTAATATCTCTATCATCATCCTGAGAGCCACCAATAGATCCTCCAACGGCCCACATTCCAGCAAACAAGAAGAATGCTTCATAAACGGTCTTTTGATCTTCTTCTTTAAGAGTTTTAACATAGGCACCATGTTCATCAAGGAGGGCATCAATCATGGCACAAGTGGTTTGGACCATGATAATATCGTTAACAGGAGCAACATGCTTCATCTTGAGGTATTCAGCATTTCCTTCAAAGTAGGTTTCGAAGCATCTGTAGAAGACAGACTTAGCAATATCATCAATTTCAGGAGAGGGGTTAAGTTCTTGCCATCTTTGTGACTTTTTCTTCTCGACAGATCTTTCAATCCAAGATTCCATGAAGGGCTTCCAACCGACATCACTTTCATTGACGAAGAGGACACCACCTCTTGAAACAGTAGCAGGAGTAGCATTCTTAAGATTGGAAACTTCAAAGAGGAGTCTCATAGCGGGGGTGAGAGGAATACGCTCATTGGAGACCAAGGTCAAAAGCTTGTTATCATCCATGACAGTGTTTAAGGATTCAATCCATTCGGGATCAATGTCACCATCCAAAATGACCCATTTCCAAAGATGAGAAGGCTTATATTTATCGAGGTTCTTGCTTTGGTTTCTCATGATGTTAGACAAGACACCATCCTTCCATTCCTTGCTCTTGGTCATGAAACCGAAAAGTTCATCAGCTGTGACGGCCTTTGGATTAATGGTATCATATAGGGTATCTTGGCCTCTGTTGATGTAAGCTTGAGCAAGTGTCTTCCAAATAGTTGTCTTACCACAGCCAGCAGGACCAATAACGAAACAGCAATGTCTAACTTCAAGAATTTCAGAAAGCTGGACACATTTAAGGGCAAAGGTGTGCTCGGGAAGGTAACCTTGTTCTTTGGTAGCGGTTTCGACAATCTTCTTAAGTTCCTTATCGAACTTTTCAGGAGCTTGGACATCAGGGAACAAATCCTCAAGAAGATCAAGGAAAATTGGTCTATCATCCAAGACAACCTTTGGCATGTTGAAGTCTCTCAAGGCTCTCTTAAGGAGTGGATCTTCATCAACAAGAGGATCACCTCTTCTAAGCTTACCAGCTTGTCTCAAGACTGACTTGACAGCTCTAAGACCCCAATCATAATGCATTTGTTTGGAGAGGAGGGCCTTTGATAAGTTGTAAAGAGTGACGAACTTTCTTGACAATTCTCTAGCATATGAGAAACCTTCAGACATGAGCATGTTTTCACAAATCAAGACAATATCAGGGACAACCATAGCGCATGATCTGAAAAGAGCTTTCAAGTTTTCAGGCAATTCAGTTCTACCAGCATAACCAGGATTCATGGTAATGAAGAAACCAACAGTATCAACGAGAGCAATTTCTTCCTTGTCCATGAAAATGAATTTGGTCTTCTTTTCCTTCAAGGCATCAAGGACTTGCTTGACTTGAGTAGAGACGACAGACAAGACTTCAATGGAAATTCTGTTGAACTCATCGAAGCATCCCCAAGCACCAGATTGAGCAAGACCCATGAAAATTTGAGCCATGGATTCATAGTTCATTTGATCCGAGCAGTTGAAGACCATGACTGGAAGACCAATAGCACGACCAAGATCCTTAGTTGTTTCAGTCTTACCAGTACCGGCAGGACCAGCAGGGGCACCACCCATGTTAAGATTCAAGGCTTGAGTCAAGGTAATGTAGCATCTATCAGTAAGAGGAGTGATGACCAGACGACCACAGTTACCAACGTATTCATATGAGTAGAACTTGACCCAATCGACAATTCTGATAATACACTTGAACTTATCCTTATCCTTTTCCCAAGGGAATCTCAAAACCTGTCTGCTTGCCATTTCATTATCCTTTGTCTTTTCCCAGAAGAACTTAAGTTGTGATTGCCAAGCAAAGGCATCCTTATCCATGAGCTTCATGTTAACGAATTTCTGGACAACATCTCTGGAGTGGACATCAATAGTAATAATGGTGATAATCTTAGTTCTATCTTCAGCAGTGAGATCACCTCTAACCTTCTTGATCAAGGCTTCAATACGGTTTTCAACCAGCTTAAGATATTCTTTCATAGCAGACTCAGAACCTCCTTCGAGATCATCGAAGGCTCTGTTGACTTCTTCAGTCCAAACAATTTGGGTGGTAACGAGGGCAAGTTGGGCACAATATAATTTAACCCATTCATGTCTTGGCTTTTCACCAGCATCCCAGAATTCAGCAGTACCTCTGGCATCTTCAAGGATTTCAGCTAAAGTGGCTCTCATCTTGAATTCGAGATTGCTCAACCAAGTTTCAACAGCACCCTCACAGACGAAGGGAGAAGTGAATTCAACGTACTCATATTCCTTGGAGTACATACCTCTTGCAGTCTTGGTCTTTTGATTTGTGACTGGATCAACTTCGAATTTCAAGTCCTTAATATCGAAACAATCTCCCAAATATTCGCACACTTTGTGAGGATTGTTACCATTGGAAAGGATATCCAAAAGTGCTTGATTAGAGACGAAATAGAATCTTGGGAAAGCTTTTTTCTTTTCTTCGAGGTATTCATTCAATGCTTTCTCACATTGTTCGAGGATTTGCAAGTTAGAATCAAGAAGTTCTTTTCTTTCGGGTGTACAGCAATCAACAACACCTGGGCTTTGAGCAACATCAATCATCATTTCTCTGAAATCTTTGTCGAGAACTTCGAACTTCTTTGTATCTTCAGGGAGTTGAGCACGAATATCTTCAGACTTGACGAAGATGTTAACAAGACGTTTCCAGTTCTTTTGGACTTTCAGCCAGACGTTAATAACAGCATCAACAATCTTCAAAGTTTCTCTCCATTGTTCCACGGTTGACTTGAAGAATTCAACATACTTTCCTTGTGACATCATGGCCATAAGATCCATTGAGTTAGTATCAAGCATTTCAATCATCTGATCAAGAGGCTTGAAGAGCTTAGTTTCGTATTCCTTTTCATCATAGAATTCGAAAACTTGCTTGATCCAGTTAGATTCAATGGTCTTCAACTTCTTTTCAATCTTAGCTTCCTTTTGAGCTTTGTCAACAATTTCATTGACAGCAGCTTCATACTTATAGAGTTCAAGTTGTAAGATATCATTGAAGTTAAAGGTTGGACTAGTGTGATCAAACTCTTTACCAGTAATTTGCATAATTTCCTTCCAATGACGATCTTCCATAAATTCACTGTGAAGTGATGAGATCAAAGGCAAGAGGGTTTGCATATTCTTGACCTTTTCAACAAGGACTGGATATCCCTTGAAGTTTCTGACTTCCTTAGGAAGACCTTTGACTTGTTGAGATAAGACCTTGTTGCTTTCGATAAGGATATCAGCCTTAATTGATTTCCAGGTCTTGGACTTCCAATCATCATATTGATAAGTGACCATGGCAATAGCATCCCACATGGCTTTAAGATTTCTGAGATCTTGTCTGCAATCCTTAAGTTGCTTGTAGTTGGTTTGCTCCATTTCAAAGAGGTTCTCAAGATTGTTGTATTCCTTGGCTTCTTCTTCTACTTTACAAAGGTCCATGTAGTATTGGGCAATCTTCTCATAACACTTGTTAATTGCCATGATATCCATCTTTTCATCATAATTAAATGGCAAGTTAGCGAGGAATGAGTTTCTAAAGTTTTGAACTTGAATAGTGAACTGATCAAGTCTCTTCTTCAAGGCCTGTGCTTCTCTGGTTTGAAGAGGAAGAATAGCAGCCTTGACTTCAAAGACTTTTCTAGTGGTCTCATAGTATTGGGAGTAAGTAGTATCAATGGTGTTCAAGTAGTCTTCTTCAAGGTGGACAGCATGCTTCTTAAGAAGGGTAACCATTCCCTTCAATCTCTTGACTAACTTCTCTGTCTTTCCTTCTACGGTTCTAACTTCAGCAATAGTCTTCATGACAGACATCAAGAGTTCAGTGTCTTCTTCATGATCAATAGGATTCTTCTTAATTCCATTGTTAGTGGTATTAACAAATTCCTTCAAGTTCTTCAAAGTAGCCTTCACTTGGTTCAAAAGGAAATCAGTATAGACTTTAATAGAATTAGTGACCTTAACATCTAAGGCATTCTTCAAAGGTTGGACATTAATCTTTAACCAACCGATATCGATGAAACTCTTGATTCCTTGGATTTCTTGTTGGATAGTCTTGAGGTTGGTGATTTTTTCATCGAACAATGCCATTCTAGGGATGTTAGCAACAACACCCTTCAACAAAATCAGGTTTTCTTCAAATGCAACAAATTCATCCTCTTTTTCGACTTGCTTAGTTGTGGAAGTGGTTGTGGGTGCGCCTTTCTTAGTGGGCTGTACTTCAGCCGCATTGGCAGCTTGCTGTTGGGTCTTAGAATATTCCTCGAGTTCCTTTGCGACTTCTTCTTCCAAGAATTGTTGGAAGATAGATTTAGGATCAGACTCCCAAAGATAGCTATAAGATGTGAATTTGCTCTTGAACTTTCTTGTTTCTTCAATGACCCATTCCAAAGATTCATACACTCCTGAAAGTGCTTCCTTTATTTCAAATGAATCTCTAACTTCAGTGAGGAAATCACCAGGACCATCGAGACGATTGATCAAAGTGGCAATATTGATAAAATCTCTAATCCAGAAATTGACACAATTAACAACAGTGTATCCCTTATCAGATTCGGCAATATCAGGCTCATATCTAATTTTATTCTCGTGTCTATCAAGTTCAATCTTGATATCGAAAATAGGTTGTAGTTGGTTTCTTTCAATGTAAGTGTGGTTGATTTGATCATTCAAGTGATTGCAAGAGGTAGTAATTGCCTTGATAACTCCCATCAAAACAATTTCATTAACATAGTCGACGTAATTCTTCCAAATTTGGGATTTCTTATCAACCTTGAGGGCTTCACTGATTTCCTTGATAAGCTTCTGAACAATTTGTCCTTCAGTTCTAATGGAACCTTGCTTGTTCAAAATGAGAGCTTGATGAATGTTCATAAACTCATCAGGAGGCATTGGCTTGTTCTTTCTTTCAAGAAGGGGCTTATCGAAGCTAGCTAATCCAGCTTTGATCTTTTCAAGATCTCCCTTCATCTTTTGGACGACTGTATCGATGGATTCAACAATTTCCTTGGCACCAGCAATGAATTTATCAATATTGGGATGCTTCCAAGTGAGCTCAACGATAGCTGGCTTCAAAACTTCATCCATCTTCTTAATTCTTTCTATAACGAGTGGTTCTTCAACTGGGTGTAAACAAGTCTTGATATTGTTGTATTTATAGACAATCATGTCAAATGAGCAGACCCAGCTTCTGTAAATTTCGTCCTTAGCGAAGACATCTGCAGCGCTCTGAGGAACAGATTGATCCAAAAGTAAGAAGTAACGGGTTTCTCTCAATAATCTGACTAAAGCAGGGTCAAAGTTTACTCTTAATAAATCATCTTCATCTCTTCTTAACAAGAATTCCTTAAGTTTTTCCCTAGATGATTCATCAGCTTCCTTTTCCCATTGTAAGATTTTAGAGTCTTCATATTCTTTGATACTCTTAACGATGCTTTGATATAACTTTTGAACATCCTTGAATTCTTCTCTGTCAATAATGGCTTGACTCAAATTTTGTAATTTATCCATAGGTTCCTTGATTCTATCAAGAAGAGATCTGCACCAAGTCAAGGCACCAGCAATGGGAGGAAGATTATTGTAAATTGGAGCTCTTTCATCCTTTCTGTCGGCGAGGACTTTTCCTTCAAGGAAGATTTGTTGAACTGCCTTGAGGTCTTGCTTGTAGGATTCGATGAGAATAATGTGCTTCTTTTCAAGCTCATCCTGAATAATAGGTCTATTCAAGAGTCCTTCAAAGGAATCCAAAAGCTTGAATCTTCCGTGAATAGTATCGCAGTCATCGAAACCTTGAGTGATAACAGAGGCAAGTCTTCTCTCCAACTCCTTAATCTTAGAGCGGAAAGCATAGAAATCATCATCAAATTCCTTAGCAGCAATGTCCATGATGTCGTAATGAACACTCTTGAAGGCATCCACAGCTTCATTGAATTCTTGAGAAATTTGTTTGACACTTTCAGTTAAGGATTTTCCTTTGGTTCCTCCAATTTCAATTCTGTCTAAGGTTGAGAATTGAACAATAGTGTTGGTAAGGTGGAGGATATCGTGGCATCTTTCAAGGAAGCTATCAAGTCTCACAAAGAGGGCATTAGTAGTGAGCTTCCATGCTCCATTGGCTTTAGCTTTGTATTCAAAATAAATGTCCTTGAATTTGTGAGAGATGTCAATAGCGACTTGGAGCTTGACGCAAGCTTCTCTAGCTTCACCTTCACTAATCATTTGGAAGATAGCTGGACCGCTAATGTATTCACGAGCCTTGGCAATGATTGCGTTACAAATTTCTCTGATCAAGACCACTAGCCTTGGTGGAGTATTGTAATATTTAGAGTGCTTCCAAATAAGAAGAATTGTATGCATAATGGGCAAGAATTCTTCGTACAAGGTAGTAAACTCTCTGGTGGAATCAGTCAATCTGTAGAAATATGGCTCTAAGGTTTGCAAGAATCTATAGTTATCATTAGCTTCAAGTCTAGCAGCTTGAACTTCCTTTTGAAGCTTGGCAAAAGGAATGGTGTAAGTGGATTTGTTCTGTTCAAGGAATTTGAGGATTTTCTTGACTCTGTCAGATTGGAGCTGTTGATAAATTGAATTTAAATTTTCGCTCTTCTTTTTCCAGAAGTTGATTTCAGTGAGAGGATCAGGATTATTACCAGCCTTGAGAGCCTGTTCTGGTTCTAGCTTCAAGACATTCTTAATTTGGCGAGTCCAGGTGATGATAGATCCTTCAAAAATGTGAGCCTTGTCCTTATCAGGTGTTGAATCAGAAATGGTAAGTTTATAAGGAGGGAGAGGGAGTAGAGTCTTTCCCTTGATGAGACCAATAGTAACATAAACCTGAGCAAGGTAATTATTGAATTTTTCCATAAGATCCTTGGAGACGAGATCAGACCATCCTGCTTGGTTGCTTGGGTTGTGAAGGATTGGCATATATATTTCTTGGAAGTGGCTGTAAAGATGTTCAAGAACACTCTTGGTCATTTCAATGAAAATAACTTCTCTGGAGATATTTTGGATGGTAAGTGGGTTGTGAGAAAGTCTAAGGCAAATGATACCTTTTCTCTTAAACATATTGGGAGTAGGAACATCTGAGGTTAAAGAGCCACTTTCAGCACCAGTCAAAAGACAAATCAGGTGACTAACACTATCTTTATCACCAACGAAAGTCTGGAGTGCTTTACTAACAAGGTTAAGATGATTTTAAAAGTTTTTACAATGAATCTTCATTTCCTTCAATTGATTTTTTGAATTTTTCATACGACTGCTTGCCTCTTAGATTGAATGTGGAGGCAATACGCAAGAGAATGTATTCTTCCTTTGTAGTCTCAAGTGATTGAGGCTCCGTCATTGTTTGAAATAGTTAAATGATAAAATATTAATTATAGAACTTGATTTTTCCTATACAAACTTATTCATAAGTAAATTCTGTAACGGAAGACGATTTATCTGGTCCTAACGCTGACAAAAGAAGAGATGTTTAGAAAATTTCAAAGCCTTTCCAAACTGGACTTGCTCTCAATGTTCCTAAACCTACTAGGTATTGATGTCTTACCAAAATATTTATATTGAAGATCATTCTACTTTAAAGTTCTGTATTTTCAACCTATCAGTCCCAAACAATGATAGAACACTATTCTTAAAAATTAGGAATCTAGAAATCTATGATTCTTCTTCTTTCAAGAAGATGTCTCCTATCTACAATTGCCTTGTTATTCGGACCCAAATTGGATATGAATCAAGATTTATTAATTCAAAACATAAATGAAATCTGATGCTCGGTCCAATTAGTATTTATCATCAGAAAATCTTAATGAAGTAATTCTCTGAGAACTAAAAAATCTGAGAGTATTGTGAAAGAGGGGAAATACTAGAATATAAATAATATGTGCTGAAGCAGATTTTCTTTGAAGTTAAATTCAAAATCATATCTTCTTCTTCTTCAAAACCTGTTATTGAATTTTTCTTTCTCATCTAACTATGGATGTCTTGTCATAAGATAGATACTAGAAATTTGATTCATTAAACATCCTAATGTGCTTGAAATAGCAAATAAGATATCAAGAATGCGGAATGGAGATACTTCAATAATGAATATTCAAGACATTAACATGATTAACTGCTGTTGATAATTTCATATATCACAAACTGCCTACTTTCTTGGCTGGATCAGAAAAGCTTGATATCATCTTCATTATTCTCTATAACAGGCTGATTGCCCGTTTTATTTACCTTCTTTGCTGGAATCTCCTCCTTTTGAACTTCTTCTGGTTTTTCATATAATCCGAATAAGTTTCTTAGAATATGGTCTCGACCAGGGAGTAAATATGTATTTTCTATAGGAGCAACAAAGTTTATTAACTTTTGATGAACCTCAAATCTGACCTTTCTATTCTTAGAGGCTCTTCTATCAACATCTTTTTTTGGCTTAGCTTGTAGTAATTTATTCTTTAGGTACAAGCGAGTATTATCGACCAAGAGGCCATCATGTTCTTCGCTTGCAGTATTATTTTGTCCCTGCTTTTGTAGCATCTCTTTAAACAACAAGACGTAGAAATCATCATCATTATAAATTTCTTCATCATAGCTTGAACCTTTTTCTTCACTGTCAAAGAATACTTTACTCGTAATATCTCTAACCTGGGAACGCTTTAATAATCTATCATAATCTTCCATAGCTTTTTGCGCTTGTTGAACTGGGGTCTGGAATATATTTGCAAATTTGCCCTTTAAGGAGCTTTGGTTCAAGATATTGAATTTTTGTGCCCAATTTGTTATAATCTTATCTAGCTGAGGTAATTGATTCTCAAAGTTGCTATCCAAATGCTTCCATAGTTTGTCTGTATCAAATACATATAACTTGTCAAATTTTTGTTTATTTATCTTTTCAGTCTTCATAAATTTATGTGTATTGAACATTCTTCTCCTTTTAGTTAGGACATTATTATTGTCAGTCACGGAATGGTATTCGACAGTTGTCTCTTCGATTAGATCTATCAAATCGACTAATTCACATTGGATATCGTTTATGATTGCTCTGATTTGCCCATTCTTGTCTTGGCTTTCTATTGTAGGGACAGCCGATGAGTGCGGAAATCTATTTGCTGATTTCAATATGTCTTGCATTTTAACTCTGGCTTCGATCAGATTATCGAGCAAGTTATACTGATCTTTAACAGCTCTAGCTTTTTTTAATTCTTCTTCTTTGTTTTGCTCATTCTTAAGGACTTCTTTATCTTGCTTGTTTATGTCTTCAAGTATCTCATCAATATCAAATTTTTCCAGATTTGTTGGTTTCTTATCTTGTTGTGTATCATCCTCATCTGAAATCTCCTCCTCATCATCTTCATCTTCTTCAATTAGATCATCATCTTCAATTTCATCTTCGTCAGCTTCATCGTACATTTCCTTTTTAGAGACCTTTCTACCTGAATACAAAGGATCTTCATCAAAATCATGAGCTCTAGCTGGCTTTTTATAATCTCCAGTATCTCTTAGGAGTTTCTGGTATTGATTGTCCTCATCTTTTTCTTCTTGATAAACGTCGAAGGCTTCATAATCATCCAAGATCTGATCTGAGATGTTCTTCTGTTTCTTTACTAGACTCTTTTCAAGGAACTTACGATGATTTTTTTGCATGAGATATCTTTATTTAACTCAAATTATGATCTCTAATTAAGTATAGGAGAATTAATATATACAAAGCTTGTTGCTATACGAAAAATTTCGTTACTCTGGAAGTATCAAACTCTTATTATCTCCATTCTTTTTTGTTTTTGACCATAACATCCATTTCCTATCCAAAGTCGTCGTTGCCATATATTCCATGTCTTCAGAGATAGAGATGCTTGTTACTTTTGAGTCCATAGCCTTCAAAGTCCTAACTAAGCTCCAGTCCTTGGCTGACCAAATTTTGCAGGTTTTATCATAAGAAGCTGAAACTAAGAATCGAGACTTCTCGGGTTGGAATTTGAGGTCTGAAATCAATTTATTATGAGCAGGAAGCATATTGAAACAATTTTTTCTTCTAATATCCCAGAATCTGATCGTATTATCATCACTTCCTGTGACAAGATGATATCCATTTAAATGAAAATCAGAACTAATAATTTGTTTTACATGTCCTATCAGAGGAAGGATTGGTTTGCCCATTCTTATATCCCAGAGCATTCCATATCCCCCGAGGTCTCCCGTAAACTAGTAAATGATTAGATTTATTTCAATAATTTCTTACCACTAATGACCCATCCTGTTGAATAGAACAAGCATACACTGGTTTGACATGCCCGTATTGTGTGATAATTTCTTTTTTCATTTCTATGTCCCAAAGCTTCCAGGTCTTATCATGTGATGTACTAATCATATATTTGCCCATTGGATGAAATCTAACTTTGTTAACTCTGTCTTCGTGGCCTTTAAAAACAGTTGACTTCTGATATTCTTCATTCTCATCTAAAGGCCAGACTCTGACCGTGTTGTCAGCACCTGAAGTAGCAAGGCAAGCAGCAGCTTGATTACTCTTTCCATAAAAAGGATGGAATTGAATGTCTATTGCTCTATTTATATGTCCAAGTAAGGTGGATTTTAGATTACAATCTGGAATCGACCAGATTTTACATAGGCCTGACCATCCAGCGGTCGCAAAATATTTCCCATCTGGAGAGAAGCTTCCCTTAGAAACACAACTTGGGTCTGCAAACTGAACCATTGAAATTTCAAATTCTGGAATTTGAGTGAGTTCTTTGTCAATTAATTCTTCTTCTTCTAAAGGATCCATGGTTTCTTTTTTTATTCTTGCTTTTTCCAACCTTATTGCTGCCTGCCTTAATGAAAATTGTGCAATTTCCTGTCTCGCTTGTTTCAATTCTTTTGTACCTTCATAAATGTAATCTTCATCAACTTCGTCCTTCAAGTAATTTTGGGTTTTTTGAAAAGTTGGAAGTTCTCCTTTTTCCATCAAGATCTTAGCCAGGAGTTTTTGTAGTCTAGGAATGTTAAGAGTAATATGAAGATAGTACCTCTCGCGACGATCTGCTGGCGATTCTCCAAAATATGTCACAGGTTGCTTGAGCTCTCGAAGTCTTGCTTTAACATCATTCTCATTGGTTGGGACATGTATATTTCGAGCTGCTTTTTCAAGTTCAAATCTTCGAGCTTTTTCTTCATGTCTTTTTTTTGCTTCTAAACTTTCCTAACAATTAAGGTTTAAAAAATGGGAATTTTACTTGAGATAGTTCTAAGGTTGCAACCCTCCCAGTTGGTCTTAGCTTTCTCTCAGTCGTTCCACTAGCCTTATTTTTATCAATCATCTTATACAGATCTTTTACTTTGGTGGAATGAGAGGCAATCGACATTGCATCACTTTTGCTCTCCTCAAGGAGTCTATTCCTTTCTGAGTGTTCTAGACTCCCAAAGTAAATTCTTCCTCCATCCTGATGACTCATCTTTCAAATAAAAAAATTGCAGTACTTTTATTTCAATATTTCAATCTCATTTGGATATGTTTGCAAAGTATACTCCAGAAACTAATTAGGAAGGCTTTCTATGCAAAAGGAATCTTAAAACAACAAAGGATTAAAATTAACTAGTCGAAACAACAAAAAAAGTTAATTGTCCTGGCCGGCAAGGAATTCTATTAACTTTTCATTCTTTTGATATTCAATTTGAAGTTCGCGAAGCAAACCAAAATACTGTCTTTCTTGGTTCAAGAGCTGATTGTAAGCTTCAGAGTTTTTATCTCTGGTAAGCTTGACTTTTGCTAGTGCATCACCTGATCTCTTTAAATTTTCTTGAAGTCCTTTGTATGCCTCTTGCAAATTCCTAAGGAATTCTTCCCTTTTGCTTTTACTTTTTCCTGTATTCAGAACTCCTTCTTTGAATGATCTCATAATATCAACTTCTTGTTCCATACAGGCTTTTATATCTTGAGAATTATTGTATCTGATAAAATTATCTCTAAACATTTCCATTTCAAAATTGATTCTGTCATATAACTCGAGGAATCTTTTGTAGTATTGGGCGGTTTCGATGCTGGAAGGATATCCTTCAATCTTTCTCTGCAACACGGCAATTTCTTGATTTAATTTTGCAAATTCTTTATAACGATAATCATACTTTTCTTTCTTCATTTCATATTCTTTTATTATATCATCACTTATAGGTTCGCTATAAATTGGCCAAGCTTCTTCAATCTCTTGCTTTTCCTCTTCTACCTTTTTCATTTCAGTCTTTACATTCTTTTTCAAGTTGGATTTTTCTGTTTTAAGCTCATTTTTCTTTTTGATTAGATTTTCTAGGGCAGCGATTTTCTGTGAAGTTACCTTTCCTTTTAAGGCATTAATCTTTTTCTGAATTATCTCTGCAGTTTCAGTGAGCTCGCTATTGAGAGTTTTAATTTCGTTATATTTTTTCTCAACAGCTTGAATAGAATCTTCAATCTTTTTCAATTGTTCTTGTCTAATATTTTCTTTTTCTTGTAATTTTTCAACTTGTTTTTTCATTCCTATCTTTTGCTCTTCGAAAAATTCATTTTCTAGTTTCAAAACATTTGCCATATCTTCTTCATCCTCTTCCTGATGTTGTTGCATACTTCTAACTATATTTTGTCTATTCTGTACGACAATATTGTATAAGTTTTGTCCAGAAACTGATCCACGCCTTTCTCTCCTAATTTCAATAAATTCAAGAGCATCTGGATTAACACTTTCTGAATTTGAAGTATCTGGGATAAATAAACTTGATTCCAGAGCACTTTCTTGCTCCTCTTTATCTTTTTTATTCCCTTTTCCTAATTGTATTGTTTTATATGTAGATTCTACCTCCTTTTCTTTCTTTTTCTTTTTGTCTTCGGCTGCCAAATATGTGCTGAGTCTATTGTAAGTTCTAATTGCAGTTTTGTCATCATATTCAATTAAGGTAGAATATACTCTGAGAGGATCACGGAAGCTATAGTTTTCTACCTTGGAATTTTTAGCTATTCTACGATCCTTCAAATTTTGTTTTTTGATAATTTCGTCTAAGCCATCCGAACTTATTCTTTGATGATAAAAATTATTTCCGTGATAAATGGAGACGCTCCTATTAAAATCTTGTCTTAGATCTTTAGTCTCGAGGACAAAGTTAATAAGCCATTGTACAATCGGAAAGATATTTTTTAAATCTAGACCTTGAATTTGATGGGGCTTAATTTCATGAGGACAGCCCATCTTCTGTAAGCAATTCACAACCTTTTCACTGAGTTTAATCTTTTGACCCATATTCATATCATCAGAAAATTCAATATCAATATCAAAATTTGCTAATGTGATACACCAAGCTAATCCTCCAAGAAGTTTATCAAAGGTTGATATTGATGGAATTCTACATCGAAAATAACCAGCAGAAAGCAAGATGTCAAATATCTCTTTGAGTTTAGGGTCTTGTTCTGAACTCATCGAAGGAGCGAAAGATTTATATTTTATTACTGTAATTAGATTCAAAGACTTTCGTATAAATGAACACTCTTCTTTATCCAGAATAATTGAGGCCTCTCTCTGTTAATACTAAATATTTTTCTTCTTCTCCTCAATAGGACTATGGTTATTACCAAATTTCTTTGGATGTCCATTTTTCTTCCCTCTATTATCTACTCGTTAGACATATATTAGGGAACAACAATATTGGGTTGCGTGTCTTGTGCAACTCGTAGATAAACCAGTTCTACAGATGATGTAATTCAAAACTTACACTAGCCTCATCATTATTTTTAAAACCTTCATTAATCACAAGTCTCTAAATAGAAAATTGCTTTTTTATGAGTATGGGCAGTAATAGAGCTAAGAAGCCAAAGCAACAAAGCAATAAGAATACTTTAAAAATCCAACAGTTTCATTCAATTTATCCTTATTATAGGCGTAAATCCTCAATTAATTCCAAAAATTAGAGTTACAAATTAACAGTTTGATCTGGTTTCTAGAACATGTCTGTCACAGTATCGACACCTGCTCAAATATGTAATTCCCCATTAAATAACTCAAAATCGAAGATGCAGTATAGTTTCCCGAAAGCCAAAAAGTTTGGTGACTTTAGAAAGTCAGAGTAGGTTGATAATTTTACAACCGCTGAAAGATTTTCTAGATGCGCTCAAGCATTTTACGATTTACCTCCAGTGAGGTCGACAAGGGCAGCTGCATTTGGATATGGAACTAAATATGACTTTACTAAACAGCATGCTGATACTCCTGGACCCAATACTTATCATACACCATCTATTTTTGATGACTCAAAGAAAAAAGGAATTTCTTTTGGCTTAGGAAGAGAGGTAATCAAGGAACATTGAAATAATTGACCTCTTATTAGCAAATGCAAATCACAGGTGGGCAATATGTAGGAGACAAAGGATCACCTGGTCCAGGTGCTTATGATATCAGGAATATTAACAAGACAACAATTGCCTATAGTTTTAGACCTAGAACTCTGATTGGTAGAGAATTTCCGATCATTCTCATCTTCCAGATGCTACCTATAGTTCTAAAACTGTCCCTGGGCCTGGAGCTTACAGAACGATTGATGATATCAATACGAAAGGAAAATATTGGCTTTCAAAATTTAAGAATTCTGGCGCTAGTATTATCTCTCCTGCTCGTTCGGAGCGTTTTCAATATGAAAAGAGTAAATCTGATCTGAAGATTAATAAAGTGTTTAGAAAGAAATGAGCCAGGTCCAGGATCTTATGATCCCAAGACAGGAATAAATAAGACTGGATCCTATTTTGTTTCGAAATTTAGATCAACTATTGGTCCTTCCTTTGGACATAGCATCAGAAAGACTGCTTCTGCCGCAACCTTTGGTATTTCCTTTGAATTCCATTATTTAGCTTTAGAAAATACACCAGGACCTGGCAGTTACAGATTACCTTCCGAATTTGGATATTATGAATCTGCTTCGGCTGTAAAACATTATAAGAGCACCACTAGTCTCCCAAAGACAGATAGCAAGAAAAGCTTAGGAGATACTAAGAAAGAGGAGGGTAAAGAAAAGTAATTTGAAATTATCAGAATCTCCAAGCTTAATATTTAGCGTAAGTGAATATTACTAAATTTGTATGTTAATAAGTTCAGTATCAACCCTTGTTCTCGAGTATTTACAAACAAAGTATTAAGTAAAAGTGTGCTCTTTAACTATAAACAAATAAATAAACAATGGGAATCTATATAGGATTGTGATCTAATTTCTGCGTAAATATATTTATTAAAGAATGAATAGTGACGAATTATCTGAGTTGTCGCCCTATATAATCAAAGAGACACTAATAGGTATATTGTTACTTATTTAATTTATCTGTTAGGCGTTATACCATTTCTAATTGGAAGAATAATTATTTATCCTCTTATTTTGATAACTTCAAGAATGAGAGAACGAGATTTAAAGAAAAAAGTTCCTTTACGTAGCCATTAGATAATTTATAGGAAGAAGCAACTAAAAAACAGATATTCCCCACATTCAATTCATTTTCACTTAAAGAGAAATACGATTATGGAGTTAGAATGATCTCTGATATGGGTGTCATGAGTATTTTTGTTATGGTTAGTCTTATTTTCAGGTTTATTCAAGGAATGGGAATATTATTGGATGCCATTCATGGCAGCTCATTTTTCGGACTCTATTGTGTAATATTTGAATTTTTGTGAAAGTGAAAGCTTAGTATGCATGCTATTATAGCATATCTGAGAAAGAGTCATTTAATTGGAGATTCAAATACCTTCTTTGTATATTTTTCCATGGTTTGGAGCAACTTGGTTGGATGTTTTTTCATGAAGCTTACAGCTACATTTCTGCATGAAAAGAGCCTCATTAAAGTAAGTTAGCCAGAGGAACATTCAAATATGAAGACACTCAAGCTTCTTGTAAACCCAGCTTTCTGGAAACAATATTCAATCCAGAGAAATGAATATTTAGTCTTCTGCTTTAGTGAATTAACTTCAAATGTTATAACCTCTTACCTACAACTTGGGGCAGTTTTCGATTTTCTATTTCTGGTTACAGGAAGAGTAGTAGCAACAATTGTTTCTGTTCCTTTCTCTCATGCAACAGTCTTTGCACATGTATATAATGAATTTACTGTCTTAAATTTATAGAAAATGAACTATGACACCCAGAAATTACTTATGTACATCTATAAAGAAAATGGCTTGAGTGGATTATTCAGAGGTACTTCAAATAATAAAGGCTCAAGATTTAGGGACAATGGATCTCATTCATGTCGAAGTATTTCTATCAATTATTCTATTCCCCACCTACAGATATCTAAGAGCTTCATTTCCATGACGTAGTTCAAAGTTAATTATTATCTATTTCTTCAATATATAATCTATTTAGTTGTGACCTAACAATTTCTTTTGAATGTTCTCTAATGAATAATTTATATAGTTCTTTCTGATCTCTCTAGAAACTCTTTGAAATAATTTTTATGTTAGATAAACTCTGTGAAATCTATCCTGACTTCAAATATAGTGTATCGCACAAGCCTAAAGGTAAAGAAAATTCCAGCAATATAAGTGATTTCTAGCACAAGTGGTATATATTGAAGATAAAATAAATTGCTCAGCTGGTTTCCTAATCTCTAGTTTAATAGATTTTTACCTAAAAAATACTGATGGAGTTGTCTTTGTTGGAGTACAACAGAATTATGCTCATTATTTCTCCTTGTCAAAGAGATTAGGAAACAATATTGAACCCCATATATCATCTGGCAATTTAACTTATATTGATTTCTTTAATGGGTTAACTGATTGGATTCCAGAGGACTTGCCTCTAACTGAAGAAACAACTATATTTTGGAATCCTTTACCAACTAAGGCTCTGTCAATGAAAATAACTGTAAATAATGCAACAGAAGTCCTTGAGAAACTGTACCAAAAAATAGTAGAAAGCATCTCTAAAAAGAATGGTTTGTTCATTTAAATTTGTTTAATACTTACAAGGCACTCCTTGTATTATCATCGATAACATTTCGACTTTTTTAACTCTTGGGATTTCTATCAAAGATCTCACTACCTTTTTTGCTAAGCTATATGACTTTGTCAAAACTAATGAGGTGAAGTTTTTCAAAATGAAGTTAAAGTTATAGAAAACTCCAAGCCTTTACTATTGCCTAACCCAAGACTTGTTGACCGAACCTCAGCAAAAGATAAAATTAATATTTAAAAAGAATTGTGACTATGCATTTGAGATCTATCAAAATCTTACTGGTTACTCTCCTGATGTCCATGGACAAGTAAACCTCATTATCAAATTTTAATCTGCTAGTTTAAAGCAACTCATTTCACAGATAAGCCTGAAAAAGAGTATATTTATAAATTCAAGCTTTTTGAAAATAAATGTGAATTATTTGAGTCTTTGGATAAATTTTGATAGCTAATATAAAAGTATGTTGAGTATGTACATACAGCTATGAATAACTTCTAATTTAAGGCTTTTTTGACTGATAACACTTTTTTGCTTCATAGATTGCTTCAATTAGGGTTGCAATTGACCAAGTTTGAGCAGGGCATGAGAAAGGATTAAATTCACCATTGTCGTTGGTCATTTCAGGTAAAGATTCCCAATCATTTGCTTCAATATAGAATTTGTGATTTGTCAAGTAACTCATAAAAGTAGTCCTTATATATAAGTAAAAGAAATAAAAAATGTTTTACATTGTTTTTTCTTTCAAACCAAATTTGAGTTGAGCTAGCAAGAAGTAGCCATAAATCCACACCCATTCAGGTCCCTAGATATTAAATGACAAATTAGTCTTATTACGTTGTGATAGCTGAAACCATGAGCAACCAGAGGATTATCAGAATCATTCGAATTGTCGTACCAGGGAACATAGATTCTTTCCTTGGGGTCCAGAGTTTTTACTCCCAAAGAATTTTCTTTCTAGAGGGATTAAGGTTATCTTAATTTTCCTTACAATTAACAATTTTTCAACAGTTGAAAGATATTTATTGGCTTTATCAGCTGAGAAAAGTTCAGGGGCCAATGCAATCGCAATGCATCCATTAGGTCTCAAATAATAGTCATTTCTAAAATTTAAACAAAGTCTACACAAGAGCTTACGCCTCCTTTTGAGATCTTAAGGTATCTTTGTAGATTCCTCTTCTTCTTACAGCATATTGATTAACAGCGTAATCCTTGAATTGCTCGGGCTCAACAGGAACCCAATAATGATGCTCAAATTGAGTTTGGATTCTGTGGGACCATTCTTTGAAATGAAGATCAGCTCCATTTTTCGTTTTTACAGATTTGTAGGGATAAACACCCTTTTCATATAATCGCTGAACTAAATCCAAACAGTATTTGAGTAGAGCAGTCATCTCAATAGGAGCACCATCTCTTGATGAACCTGGTACACCAGCATTTTCAGCCTTCTTTGAAGATCCCATTTTGTCCATCCACGTCAGGCAATTAGAGCTATTTCCACCAAAGATAAATCCAGTGACTTCGTCCAAAGCAAGATCAATATTGAAACCCTCATATGACATATTGGAGTCAATTTTACTTCCTGCATTCCATTCTCTAAACTTAATACCTTTTGCATGAGACTATTAATTAGGTAAGAGATAGTTTGTTAGATATATACCTGGAAAATTTCTTGTATGATGTCAGCTAGAGTCATGACTCTAACTTCTCCATTCATGACTTTGCTATCATGTTCTGCCATATCATTAGATAAAAATCTCATTCTAATTTCTTCTTTTAGTATAGCAGAATCTCCAGTAAATTCAATATAATCGCCAACGGCTTTGATAAACCACCAAGTTGCATCTCTACAATTGTATCTAGGGTTATTACCACTATCTAAGAGGTTAGGAATAAGCCCATGCCTCAAAGTTGCAGCAAACATTTTAATTATTGATTTTGCTTCCTCAAACATTCCAGGTATCAGGACGCCTCCTTTAAAGGAGATGAAAGTATCACGACCCCAACATCTAGTCCATCCTGTGGAGAAGTGAGGCAAACCTGCTGCCAGTGTTGTTTTGTGTTCTCTCAATGCGGCCGCTGAAGGGACATCTCCGATAAAAGCATAGGTGGCATAAATCAGTCTTTTGAAGAAAGTGTGGGTCTTTAACAATAAATAAGGAAAATGGGGAAATTCTTACTTCAATATTTGGATCCAACTTTTGAACACTGAAAATTCTAGCACCAACCATGTGTGAGATGATAGAATGAATTCTTGTAAAGTACTTGGGAATTAAATGTCTTGGAAGCAATTTGATGTGACCGAAATATTTTGTTAACCAGACAACAAGGTTTTTGTAAACTGGTTTCTTCTCAAGTCTAAGATACTTAGATTTGATGGAGTTGTATTTACCTTCCAATAAGGAAATCCAAAAGCCAATTGCCTCTTCTTAAATTATCAAAGAGAGGAGTAGCCAAGTTATTGTAAAATCTGGCTTCTCTCAACATTTTTGAAAAGGCTCCGAAACCAGCATAAGGTAATGGAGGATAACTAGAGAATGAGCTCAAGATCATCATCATTCTTACCCTGGCAGATTATAGCAGCCTCTCGTACCTTTTGATGCTTCCCTTTCTTCTTGTTCAGTACTTAAGATTGACATTTTTGTAATTAAATTTAATACCTGAACATGAGGTAGTTGATGTCAGCTGGTGTCAGATCTCCGACTAGTTCCTTTGCAAGTTTTCTTCTGTCAACATGCCATAGTTCATCAAGTTCTTTAACAGCAAGCATCTGATCAACATTCAAAATCACTTTTAGCAAGCAGACAAAACCTGGAGGCATTTTGAAAAACTTCAAGTAGTTAGATTGAGTAACTGGGCTAGAGAACAATTAATTACAAAGATTATAATTATTACTCGAAGAGCACATCAGCGAACTTTAGTAAGTCAGGCTCTACAATTACATGGCAGTCCTGACCATGTAAATATCCATCATCCTTCGGAGGAGGATTTGTGGGTGTAGGCTGATTTGATTATTATAGAAAACTTTAAATATACATCAGTGTAGCAGACTAACTTCACCTTTGAAATCCTTCCAGGTAGTGATACTGTGACATCAACATCGTCAGAACCATGCTTGAAAGCAGATCTAGTTATCACAACATAGGACTTGGTCTTTCTAATATTCTCTCTGTTGATTGAAATAATATCCTCACTCTTGAAAGTCAAATCAAATAGAGTTCAAAAATGTACCAAAGTGTAAAGATAAAATTCTGGATATCTTAAGGCAATCTTCTTATGAATTGAATTGAGCACACTGCGTGGGTACATCATATTGTTGTAAATCATAACTTCTCTTGAAACTTTTAAAAAGTTGTTTTCTGTATCCCCATCTTGAACTGTTGGTTTCGATTTATCGCAGACCCAGTTTCCATCTACAATGAACTTATAGGTATAGGAGCCTGGTGCAATTGAAGCAGTTCCTCTGAAAACTCCTTTTCCATCTTTTTCCAAAGGAATACTATTTTTCCATTCATCCCAACTTCCTCTGACTTCAACATAGTTGGCATTAGAATGATCATATAAGTGGAAGTAAATAGTCACAAAATTCTGTTCTCTTTCTATCCCCTTGAGAGGTTCTGCAATAATTGGATATAATCTCGTTTCACCTACAACAGAAGGGTTTTTGAGATAGAATTCATCGAAACCTTTGGTCGTAGCAATAAAGCAATTAGACATACTCACCTGAAGATTAATTTAAATGAAGAAATTATCTACCAAGGATGCAGTTGCAAGAGAGTCCATTACTGTTCTAGTTTCAGAATAACTTGGATTATCGTGAGTGAGATCAAACAATAAGGCATCGGGATGCCTAGGCTTCAGTATATGATAACTCTCATTTGTCTTGGGATTGTATTTGTAATAAGGATCCAGAGAGCCAACTGCAACTTCGGTACCTTGACTTAGATGATGGATATAGCCTGACAAATCGGCAGGACTCCAGGGCTAGAAAGTTAATAATGCCATATAATGCGAAATACTCTTGAGGCTTCTCTGATTAAAGCATTCAATCCTATACGCTTGCTATAAAGTGCATCCAACTCTTTGGAACCTGTGAAGAGCTCAGAGAAAACAAAGATATTTGGATTGACTTTTCTGGCTTTTTCCACAAAGTACTCAGCTACATGCATTGGAGTTGAGTGGGCATTATCCAATCTGATACCATGGAATATTTCAGCAGCTCTCTTAACATATTGTTTCATTCTTTTCCAGAGGGCTGGGCAATCTTTTTTACTTTCTCCATATCTCAATTTGATTAGATCTCCCCAAATAACCAAGTTTCTTCTCAAATATTGGAAGTTGTTAGAAGTTGCAAAATCTTCAGTGGGATCTCCATTCCAAATCCAACCATTATGAGCAACGATGGTGGAGTCAGGGAGAGTGCCAAAGTATGGATCAACGAGGTGGTTGGTCCAAGTGACCTCAGGAGCTTTGCATTCAATCTTTTTGTATCGAATATTGTTTCTGATACTTGTCAGAGCATCACGAACATATCCTCTAGCAACGCTTTCATTCTTCTCATTCAATTTCTTTAAGGCGAGTTCAAATTGCTCTATTGATCCTTTCTTTGGATTATCTAAGAAGTATTTTGCAACTGCTTTAAGGTCGATTTCAGCTCCATACTTTTTAGCACCTAAGTTCTTGACATTTTTCTCCATTATGTCAACGAGGGTATACAATTTATCAGGCTTGAAGATATTGAACATATCCTCTTCATCTTCAAAGTATTTTTCAGGAAGATTGAGTTCTGGATGATTCTTCGTAATATATTCAATAAACTTAGCTCTGTATTTGGGTACATCCACTAAGAAATACTCATGCAAGTTCAAAGGCAAAACCACTTTGTTCTCAATGATAGTCATTAGTTTGTTCAAATCCTCTTCATTTTCAACTTTGGTTTTAGGATAATCAGCGATTTCCCCCTTAGATAATCTCCTTGAAAACTGCAATAAAGCATTATCCAATTCATAGGCTGAAGTCAACTGAGGAGTATTTTGAAGATTATAAGTCGCTCCAGGAGTATCAACAAGCCATTCGGAGTCATAAGATGTATGGTTCAAAACGAGTTCACTAAAGAAAAGACAGTTGTATTTCTTCTCAAGTTCTCTAATTTTGTCTTTGAGCATCTTGTGAGCTTCATCTCTCTATCTTATTAGCAGTCTATATTGAGAGGATTTACATTTGCTGCTTTAGGAATGATTTCGCTTGATATCTCAAGTTGATCATTAATTGAATAAAGACTTCCTGACTTGCCAATTTTTTGTAGAGGTGTTAAATGGAAGCAATTATAACCTATCAATTAACATCAGGATAATAGACTACCAACCTATTGATGTTTGCATCTTGATTAAAGAATCCCATTTA
>Ga0065720_1002864_pt1 | contig 42704 bp, 52 predicted proteins | sample Thericmetagenome_FD_59107 | JGI IMG/M metagenome (GOLD analysis project Ga0065720, IMG submission 59107) | Thermophilic microbial communities from the Joint Bioenergy Institute, California, USA of rice/straw/compost enrichment - eDNA_2 v2... | ecosystem: Engineered > Solid waste > Grass >... | reverse complement strand
CACAACTAATGAGATAGAATTGAGATAATAAATTTCAGAGAGCATGTTTGAAATCTATTGATAAACTGTATCAGAATATAAATAAAGAAGATAAGTGGGAGCTCTTAAGGAAAAAAATCTATCGGATATCCAGAATTATAGGAGTTATTACATGAGCAGAGAAGAGACTTCCCCTTGCGAATGTCTTTCCTTGAATAGCCAAGATTTGAAAAATGCGAAATTTAAAGAAACATTAAAATGCTTAAAATTATTGGCCATAAGACATATCTTAATCTATCTTATGTGCTCATTATATTAATGAGCTAAATTCTTGCTTAGATTACGTGGATTTTTCTATAGCTCAAATTGTTTAATAATTAATCTTCTAATAAATTAGCTCTGTGAATCCTTTATAATATATCGCTAAATTTTTTATAATCAAAAGAGTCAGAACAATGAGCTGGGTCGATTACACCAACTATTTGAAGGCCAACAACGTCTGTGAAGCTGCTGCCATCCTCAATGCCGAAGATGGAAGCCTCGTCGCTGCTGATGGCTTCACCGTATGAAATTTCGACCCTCATTTGTTAATTCATTCATTAGATTTCCACCTATCAAATCGAACTTCCCACTGACGATGACAAGGGAACCAGACAAGTCGAAGTCAACGAATCTGCCCTCATTTTGGAAGGTAAATTTCTTACTTCTATTGAGTTAATGCAATAGCTTTCAAGGCTGGTAAAGTTTCCAGCCCTGCTGGTATGAGATTGTCTGGAATCAAGTGGCAAATCGTCATGGCTGACCTCGAAAGCGGAATTATCTATCTTAAGAAGGTATTGGATTGAGAATGATTCACTAACATTGAAATAGGAAAAGGGAGGTGCCTGCGCTGTTAAGACCAGCAAGACTATCATTATCGGAACATGGAACTCTGAAAAAACCATTGAAGGAAGAAACGTCCCACAAAACCCAGGTGACTGCAACAAGGTCGTCGAAGGTTTGGCTAAGATTCTTAAGGATGCTGGATATTAAGCTTAGAACACTATACGACTATATATAAATACATCCATATTTATGAGTATGAGTTTGAAAACTGCTAAGTCAACTAAAAACTCTCTAGTACTTTTGCATGAGTCGACATATAGTGAAATTGTTAAGAAATAAATATTAATAAACCAATAAAAGAGTAATAAGGACTTAATGTTATTCACGCACGAATCTAGCAATCTTATTCTTCAGTTCCTGAACTGCCTCCATCTCTCTTCTCTCGAAAGAATTTCCACTTCTTAAGTGCATGCATGATAGTATTGCCAAGAGCAATAAAAACAAGTAAACCCCATATCTGAAAATCAGGACGAGCTGATAATATTTATTATGCTCGTGTATGACTTTTTTATTAAGAAGAAAGACAATCAGTCCAAAAAAGAAGAATGTAAAGAATAACATTGGGATTAGTTTTACCCAAACACTTTCTTTATGCTGTGCCTGTGTAGCCTCACCCGGTATCCTAGTAATTCAGCCTTCTGGTTTAAAGTCATTTACGGTATTATCTTATTCTCATATGCCCAGATTTTCCACTTATTTTTATATGGCTTATGACATATTTCGCATTCAAGGGATTGCTTTTGTCTGATCCATTCCTAACGCAGTTATAACGTATTTCTCTAGGATACCTTCAGACAGTTTGAATGAACATACTTTATACTTCCTATGCACTCACAAGGCACACAAATTTCTTGATCTGGTTCTCTAATTTTGAGAATAAATATTGAATAAATTACCCTATATCTTGGCAAACTCTGCACTGAAAATTCTCATCAAGATCGCAAACTGTAAGATTTCATTAGAAAAATTTGAAATAACCTACCCTGATGATGAGTAACTTCTGTCTTGGGTGGGTTAGGGGCTTGCTCATCTACAAACTTCTTCATGTTCTTCTTTCCAGATTTAAATGAGTTACGGAGAGTCTGTAGTACACTTTTCATCTAATTTATTCAAAAATTATTTTTTATTGCTCTAGTTTCTATCTGAAACAAGATATAGTATAGCAAAAAGTAGGTCTAAAAACCTCTTAAGGAGATGCACAGTGTTGCTTAGATCCTTCCTATTGAGTCCATAAAATTTGAATTTAGTCTTCTAATCGTTTGAAAACTTGCAGTTATAAATTCTTTCTGAATTTGAAGTTTTGAATAAGCGAGATAAAATTGATCGGATCTCAATTTGTTGACTCGGATTTGTTAGAAACTGCTTTAAGCAAGATTGAAGCAAAAGCACAGACTTTGAAATTAATCTCAAATAGACCTAGTGCGAGAATCATCCGATAATGAAAATTTGTATTAGTATATGCAGGGGACTCTTCAGTTGAGTTAACGCGTCTTAATTTCTTCAAAAAACTGTCAATACATCAATTTAAAATAAAAAAGATAAATTTGAACAGTTCATCTTCTAAGTCAAAAATGGCAGACCCTGATATGAATTTAGTGATATCAGATGAAGAAGGCAGCATTCATACAGGAAGATCATACCAAACAAAATTTGGTTATACTCAATCTCCCAAAGATAATAAACGTTATCTCAACACTCAAGAACTTCTCCTTAGTGGCAGCGGCAACAAACCCCAAGAAAATTATGATGAGGATTTTGATCTTCAAGAAGAATCAGAATCAAATCAAAATCTTATGAAGAGCCCTCATCCCACTGAAAATTATCCAAATCAATCCGGCCGAAAGGGTACAGGCCACAGTCCTGATAATGAAGTCACCGTGTAAATACATTATCATTTCAAGACTAAATCCCCAAATAGGAATGACCCCAGTAACTTAAACAACCTCAAGAGACTGATTACAGAGACAAAAAATGCTGATAAGCAAGTTTTTTCAAGTAAGAATATTTGTAAAGAGATCCTAAGATTAATAGAAACTGATAATCAGTTCAAAGGATATACACATGGTCAACTTTCCCCTAATAAATCAGAAGGGATGCTTCCCCAGGGTCATACTGACAATGAACAATACGGTAAGTGAGAATTTTCATTTGAAGAATGCATAGATGGAGAAAATGGTGATGAAGACCCCAGATTGAGAAAGGTAAAGTCTGCACAGATCTCAACTGGAAATTTTGGTGGAAGATATAGCAAACTGTCTGAGGAGGATGCGGCTAGCATTTTTGAGAATAGAAAAAGGGAACTGTTGAACAGTTTATTGAAGAAAAACAATCCTAGAAAGAGTCCTAGGAACGCACAGGGTATGAAACTTACCATCATCATTCATAAGTTTAGGAGAGAATCCTCTTTCAAATAATTTCCCCCAGCCACATCCCCAACCAGTCCTAGAAGCCCTTAACAGGGATCCCCAAAATCAAGGTCCAGGTCTTGTTGTATTCAAGAATGATACCCCAAAAGGCAAATCTCAAAAAGAGACAAGGAATAGTGTGAAGAAGGAGGGCAACCAAAATGAAAAGAAATCTTCCAGACCTAACTCCAAGCCTCGCCAAGCCTCTACCCAACGAAAGAAGCCATCTATCGACATCTCTAACGCCAACGCCAAACCTATGGTCCAACAATATTATACTCCTAAGACCAATCCAGGACATTTCAAATCCGATAGAAGTTATGAGTCTTCCCATGTGAAAAATTCTGCCACAAAACTGTCAGCTAGAGATCAGACAGATGAATCACAGAAGATCAATGTAAACTTAAGTATGAAGAAACCCCAAACCACCAGAAGCCAGGCCAACTATAGCAATAGTGGGGTCAAGGATCCATACAGTAGCCAAAATAGCAGCAGTAATAGAATACCATCACCCAGAGAAAATTTCAATTCTTATCAAGCCCAGCAACAAGCATATCCTAGATCACTCCAAAGTCCTACTTATCAAGAGCAGCATCAAAAGAGAATAAATTTCCCTCAGAATAACTTGCCTCAGCCTTTGAAGATCAAAAATTCTGAGATTCTCCATGAGATCTATGACCTCGACAATGAAATTCAAAGGTTTGTTCTGTACTTCTCAATTAATATTTTAGACTTGCCGAGGAAACTGCTCAGGAAGAATATGAGTATTCTAACCCTAATTTAGACCCTAGAGAACAATATGAATACATGCCTGAGTCTCGTGGAGACTCCAGAAGAGGAGACCACTCTCGAGGAGACTCCAGAGGAAGACCTGCAACACCTCCTTTGCAGGAAAATCAAGGGTACTCTGGTAGAAGACGTTCCTCTAAGGACAAGAACAAGTGGCAAAAATATCAAGTGGACGACCAAGTCCAACATGAGAGAGAAAAAATCCAAAAGATTAATGAGCTCATGGAAGAAAAGAAGAGAAAGAGGACTCAAAAAGAATCTATAACTGATGAGAAGTCTTCAGAACAGGCTCCTATTGAATTGTCTTACCAAGAAGTCTTGAATAAGTCATATACAGCCCTCCAACAAAAGAAATTTGAAAAAAGATATGAATATTTATATGAAAGAGCCTTGGTTCAAAAGAATGCAAGGTAATAATGCATAACACATCTTCTAATCAGTTAGAGAATTAATTTCAGAGCTCAATAAGCAGGTTAAGAAGAAGGAGGAAATTAGGAAATGCACCTTCTCACCAGACATTGGTCCTAACAGAAATGTAAAGACTGAGGATATTGTTACCAAGACCAAGAAATGGCAAGCAAGAAAGGAAAAAGAGCTTGTAGAGAATCAGGTTTGAACAGAATGACCGTTGTATTTATGTGAGTAGAGAAAGTTGATTGAGAGAGAACTTGCTGGTTGTACATTCTACCCAAATAATATGCTTGAAAGAGAAGAGGAAATCAGATTTAACCCAGATGAATTCTACAAGAAGCACATTGAATGGAAGAAAAGAAAGGAAGCTGAAGCTATCAGAAAGCAAGAAGAGAATCTTTCTTCAATAATGGTACGAACATGCAAAATAACAATCTCAATTTTCTAGTCAAGTGGTCCAGAGAGATCTAGAACTAATTTAAATATCTCTAGATTGAATACTTCTGGTGCACAAAATCGCTCCAACACTCCAACAGCTAGAAAATCTCCATCATTACAAGAAAAGAGAAGAAGCCTCTCAAAGGATACCATCAGGAGAAGTGATTCCAAGAAATCCGTCCAGAGCCCTAGAGCCGATGGAACTCCTGGATATCTTCTACATACTAATGCTTCTGAAAGGAAGATGTAAGTATGGCTTGCAAATTTGCTAATTCGATAGGGTTAATTCTAAATTAAACGATTCTCGCTTATCTGAGAAGAACCTCAACAAGAGTAAATTAAATAAGTCTGAGGTTAAAGAACCCAAAGATGAGCAGTATAGTTTCTTTCAATAATATTCTAATATGGATAGGCTCTCAAATTCTCAGCTCCAATCTCAAATTCTTGAGTCATATGCCTTGCTTGATAATTTACACAAATATATTGCCACAAAGAGAGTAAAACAGTATCCCATTATGCTCATTTTATAGGAAAGCTATACTCAAAGACAACAAAATGAAAACGACAGAATAGAAAGAGCTCTCAAGACTACCAGAACAAACATTGAAACACCTACTTCCCAAACGGAGAGAAAACAAACTCCTACCAGAAAGGATCAAGATCTTATCTCAAGCAAGGAAAATATCAACACTAAAAGATTGACTCCCACTAAAAAGGCACTCACTAAGAGAGAAACTCCTACTAAAAGCATAGTAAGATCTTCTCAAATTCAGTCATAACATTATAGTCCACTGTCAGATCAACCCCTCAAAAGAGCGTACTGGGTACCAGAAAAGATGTCCCAGTCACTTCTGTTATGTTTGACGAGAAAGCCTTAAATACCAGTAACAGCAGACTTGTCGTGAAGAAGAACAGATATTATATTGAAGAAGTGGATGGTGCAGACAGAAGATCGGGATCTAGAAGAAACTCATCTCGATCAGGCAGGCAATCTACTGAACCTAACAAGCGTCCTTCAGTCGAAGTCAAGACTGTCACCTTTGCTCCTAATAATATTACTAATCAGGTTAGTAGATCTCTTGTTATGAAGCCCGCAACTCCTGAAAGAAAGACGATCCTCACCAACAAAAATAAGTTTGTTTCTCCTCAACAATCAGAGCATTATCCTAACCCATTCGATAGTGCATACAACTCTCCTAGAGACTTTGGAATACCAAGCTTCAGTTCTCCTGGAAGAAGTGCTATTTTAAGTAAGATATTTCTGCTTGTTATCTAATTGAGTAGTTTCAAATTCATTAATGACCAGTCCTCAGAGCCAGAGTCTTGAGAATAAATACTTAGAGCTTTTAAATCAGGTGAGTCGAGTGACGAGCCAGATCGAGAAATTCAAGCAAAACAATAGCTCATTACAAAAAGATATCACCACTAAGCGTTCTCTGTATTGATAAAAATAATCTCTATACTAGTCTCTATTCTTTACATTGTATAACAAGAATAATACCTCTTATATGAAGATTGACTAGCTCCATATAAAATGGTCTCAATAATATACTCCGCAGAGCATTGAAAAATGAAAAGATTTTATGAAATAAATGAGCTTTCAAGATTTAATCAAACAGGAAAACTAATTAGTGTTTACTAGAAATCTAACTATCTCTAATTACTTAATATTGTTCAGAATAAATTAATATAACGAGTGAGGTCCATCCTGTGAAGTAAGGAAATCCCTTACCCCTTCCATCAAAAGAATCATAATTCTCCCAAAAATTATGAGTTTTCTTCCAGGTTGCAGACATGTTCTCCATAATATTATTTCTCAGGGCTTGGTACAAATCTCTAGCATCTTGATTATAATAATATGAGTATCTAAGCCCTCGCAATAGCAGATAATTCATTGGGATCCATATAGGTTCTGTCCAATAACATTCTCTTCTTTGGAACTCATCATCCTCTGTCGATAGTGATCTCACACCAAAGTCACTCCAGAGATGCTTTCTTGATCCAATTAACTCAATTGTTGCGTTAAACTCACGAGAAGCAGCTGGAATTAATCCAAAGAATAAGGGGAAAATATTAACATATCCCAAATGAGGTGAAAGTGTCCTAGTAGGTGGCAATTGCTCTTCCTCTTCGGGTGCAGTTTCTGGACGATACCATTTTCTTCTTCCATATTCATTAACGTCTTTGAAAATTCCAGTCTCTTGATCTAAATGTAAAACTATAGTTGAAAGTGTTGAGTTTAGTTGTTGGTCCAGGACTGGGTCAGTCTCATTGAATACTTTATCCACTAGCATAACTCCATGTGTGAAGATAGTCATCCATGAGAGCAAATCTATATGCCCAGTTGCTGTCATATATGGAGGATGACGAGGATAGTCGTCAAGTCCTGAAGCCATATACCGTCCATTGCAGGGTGACTTGCAACTCCAGCGATAGAAAGAAGCATTGTTTAACTTAAGGACATCTTTTGCATCATTATTCTTTTGAGTATTGACAAACCATTCAAGCCATTTTTTGTATTTTCCTCTATTTCTCCAAAAGAATTCAAATATCTCTGCCTTTTCAACATCTGAAGTAGTATTTCTAAAGTACTTATCTAAGAGCCCTAGTACAGGAATTATCATACTAGGAGGGTTGGCTTCCTCTTCAGACTGATATAAGAAACTAATCTGCTGGAAATTCCCTTCAAGTTCTTCACCTCTGGCTTGTTCTCTTGGTATCCATCCATTTTCTTGGATTGTATTGAGCCAAGTCTGCATCATTCTCATGCAGAGAGATGTGTTATATTTACAAATTACAGTCTGATGAAATCCTTCATCCCACAAGAAACCTCTTGGAAATCCTACTCTGGAAGGAGAAGCTGTAAATAATTCAAGTCTAGGTATTTCGTCATCATTCTTGCCTTGTATTCTGATTTTTCCAAATGAGTACAAGATTCCACCCAAAAGATTACTCAAAGCATATCTGACAATTTCCTTTGCTTCAGTCCTGTCAAATTTATATTTATTTACACTCTTCAAAGGGAACTTCTCTTCAAGTAGAGTTTCAAAATTCTCCTTCCTCTTTTGACTCTCTAGATGGAGTTCTTCTATAGAAATATCTTTAGGTGCTTCATGGGAATTAAAAGAAACAAGAATCCTAAACCCAGGCTTTCCAATAGCTTGAGATAGGAAAAGTGTAGAATCATTATTGGAGGAATTGTATGGGCATCTTGTAGTATCCAAAGTTGTCATTCCTTCTAGTGAATTGTCTCCTAAAAATGAGGTAATATGATCTTCCACTTTCCAAATTTTGGTTTTATCGATGTCAGAAGTATAGCAATTGAAAATATGAGATGTATTCAGTTTCCCTTCATTGTCTAGATGAGTAACTCTCAAGTATCCTCCAGGTCCCAATTCAAGTTTATCGATAACTCTCATCAAAGTTGAACTTTCATTTCTCTCAAGATATTCGATATATCTATCATCCTGAATCTCTGGTTCTAGATTTTCCAACCCTACATAAATGTATGTATCTAATTCTTTGATCGGGTCTTCTTCACCAATTTCAATTGTGTTGGAACAAGATAACGATCTTTCTGTTTCAATCAGATAATGCCATTCTTGCAAAATAGTATCATTATTCCCTGTTACATTCTTAATAAAGGTTATTCTGAATGTTGCACACAATTCTTTATCTTCAATATTTTGAATTGAAAAATCAAATCCATTATGATATTCATATTGTGAATTAGATTCTCTTCTCATTCTGTATCTCAAACTTTGAGTTGCCATGTAGCCCCAAGCACTGGTTGATTTCTGTCTAAAGGCCAGGCCAACACTGATAGGATGCCTTGAACGTTGTGTAATTGCTGAATACAGGTGAGGTTTATAGGTTCCCCATAGTAATAGATCATCCATTGTGACTTTTTGTGTATCTAAGGTAGTAGCATACACAAACAAGAGGCAGACTAGGACAAATTTGAATGAGGAAGGCCTAGGGTTGATCATATCCAATTTTATTTTGAAGATATAAATTAACTACAAACAATAAGCGACAGAATATGATAGCCTACGAATATATATTTTGATACATACCAAAGGAGAATAAGATTAACTCAAAGTTTTACAAGAGTAGCCTTTTCTTGGTTGAATTGAGCTACACTCATTTTAGATCTAAAGAGTTACAGAAATAAGTCACAAGTTTACCCTAGCAGATGTCTCAGATTGTCAATCCAGTTATCTAGTGCGTCTTGATTATCTCCTAATAAGACTATTCGCTCAGCAAATAAAATCACAATGATTACATGGAACATAATAGTCAGATCCTCTGACATGTATTTCTGTATCTAGATCAATTGGAATACTCACTTGTCCATCTACACATAGATATGCACCATTTCTGCTATTAGGACCAAGCTAGTATGATCAGAAATAAAGTGGAATGTAGGATACTTTATAAGTCATATTGAGATTTGGAGATACCACCAAGGGCTTTGATGTAACTTTTATAGAGCAGATTGGAGTCATAGTTAATGAGGGTAACTAGATAGTTAATACTGAGGACCAAATAAATACCAAATGATTAATGATCGGCCCTCCAGCAGCTAAAGAATATGCTGTTGAACCAGTCGGGGTGGAAATGATTAGTCCGTCTCCCTGGAATGAAGTCAAAAACTTGCCCTCAACGTAGGTATCAACCTGAATAACATGAGGATTACAGCCTCTTTCTATAACTATTTCATTTAGAGATTCTAACGGCATAGAAACTCCTTTTTTCTTATTCACAATCTAATAAAATGAGAAAAAATAGATCCAAAATTACTTCAACATGGATTCTGTCCTTCTTCTCTATTCTTAAAGGTTGCCCTTTTTCTATATGTTCCATGATTCTCTTTATATCTTTTTTATATTGGTCCAAATTGAAGTTGCAAAGATACCCAACGGTACCCTGAAAATCAATTATTCTGGGTGAAGAAAAATTACTTTTCCGAATCCAACAACAGGAGGAGGAACCCTATTTTTGAAATGCATCAATGCCCATAAGATTGATCCATCTCCTCCGACAACGACAAGAAGATCAATGGTCATCTCATTCTGTGAATTAAATTCCTTTATGTCTTTGAGGTTGTAATCCTTGGGGGCTTGCTCTTGTAGCTCCTCGAGATTCTTTTTGTCCATGTAAATGAAACATTTATGCTCTCTTAGTATTCTACAGAGGTGATTAATTATAGAAAAACGATGTACTCAATGATTTCTAAGGTAATTTCAGAACAGTCGGCACAGTGTATTTTCTGAACTACAAAGACATGCATGTTAGCTTCATCTTTGGGCCTGATAATAATTTCATCCTTCCAGAAACAATCTTTTTGCGATGAATTTCGCCTAAACAATCATTTTAGACAATATTTTATGATACAAATCCGAGGGATTGTACTCCTTTGTGGAGACAAAGTTCTTTCCTCTGATATCATTATTGTGGCAGAGACTAGAATGTTACTGTCAGGTAATAAATTGGCTTACTCCATTCTGAATAATTTTTATTTTGCAATAAGTTTAGGGCAAGATACTTAAGAATAGAAGTACGAAGAAAATAAGCTAATAACATATGTATACTTACTCAATGGGAACTGGTATCATATGCAAATTATAAGCTGCACAAAAATCTCTAAGTACAGGATTTAACGTTTTTTGAGCTTTTTTATTGTCGTCTGTAAGTTGTGGATACTTATCGAAGGTATATTCTATTCTCTTTTTGATCACAAACAGAATATGATCAGGAGTAAGGGGAATAGTCCTCAAACATGCTCTCAAAGCCTTTTCATCATAAATTTCTTTATACACCAAGAAGGAATTCTGACTATATTTTAAAAGAGGATTATTTGGGACTTTTAACAGATCACTAATCTCCTTAATAAGGGTTTGAGTTGCTAGAATGCTAGTTCTGGACTGATTTGTATTGGCTCCAGATTCATTGGGAATTGTCTTATTCATAACCAATGAAGAGACTGAGGGAGTATATACTTTCTCGTCGTTTGCATATTGAGAATCCAATAGGGTGTCAAACATCTCATAGAGTCTTGACAAGGGATATTGGTCTTTGTCTAAGTAGTTAAGAAGAGAATAAAATATTTAATTACATGAGCAGAGTCTGTGTAGCTTCTCACTAACAAAATTTAGATAGAACTCTCCATTATGCAAAAGAGTCACATTCGTCTTTTGTATCAGCTTGCTGCTCATTTCTTTCAAGAGTTCAGGTTGGTCGTTATCGATAGTTTTAGCTGTGGCACTCACACTTAGGCTAATTTAGTAAGAGAATTATTTAAGATGTGTACCTCTGGAAGTAATCAACTCCTCTCCTTTTGATATATTCTACCATTTCTAATACAGATTCCTGATCTTCTGTGATAGAATGTGGCAGCTTTATTGTTCCTTCTAGACAATCTTTGAGAAAAGCTGCTATCACATTGTAGTCTAGCTCCATAAGCGCTATATGAGACTTTAAAGCTTTGACCATTTTCCACATGAAGAAAACAACACCATCCAAATAGAATTTAGTTGGTGTCTGACTATTTGTGTAATCCTTCTCTTCTCTGTTGTAATGGAGAATGGTTAGTCCGTAAATAATTTTTGTATAGTGGAAGACATTGTCCAAGAAGAATTTCATATCGTTCAAATATTGAGGATTCCTGATTCTTGAAGGATGTATACTCTTATATCTAATGTAGATGCAGGAGATGGTCTCAGTGATCACGTGGCAGAATATTCTTAATTGTATAATATTTTCGAAATTCTCGCTAAAGAAGAATTTAAGCTCTCCTATTATTGTTTGAAGATTGCTTTTCCACATTCTGAGGCCGTAATTAATGTTCCTTATATATTGATCATTGTTTATCACAGAAAGTTTTTGTAGTTTCTCTTGGATTGTCGTTATTTCTTCCTCTACAAAGTTATCAATATTAATAAAATCCTGTACGTCGAATTTCAGAAGAAGCAAAAGGTCTGAAGCTATTCCATTCCTGATCATCAATAGATGGAAGAATGAACATAAAGAATTCGTTTAGATAATTTTTTTCGAAATAACTAAGAAGCAAATTCATGCCCTGCACGATATCCTTATTTATAGTATATCCTGCTTCAATCTTTTCTTCACTCTCGAGCATGCCACAGGTTGAAAGATAGTTGATATAGTGATACATGCGGTAGCAAATAAATATCCAGTCACAGAAGAAAAGTATGCTATTAGAATGCTTTTCCTTCAAATATTCAATAATCTAAAACATTGACTATCTTCAATAGAAATTTACCTGTTCCTGGATCTTCTCAATTATGGTTATTAGTCTTTTGAGGAAATTTTGAATAGACTCATCTCTATATTTTATAAACTTTAAAATCCCTATTATTCCTTCTGATATTTGGTCAATTTGGTTTGAAAACTCCAGGCAAGCCGAGGACATTCTGATAGGTAATAGAGATTCCAGCATTGAGATATCGGATTTATTGAAAGCTTGAAAGATGGGATTTTGTTGATAATAATTTTCTATCCACTTTGGAAGCCTATTCTCTTTAAGAATAGGTATAGAGGCCTTAGGAGAGTAGTCAAGGAACTCTTGTTCATATACTGAGTCAACTTTATTTGTCGGTTGATGCTTATCTTTTCCTGAGGATGTTTGATGAGGGTTTGAGATTTCTTCGTCCTTTCTTATCAGCAGGAGTTTTTGGGCTGATGCTGAACTCTGGTCCATCTCAATATGGCTTGTGTCTTTCCCAAAAGCTGGGCCTACAGATCTTCTTTCATACATTTCTTCTTTTATTTCCGGGTTAATGTGATATACCTCTTCGAAATTATTTATTCTTGGATCGAGACTAATGTTAGTCAGCTGAGCCTTTTCCCCTGTTATGACTTTTTCCTTTTTGATATTCTCACGAGCTTTCTTAATCGAAGTTAGTGGTGCCTTCAAAATTTCAATATAATTATTTGCTGCCTTGTCCAACAGAACTAACATTGAAGGAATTAGATTCTTGATTATTTGAGAAGCATAAGTTGCCAGGAATACTTCAAATTCAGCTGCTTCTTTCTCATCAATTCCAAATACCTGGATAAGTAATGACTTAATTGTTGCACAAAAATATGAGAATAATTTGCTAATTTCAATCAGAACACTTGAGTCAAGATTTTCTCTCAACTCAGCAAGTGCCACCTGACATTTTGGAAAGTAAACTTTCTCAAGAAGATATTTCAAATATTCAAGACCAAATTTATGAGCATAGGTTATTTTGGTACAATCAGCCTGAAATTCTTCTATTATGACTGAATATATTTTTGTAATCTTAGAAAGATACTCTCCCTGAGTGTCCAGATTCCCTACTTTAGGGAGCATCTTTTCAATCTTCTTCTTTTTATACTCTGTCACTTTTTCCATATACTAAAGGATTAAGCCATATAACATTTTCTTTACTAATGCATTGGGAACAGTCAAATAGTACAATGATAAGAGAACTACTTCCTGTTGAGCATCTATTCCAAGTTTCAATTGACTCTCAATTGTTGAAGTTAGTTGAGAAAATGTCTGTTTACACTTTTGACAATAATTAAGAATATCTGTTATAGCGGCATCCATCCTTGAAGAATTTTTCTCTAAATCTTCTAAAAGCTCTGTATTTTGACTTTCTGAGTATTTTTCCAGCTGAGGCAGAATTCCCTTGAATAAAAATTCATTTGAGCCCTCGTTTAGACTATACAAATTTTCAGCTACAAGATTCAAAGTATTTCCTAGATTCTCTAAAAGCATAGGTAGGGTCGTTGGGACTGGATTGCTCAATAAGGGACCCAAAATTTCAAGGGATTTTTCCCAATTGATAAGGTAACTTGATGCAATATTTTTTATAACTGTTGTATAAATGGTATTTTTGAGACTTTGATCAGATCTATATATTAAAGTTGAAGGAAATGCTCTATTACATGTATTGCATTATTTTCAATTGTAAGTCGAAGTTTATCAAGAGATTAATTTGTTCAATTCTTTTTATTTCGGCCTCAACTTGCTCAATCTCAGCGTTATTTTCGAGTAAAGCGCTATCTAGTTTTTCAGTGGTGTCCTGGGAATATTCAAAGCCTCTTTGATCTGTTAATATGGCCTTGTTATTGGAGAGGGTCTTAACTTCTTCAAGATTTGAATTCATTTATAAATTTATTTTCTCAAATACGTCAGAAACAGAAACATGCATTATATTCTCCTCCGAAAAAATATTTCGAGAAGGCCAAGAGATGAAGACAGTATATTTTTTCACTCTTTTTAAACTAAGTCTATGGATGGCCTTAAGAGAGGATATTTTTGACGAGGTAAAATCCCATAAGACAAGCAGAACCATCAAGGATCAAGAATTAACTGTTATTGGCGTTAATAAGGACTTTCATCAGTCAAAGCGTATTAGGAGTTCACAGTTCGAAATAAATTTATTGGGTACATTTACAATATTATCAAACTATGGAAGACACTACCAATACAAATCAGGACCAAAATCCTACGACTCATGAACCAGAACTTACTGTACAATCTAATCCAGGAGAAGTAGACCAAAATAAAATTCCTGAGTCTGAGAAAAACCATAACGATGAGAAAAAAGAAGAAAATGATGAGAAAAATACTGAAGTTCAAGACCAACTTGATGCAAAAAGAACTAGTGAGGAGACAATTCATCAAGAATCTACCAAGGAAACAGAGCAGAATCCTGACACTAAGCCTACAATCATCATTGCAGACCCAACTGAAGATAAAAAAATTGATCATGATCAACATCTCGCTGTCGAAGCCGACCTAAGTTCAAACTCGAATCCAATTGGAACTATACCTCTTGAGACTAATCAGGAACAAAGCAACAGTGACGAGTCACCAAAACTTAGCAGTGGGAGTAATAGTCCATTGAAAGATAGGCATCCTAAACTCCAGAACCTCAAAATCCACTTAGTACCTATGGATAATGAAGTTAATCCAGATTCTCCAAGCATGCAGAAAACCCAATTAACACAACAAGAGATTGAGGGATCACAGCCTGAACCGAATTTATCTAAATGTATCATAGTGATTAAAGTATTTAGTTTCTAGCCACACCACAGGAGAAAAAGGAAGATTCAGAAAGCAAGAGTAATAATGAAGAATCTAAAGATCGTACAAATTCACCAAGTAAAGTCCAGCCTCAAACTTCTGCTCCCTCCTCATCTGGGAAAATCTCATTAGCAGATTTTCATAGAATTGCCTCTCTTGGAAGAGGGTCTTATGCAGAAGTGTTCTTAGTCAAGAAAATTAATACAGGCAAGCATTATGCACTAAAAGCTATCGATAAAAACTTCATGAAAAAGGTTAGAAATTAATTTCAATGACATGAAGAGAATAGGAGAACAAGCAACATCAAGTTTATGTTGAAAGAGAAGTGTTGCGCAAATTAGATCACCCAAATATTATCAAATTGTACTCGTCTTTCCAAGATAGAACCAAACTTTATTTCGTATTGGAGTATGTTGGCGGTGGAGAGTTCTCAGACTATCTCAGAGTCTATAGTACATGAGATTTGAATAAAATAACCATGATAGAAAATCTAAACAAGGAACAGATAAAGTTCTTTTCAGCAGAAATAGTGAATATTTTGGAGCACTTGTTCAAAAATAATATAGCTCATAGAGATCTCAAGGTAAGAGAATAATGAAAAAAGTCTGAGTTTTAAGCCTGAAAACTTGTTGCTGACAAATGAAGGACATCTCAAAGCTATCGATTTTGGAACAGCCAAATTCCTTGATACTGATAAGAGAACTAGTGAAATTTTCCAAGTCAAAAAGGAAGACACAGTTGATATGGACCCTGCTTATGAAAGAAGCCATAGAAAGACCTTTGTGGGAACTGCTCAATATGTATCTCCAGAAATGCTAGAGGATAGTGATTGTGGAGCTGCAGGAGATATTTGGGCCCTAGGTAAAATAAGAAAAAGGGTTAACTGAGCTTTCAGGGTGTATGATCTATCAGATGGAAGTAGGAGAGTATCCATTTGATGAGGCAAATGAGTATCTTATCTTCGAAAGAATAAAGGCTGTGGACGTAAAGTATCCTCCTAACATGGATCCCGAAGTAAAAGATATTGTCCAAAAAATATTGGTTAAGGAGCCTGAAAAAAGATTAGGAGCTGGACCAAAAGGTAAGTTAATCTACAACAGAGTTAATTTTGATAGGTTCTCCAAACGACTTTGAGGCCCTTAAAGCCCACCCATTATTTGCCGGAATTGATTTCGCTAATTTACATCAAATGAAGCCTCCAATCTATGACATCTCTTCACCTTATAAGAAAAAGCGAAATGCCAGTGGAGATGAGGATGATCTCATTATGAAACAAATGTATAATTACAACCTCATGGATAGAGTCGAAAAAGCTGAAAAGAAAGCTGAAGCTACAAAACAACAGCAACAACAACCTTCTATTCAAATTATTTTGTCGGGTTTGGTTTTAATGAAAGATGGATGGTTCTTTTATAAAGCCAGAAAGCTAGTTTTTACCAATGAACCAAAACTCTGCTATTTCGATCCTGAAACAGGTCTGAAAAAAGTATTTCTAATTTAGTCTCAGGATAATATGTCTAGGGTGAGATACAATTAGTTAAAGAGACCAAGGCTGTTATGGATAGCAGTAGCACTAGCAAGTTTTCAATTCAGACTCCAAAAGGAAATTATACATTCAAGGTAGAGATATCATAAAAGCTGAACTTATTATTTTAGGAGGTGGAACATTCAGCTCAGAAATGGTGCGATCTCATTAACGAGACGATAAAGATCTTATATGAAAAGAAATAAACTGTAAAAATTTGGAGGAGTTTCAAGCTTTTTTGTAAAATAACTTTGTTTTCTATTTATTAGTGAACTTTTTTTTTACATTGAATTCTTTTCAATAAAATTTATTCAAATCTAAAACAACAGCTAGATATGATATGTAAAAAGTCAGCTCTAACAATCCTAATCACCATTTTCTTCTCTTTCCTGATTAACACTCTTGCAGTTCATGGTAAACTACATCTATTCTCTATATAGTTGCCTAGATCAGCACAATTCCTGGATAGGGAATTACAAACTTTTAAAAGATGAATCAAATTGTATGAGCATATTTTGCAGATGCTGTCCCGATCCAGATACTATAATAAGAATAGATAAGAATAGTGCTAGGAGGGACCGAAATGCTTATATCCTACGAGGGCAATCTAAGGGCTTTTTTTGTGGGGACTCTCTTATGACTAACTTTGAAACTATACATGGAAATCCCTCTACAGCGAAGACTACATTATTTAACAACAAATTTATGATGTCAATTCATGGAAGTCATATACATTTCAATAATCCTGAGTCTCCAAGATGTGATTTCATAATCGAAAAGTTTGAAGAAAATTCTTCTCCATACGATACTATTATTCATATTAATTCAATATTTGAACTTGAAAAGGAAGGCTGGGAGGTTTGGTTCAGAGATCGAGATGATTTTGAAAAGAAAAGAAAAAAAGATACTATTATAGTTGGGGTAGCAGGATTGTACAATAAAGGAAAGACTTGGATCATTAATAATCTTGCAGAGAGTAATTTCAGTAGTGGCTTTCATGTTCATACGGTTGGCTTGAGCGTGAAATATTCAGAGTATGAGAATAAGGTGGCTTCCTATCTTGACACTGCAGGGTTTGAGACCCCTATTCAGTTTTATGATAAAAAGAATCCTAAGACAAGCTTTGACAATAAGTTCCATATTCAAAATAGGTCTAGTTATGAGATCACTGAAGCTCAGAAATTAAAGATCAAGGATAGACATGTAACTGAAGACTTATTACAGAATTTTATTTTGGAAAAAGCAGACATTATTTTGATAGTGGTGGGACAGTTGGCGTTCTCGGATCAAAAACTAATCAATAGAATTCTGTCATATTATGGACCCACCGGAAAAGAGATGTTCATCATTCATAACTTTTTCGAACTTCATGAAATCAGGCATGTTATGGAAATGATCGAGGAAGATATTTTTGGGGCTTTTGAAGTCAAGATTTCAACCATGGAGATTAGTAAAGAACTTTCTTCTTCCGGATTTTATAATCAAGAGCTCTATATAAATATGGCATTTCCCCATGTGAGACACCTCGTTGTCGCAAGGGAAGGAACTCCTGCTGGAGATTATTTCAACAAGCCCGCTTTCAATTTCTTGAGAGCTTTGATTCAATCTAATTCACCTCGTGAGCCATTTGATATCATAAATGTACTAACTTCATATACGCAGAAAAATTTACACAAATATATAGAAACCAATGGAATTGATAGTTATCAAATCTATCTGGATGAAGTCAATGGCATCACTAAGGTTAAATGTAAAACAGATGATATATTCAAACTTAAACCTATATCCTTCGACGTAAATGGAGCTCTTCTAAGACCTACTGATGATAGCGTTGTTCAATATGATCTGATACTTGCAGATGGGAATCTTATTTTTACTATAGACCTACCAGGAATTAAGAAAGATGCTGTCACAGGAAAAAGAAGAATCAATTATAAATGGCAAAGAAGTGACTATACATGCTTTGTATTTGAGGCTGAACTTGAAGAAGGAACTGCACTCAAGCCTTCCGATATGGTTGTCTCTAAGAACCGAAGAAGAGGGTACATTAGGGTAGCCCCTCCCTGTTTAGATCCAATCTTTGAAGTCAGTAATAAGTACAGTGATATTAAAATTGAAGAGGGAGTTCTTACTATGGTTTTTCCAGTGACTAGAAAAAAAGAAGTCCAATTTAGTATAGAACTATAGTTTGCTTTCTTAATAAATTTGTGTTGAAAATACTTTGTTCTCTCTTTGGAGTTATGACACACTTGTTAATTACTTTTCTCCCCAAAATGCGGAATTAGTTATTTTGATACAAAGATACATACAAATAGTCTACGAATCTACAATTATTCAAAAATCACAATGAAAATATCTAATGGGCTTTGGTGGAATAGAGGTCTGTTCTTCTTCTTTCAAAGATGATTAACTTCTTTCTAATTTCTTCCATATACCTGAGATTTATTTCTGAATAAATAATAGTGGGATCTTCTTCACATTTAGCCTTTATTTCCCCAAGAGGATCCACTATCATAGAATGTGCATGTAACTGATATACACGAGAATCAGCTTTAAATCTGGCAGGACTTGATCCTATCACATAGACCTAAAGTCATGACGAATTTTCAATTTATTATACTTGGTTATCCATTGCTCTTGCCCTCAAGAGAGTCTCCCAATGGCGAGGCCCAGTAGTCAAGCTAAAAGCAGAAGGGAAAATAAGAACACTTGCTCCTTTTTCGGCCATTATACGACTCTGTTCAGGATATCTTAGATCATTGCAGATTCCTAATCCTATTTTCCCAAATTCAGTGTCAAAGGTAGTAATTTCTTTTCCTGGAGTAAACATTGAGCTTTCTTTGAAAGAAAATCCTCCTGGAACATCAACATCAAAGAGATGAAGTTTTCTATGCTTTGCAATCAGATCTCCATTGGGATCACAGACAACAGCTGAATTATAGAGTTTGCTGTCCTCACCTATCTCTGGTAATCCTGCTACAATATAAGTCTTGAATCCCTTGGAAAGGTCTTTTAAAAGTTCTAATGTGGGGGATTTGTTGTTCCCGTGCAGGTATTCAGCATTCCTAGTTGATAAGAGGAGAATACAAGCAAAATACATTGCGGCAGTGTTTAGAAAGGTGTTGAAGCACTCTCCCAGGACACACATTTGTGCTCCATTTTTCGAAGATTCCTATAATATTTGCTATTTGATAGAACTTGGTTACTTCGATAAAAGTTTTTGTATGCTCTAGAATTTTCTGCTTTTCTTTAAATAGAGGGGTCTAGTAGGATGATTAGATAATAAAGGATTAGCATAATACTTGACAAACTGCTACTTTAAATTTATTTAGATTCATTTACAAGTTTTATTATTGCCCAAATTGGTACTCCTTAGAAATAGGTATTTTCAAACTACTAGATTGGAAACTTCTAATTTCGAAGCTTATCCTATGTTCCATTTTCACTGATCTCATGACTTCTAAGAAAAATGAATATTCTCTCTTTTTGAATGCAATAATTTGTATCTGTAATAAAAATTATTAGATGAGGACATATCTTCGCAGGTGCTTTTACTCCACCCAAGTTGTAGGAAAGGAATTTGAGAAGAGAGTATTTTTGCTTAATGATCAGGGAAACAGGATATCTCCTTGGAATGACATACCACTAAAGCCTGAAGTTGCACCAGCAAATATCTTTAATGCAGTCATCGAAATACCTCGCTATACCTTGGCTAAGATGGAAATCAATAAGAAGGAACAATACCATCCTATCATGCAAGACACTAGAAAGAATAAATTTGACCCCACAAAGAGAGAACTCAGATTTTATGCTCAATTTGGTACATTTAACTATGGATGTTTCCCTCAAACTTGGGAAAATCCTTTAGTCCCAAACAAAGAAGTGGACAATCTTTTGGTAAATCTTCAACGAGTCCTTCCTTATTATTCAGGGTGATAATGATCCTTTGGATCTCATTGAAGTGAGTGACACTCCTCTTGGTATATTTTTATTAATTTGTTAATAAGGAAGAAATGGGAAGTGTAGTTGAAGTCAAGGCTTTGGGAGTCTTTGCCTTAATAGATGAAGGAGAGCTTGATTGGAAAGTAGTCACTTTGAATAGAAAAGAAGCTGAAGAGAAAAAGGTTTATTACGTTACACATGTTTTCTTAGTGAATAGATCAACAATATGGAGGATCTTGAGAAGGCATACCCACATAGAATGAAGGATATCATTAGATGGTTTAAGTTCTACAAGACTTTTGATGGAAAAAAACCAAACGTCATTGCCTTTAATGATAAAGTCCTAAGCGAAGTGAGAGCTTTGGAAGTTATTCACGAGAATAATGTTCATTGGAGAGATTTAAGAGAAGTCCTCAAGAAACCCGAGAAATTCTCTGGAGAGTATGGAACTAAGTTGGCCGAGTTGGCTACTAAATTTCATATGCAATAATTAGTGTAAAAAGATTGTTAATTGTATACTTTGACTTATGGATGTTTTAGCAAACTTTGAGAAAAATACCATGAATTTATTATGGATGGCTGAGGCCTCTTTCTGGTCTGTTGTTCCAAAAAATAACTTAAAACTCACGAGATTCAATACAATTTATCTAACTGTATTTCCCGTATTAGAGACTTTGTAAGAAAGAAAGTAGCCAGGAGCCAAATAAACGAAAACATACTGCTACTTCAATCTCAGTCATTTGCTTTCTCTTTCTGCTTAGCTTACAGAGTTGTTTATTTGGAAGTGAAAAGAATGTAATCAGTTACCTAGGCTAATATTTCGAAAACTTGAAACACGCGTTGTTAACAAGTTAAAATAATATTGCAAATATTAAGATACATTCATAGATGGAGGAGACTCCGCAGCTACTCAAAGGACTCAATTATGGAAGTTATTCCTTTGATAAGAATAACTTTATTATTTCGAAGGATGGCAAACATTTACTCAATGTCCCTCTCACCAAGATCACAAACAGTTCGGTATTTAATAAGCAGGATGTCGCTTTAGAGCTTCAGCCAGATGGCCAGGAGGGGTAAATGTTTGTTTTGTTAAAAAACATTTTAGGGAAGACATGTGTGTTGAGTTAAGAATGTATATTCCTCCCTTCCCGGAGAAGGTAAACTAGAGGTCTACTAAACTGAATTTTTTTAGAAAACCGAGAAAAAGAAGAAAAAGGCTGAAAATGACAAAATCGATGAAGAGAACGGAGACATTGATGAAGAAAAAAATGGTGAAGAAAGGAACTCTGCTGAAGTCCTTAACAATCTTATCATGAAAAAGGCCAACATCAGTGAGGGAACTGGAGAGGTTATCGTTAGTTTTACTGATCTCCAATTTATTGTCCCTCGAGGAAAATACTCTTGTGACCTATCAGCAAATTCGCTAAGAATGCATGGGCCTACCTTTAACCACATTATCCAATATAAAAATATTAGTAAGGCCTTTTTATTACCCAAACCGGATGACATGCACATGGTCTTTGTTCTTGGACTTGACAAGCCTTTACGACAAGGAAAAACCACCTATCACTATTTGGTCATGCAACTCAGAAAGGACACAGATGAGGAAGTTGAGATCAAGCTACCTCAGGAGAAGATCTCCCAGCTATATGGTGAGAAGCTGAAACAAAAGTATGAGGGTGAACTCCATGACATCATTGCCAAAGTCTTCAAAGCCATTATTAAGATCAATATTATCATCCCTGGAGACTTCAAAAGGTAATAAAGAAAAATAGATAATAACTTATAGCTCCACGAACCAGAGTGGCATCAAGTGTTCCAATAAAGCAAGGGAGGGTCACCTATATTTCCTCATCAAGAGCTTGATTTTTGTTCCAAAGCCACTGATTTATATCAAGCACGAGGAAATCAAGAGTGTGGAGTTTTTCAGAGTAAGGTTTTTTAGACTTGTTCAACTTTTTAGCTTGGAACTAGTGGTCAGATGAGAATGTTTGACTTGACAGTTTCACTGAAAGATGGCCAGTTTTCGAATTTTTCTGGCATTGACAAAAAAGAATTAGAATTAATTATGGAATACTTCCAGGCCAGGAAAATCCCTGTGAGGACCATGACCGACGCCAGCAATTTGATTATTGACGACGATGATGAATCTGATGATGTTATTTTTTTTTCATTATTTTTTTTTTATGAAAATAGAACGATAGAGATGAGGATGAAGATGATGAAGCTGACGAAGAAGATGAAGATTTCATAGCTAGGGATGATGAAGAAGATGACGATGATGACGACGATGATGAGCTCGTTGAAGAGGATGAGAGCGAGGATGAAAGACCTACCAGATCTCCAAAGAAATATAAGTAGGGAATTAAGAAAATTTGTGAAGAAAAGATGGTCTATGTATGTTTTCGTAACTAAAAGTCCATATTTTGCATAGCCATGGATTGGTAAGAACAGTACAAAAATTCGGAGCCAATTTGTTTGACTTTATAAATATTTTATTTCAAACAAGCCTTCTCAACAGAATCAAATGTCAAATAGGCAGCTTATGCAAGCCACCAAGCTGAGCCAACGCGTCGCTGAATACGTCGCTCAAAAAATTAGAGGACAAGAGTATGACACTTCTAAAATTGCTCTTCTCGTTCAGGTTACCTGTACTAACCCATTTGAAATAGCGGATTTGTATCATTTTGTGCGGGTAAAAGACTACACCTCTCTTTTGCAACTTGTTCGAATGAGGGTCAATCCTCAAATCACGTTACAGTCACTCAAGGGAGCATACCTCAATTTGAAGGACTGGAACTTCGATTCAAGACTTAATCCTCAAACAAATGAACTTGAATTCGATATTGTGATTAATGACTTCGAAGTAATGGGAGGGATGGGGACAGTTGAACAAAGCGAGAACCCAGTCTCACTTTTGGAAGCCCCATCTGTTAGAAGTCAACTCTTCAGATTGAAAAAATATTATATCGCCCAGAGATTTAACTCAGAGCATCCATTTGATATTAGTCCTATCGATAATGCTCGCTTCCAACAAAGTGAAAGAATTAGAAAAGGCACCACAAATATTCAAAGAAGTTATGAGTCTACTGCAGCTCTCGAAGATCCTTTCCTGATATACCAGCCTCCAAATGACGGAAGGAAGAGTGTTTCACATCTTTCTCAAATTTCAGATCTTGATGGAGAAGCTCTCTCTATCACCGGCAATGTTCCCGCTACTTTGTTTGAGCAATTGAGAAATAAAGCAGCACAGAGACTCTATAGTACTGCACCGGTCCAAAATCCATTTGAACTCGATCTAGGAACCTTCGGTAATGAGCCTTTGATCCCTATTCAAGAGGTTCAGGATTCTATTCCTGCCAATAATCCAGTGTTGGAAGAAGAGCATCACGAAAAACTTCCAAACTTTGGAGGAGAAAAGGCTCCTGAGACTAGAGAAATTGTAGAAGAAGAGGCTGAGAGACCTCAAAGAAGAAACTTTTCTGATTTGACAAAGGAAAGCCATGAAACTATTATTCAATTCCAACAACAAGAACTCAAAAAAATCAAACAAGGATGGGGAGTTGGATACGAAGAAAAGCAGAAGGATCTTATCAGATATAGAGCAAAAAGACAACTAGAGACCAAGCACCCAGATGATGATATGATGAAATATTTGTTAGCCTCGAGCCAAAGCCAAGAAAAGGAACCTGAAGTTGTCAATCAAGAAATGGACTTGGAATATCATGCCCAACAAGAAGTCCAAGCTAGACCTCCTGAGACTAAATTGTCTCACATGTTTGAGGAATCCTATAGAGTTTCAGATGAAGATATTGAAGACTCAGAAAAACTTCCTAAGATCCAAACCAAACACCGTGGAACTGCCAGCCAAGAAAAATCAGGAAGAGGCCTCGTAGAAAAAATGATGAACAAACCACAAAGTACTGAGACTTCAGATGTATCTCGCAAGACATATTCATTTGGCCAAGATAATATTAGACCAAAACCTGAAGGCCAAACCCTTCCTCCCCAAACTAAGAGAGAACCTCAAAGTTCTGGAAAGAAAGTCCAATCCCACTTAGATGATTTTGTTGAAGCTGTAGTTGCAATTAAAGAAGGCAAGACTTTACCAAAACAACCACAACAACCTCGAATAAAGAAAAAGTCAGAAGACAAAGGTGCTCAAGAAGGATACCATAAGAAGCCTGCTCTTGAGGATGCAGCTGTTCAAACTTCTCAAGGAATCTATCAACCACAACTCCAACACCAACCTCAGACTTACAGACAGGTCAGAGTCCAACAAGAGAATTTGATTGACTTGACATCCTCAGAAGATAGAATGCAGCAATCAACTATCGAAATACCTTTAACTGAAGATTACTTCAGATCTTTCGCCGAAGCCACTGGCATCAAAAAGGAATCAGATAAGCGTCATTTGTATGTTGAAAACCCATTAAGACAGAACTCGCAAATTAAGCTTAGTGACTTCAAGCCAGCTAGGCCTAAACCAATCCCAAGAGCAACCTCAAGCACCTTGGGTGACATAGTTCCTATGACTGAAAGTACTGTGATTCAAAGACAGCCTATTAAGAAATCACCAGCAAGCAAGATATTTAATGCTAAGGACTTTGAAATATTAAGAAAGATGTATGAGGAAAGTGTCTCTACGAATAAGAAGTTAGGGCATTAGTACTTAATTCAACAATTAAAATTCATAATTTTTCATAGATTTTGTGTATTGTGTCTTAGACTTCATATTATATTACACCACGAGTAAGTTTTTCTATTGCTTATTGGCAATCATTCTTCAACTTATATGAATAATTGTACAAATTAGTCAATCTTCCTTTCAGAGAATGGATTGGAGCTGTATGTCCATCTGAAATGAAAGCTTGATTTAACAAATGTAAAATAGAAGCATCATTATCACATTGAGTGGCATCAAGATTTAAGCCATTTGGACTAAGATTCAATTCACACTCCTTTCTGGCAGCATCGACTTGTTCAAATAATCTTTCTCCTTGAGCAGATAATAAGGATCTGTCTCTAGAATTTTTAGTTACAGACTCAAATTGCTTGATAGGATTGAGCAATTTGATTATTCCAGCTCTACAATGACCATGGATATCGTAGGGGTCAACATTCTCTTGAATTTGTTGCCCTTGTTGCTCTACTTGATCCTCTGCCTGGAAGTCTTGACAGAGAATAGCAGGTAATAATATGCACAACAGGAATATTACACTTTTTTGCATAGTTGTTTATTAATAAATTGGATTATTTTTCTGTTCTTTTAAAGTTTTTTAGGAAAGTTCTTGTTGTTTCTTTGTTGGAAATTAGCTATGGAGTAATCCCCTTAAAATTCAAGACCAATTTTGAATAAGTCTGAGTCTTTCTTGTGCTCTAATCATTTCGTATAGTCTAAAACTTTTCATTTCATTATATGTAACATCGTATTTTATGAATATAAGGTCTGAAAATCAACTTATCTATTCATTTAGTCCATTCTGAAGATAAAAAACCTTCATTCATAGTTTTTTTATAGAGTCAAACACCTAAAGACAGATTTTTTACACAAGTTTTTTCCTTTTTTGGGATTCTAAATAAAATTTTACTCTGAAATGGATTCAGAATTACCAAAGAACACCAAACAAAGAGGTTCTGGTTCAAAGAGAGAAGATCCAAACTATGAACCTCGAATCAAAGATATCTCTAATAATGATGCTTTTGATGTACTGGACCTGATTGGGCTAATTTTTGAGTTTTTAGGGAGATTCAGAAAGCAAACAAAAAGTTCAAGACCCTAAGAAAGGAGAAAAAACTAGAGGAGGAATATTTAAAGAAGATATATTCATTCCTGATGATAAATTTGTCCTTCATCACAAGAAGAAAGAATATTCCAAATATGACTTTATCAAGGTTAAAGTTACCCTGGAAGAACATTTTTATGTCCTATCAAGATTCTTGGTCAGTAGAATGCTTTCTCTATGCAAGGTATAGGTTTTTATTAAAAGCTCAGTGTTAGATCCCAAATCTTGACGCAGTAAAGATTTCCAAAGATCTTAAGAAATTTCTGGTTGAAGAAAATAAACTAGAGCTTCCTCAGGCAGAAACCAACAAAATTCTCTTTGATCTTATGGTAAGCGACCTTTTCCGAGTTTAATATTGAAGAGAAATTATGGTTATGGAGACCAGTATATCAACAGATATGAAATGCTTTCAAAGTAATTTCTAAGATTCAAAGCTCATTGAAATAGATTTTATCAAAAAAGAGTCCCTATGATAGTGCTTATTTCTGGAACGATTGGCATTGGTACGCATAGAGCTATAAAAATAATTTTTCTAGCAAAATCATTAATTGCAACCCAGCTTGCAGAAAGAATGAGTATATCAAATGTCCTGCAATCAGAAATTATGGAATCTGTGATGCAGAGCATACATCCAGAGCTTTTCAAAGAAAATTTCAAATTACAAGAATTTAGCTCTGAAGAAGAATTAATCAGCAAATATCAAACTAGATGCAGAATAGTTAGAAGAGGAGCAAATGCAGATATCTACAAAGGTCTTAATGAAGGAAAGCCCCTTATTATAGAAGGATATACAGTCGATCCAAGCTTGTATATTCAGAATATTGATCCTGAAAAGGGACAATTAGATGAGACTAAATTACCAGAGCTTGAGAATCTCCTTAAAGACAGAAGCTCTTGTAATGTCCTTAAGGAGAAGATCATCGAGCTCAACATGAGTAACCATATAAAAGATAAATTCAAGATCTGTACTGACTATCTCATTGAGGGTTTTGAGGTAACACTTTACTTCCTCGTAGTGAATTTATAGGAAAGTGACAGAGAAAAGAAGCTAAAGAGTGACATTAACAAAGCTGATCAAAAGGCAGCAGTTATAGTGCCAATCATGCTGGTTTTAAACAGAGAAGATCACTATTTCTGTATTGAGAGCAAACTAGAAAATCTGAAGGTTTTTGAGAATCTCACTCCTGATGAAAGAATCGAGAAAATTAATACTTATCTGAATAACTATGAGATAATTCAAAGATTCTTGATTAAAAAGGCTCCTCTCTGCACCGTCGTTCCAATTTCTCTTGCAAATCTTGAGCATACTTTAGTAAAGAAAAATTCCAAATTTTTAATTTTCTAGGAAGTAATTCAAGATTTAATCATAGAAAAGATTGAAGCTGCCTACCAGAGAGGAGACTTCTAAGTACAAAAAATTGCTTGTTACTTCTATCTAGTTGCTGTACTAAGTATTCGTTCTTCTATAATTTAAATTTGGCAATTCAAAATAATTAAATCTGTTCTCGAGAACATGGCTTATTCTTTACTGAACTACTCTACTCAAGCCAAGCAAAATAATTACCAACATCATTTAAGACGGAGAAGCGAGAGTAGATATAAATCGCCCCGGTCTGAAGAATGGAAGTCTGTTGACCTCAAGCATGCATTAGATATTCTCTCTGGAGTTCTCTATAAAAAGCTATTTTTTACCTTTCATGATGTCTTTAAGAAGCTCAAGTCAATTCTAGATGAAAGCAGGATCTTGGAGAGATCATTCGAGAACAGACTTTTCGAAAAGTTGAATAATGTTTTTAATATAGCTGAGAATTTGAATATTGGCGCTATGGCCGAGTTCTTTTCAAGGCTGAAAGAGATCAATATGATGAGCCGAGTCCTTGAAAGAACTTATTTCATAATTCAGGATATTGCTATTAGAAATTTGGCCACTCATAGCAGGATAAAGAAATTCAGAAAAGTTTTATTGCAATCCTCGAAGCGAAATAGACTAAGATATGACGAGTTTAAGATCAGAATGTTTATGGGAAAATGTGAGGCAGTCTTAAGTCGCAAAGCTGTCTCTAAACAAAAGCATAAAGCATTTAAAGAATGGCACCTTCAAAGCGTTCTGCATAATTTACAGGTATTGTGTGAAGATCAGAAGTCCCTTGTATTCGAACAGAAGAAAATTGCAATAGCACTTCTGCTTAAGTTTACCTTGGGATATCTACAACAGGCCTGGATTCCATTGAAAAATTACAATAACTCAAGTGAGTATGAGCGTAGGTTCTTCTACTTCAGACTAAGAGTCCGGACCTTTATTGAGAAATTGAATATATTGTTTATTAGAGGATGCTTAAACTTATTTCCTCTAGCAAATATCAATAGCCATCTTGGTATATATAAGTTATACTGCTTGGCTCTTGGTTTTGATACATTGAAAAGATATAACAGACCAATGGATCAACTGAATCGAAGATATACAAAAGCAACTGGCATCATTGCTAATATTGTCAGAGATAGGATCATGAGAGAGTATCACTCTTCATTTATAATATTGAAATCATATGTAATTACAGTCTCAGACTTGACAAAAAATATGAATGAGAATAAGATTAAAGCGACTGAGAAGCTCGTCTACTTGTTAACTTTCCTTTCCAGAAAATACATCTATGAATTCTTTCAAAAAGTCAAATCAATCAGATTTGAGACTCAGAAATCAATAAAAGAAAATCATATATCAGAAGCTGTATTACTCCTATCATTGGTTCTCACTAAGAAAAAAGCTGGGAAGTTAACTTCATATTTCTACAAGTGGAAATCAAATACAAAGTTCTTGACTAAAGAATCTAAAGATGATTACAAACCTTTAGTTACTAAAAGAATAATTCAAGGGATCCAGAATCTTTATCTAAGTAGACTTCGTGATACCTGGGACCAGCTATTGACATTTTCTAAGAAGCAGAAAAAGTCTAAGCCTAAAGCTATAGCACAAGATTTGTTATTGATAAATACTGTGGCTAATCAAGCAGCAGTGAATGCTAGACTTGAACAAAAACATCAAAAGAGACATCAACTTTGGGTAGAATATAAGCAAAAGGCCAAGTTATATGACGTACTAGCAAAGGACGCTTGGCGGCAAGAACATAATAAGAATGTACTAAGGAAATCGCTAAGAACCTGGCAAAACAATATCTCCTTTGAAAATAACAAGATCCAGGAATACGCTCAATGTTTAACAATTCTGGAGACTGAAATTCATGAGAATAAAACCTACTACATGACGAGTGGAGCACTGCAGCTTGAAAATATGACAATCGAACCTGATCAAATCATTCATGGGGAGATTGGGTCTCCCATGAATCCTAGAGGAAGAGATCTGAGCAGACAGATCAGATACTTAGAGTTTCTGGAAATCCAAAACTCGAACCTTATGGAAATTTTGGCAAGTAATGAGAGAGAATTTGAGGAAGAAGATGTGGGAGAAATTGAGGAAATGATGTCCATAAAGCATCGTAATAGGTGCTATACTATTTAATTTTGACAATTTTGAGATATTTATTTTCTGTGTATTATAAAGACATTAGACAAACTATTATTGTGTGTAGGATTGTAATATACTATGGTAGGAACCTGATAATGTGGCCTCTTGAACAAAAAAATAGTTCAGCTACCAAGAAATTTTACTTGTCCCTTCTTTTAATTTTACGAAATATTCACAAAAGAACATTCACATAAGCAATTAAAGAGGATAGGTATAATTTATTATTGTTGGAAAAGATTGTCATCTTCATAATCATCTTGGTCCCCAGGATGCTCTCCCAAGTTTCCGTGGTCACCACCTAGTTAATCAGAAAAAATATAATATTTCATTTACTGTATCCTTCCTCCATTTGTCTTTCGATACAATAGTTTACAGCCATTTCTTCGTTCTTATCACAAGAGAAGTAGGCTTCAATGGCCAAGCTTCTATCGAATCCAAGAGCGCAGATCTATCTCATAAACTAAAGTTTTAATTCTATTACTCTATCAATAGCAGCCTTCTCTTCAGGAGTAACTGAAATGACATTGGGAGGTAAGTTACCCTCATCATACTCATCTCCTTCTTCTCCACCTCCCATAAGGAGTTGTAAAAAGGCTTCTTGATTTTGAGTGATGGTCTTGTGAATTAGGTATATATTTAGGGATTTTTTACTTGGAAGAGTTGAGGATTGGTTTGAGCAAGTTGAGCAAGAGCAGCTTGTAATAATTCAGGATTTTCTTGAACAGCAGCTCTTAATTGATGGAACATGGGATTACTTGCTAAGAAGGCAAGAGGATTTTCTTGTTGGTCGCCTTGATTATTTTGATTGGTGGCTTGTCCAGTTTGAACGCCGACATTTCCGCCTTGACCAAATCCACCGAAGCCTCCAAAGCCTCCAAGATTTCCTTGTGGTTCGGTAGGAATTCCCTAAGGAGTCAGAGAAAAGTTATTACTCTTTTACGTTAAATAAGTATTCAATGGCTCTGTCTGGGTTATTGAATGCAGCCTTCATGGCTTGGACAACTTGATCTCTTGGGAAACCCATATTACAGATTTCATCAATGGTCTTATTTAATTGTTCACCAACGAGAAGTGCTGAGGCATTATCAGAAACGGTGCCGCTAGCATTAGAGCCTATTCTATAAGTACAAAACTCATTAATACTACCTTGAGGTTGAGATTGAGTTTCTTGCACAGGCTTATTTTCAGTTTGTGGTTTTGTCCTAGTAAAACTGAGCCCAAAATAAGATAATTATTACTCAGTTTGGGTGGTGGGTTGAGTTGAAGGTTGAACACCAGCTGGTTTCTTAAGGATCAATTAAAGCTGAAAAACGATTTTACTTTGCTGACCATGACAATCATGAAGTCTCCTTCTTTGACTCCTAATTGGTCAAGAGTTTGCTCATCCTCAGTATTTTTTCCTTTTAATATCAGCTTCTGAGAAGCAGCGTCCATTCCTTTTTCTTGTTGAATTTTTGCCTTGACTTCAGCGATCTATTTTGAATTGTGAGAAGATTTTTCATGGGTTCTATTACTTTTGCAGTTGGTTCAACGTCGAGTTGGAAGACCTCTCCTTTAATGTTCTTTATGGTAATTTTCATTGTCGATACTTATTTCCTCGATATTATTGTTTTGAATTTTTAATGCGAGAGTTAATTGGAGCTCAAAATACTGAAGAGGCCCGATCGCATCAGTATTAATCTGGATAAAGCCTAAAGTAAATTCTTCGCCTAAGGCACTCAGATTGGAATCTTTTGTTGTACATGATGAGTCTCAGTACAATTCAAAAAGAGGTATATACGTTAGCGATATGTTAAGATAAATATGCATGACCCTGCATGCAGGTTTAGATTGGAAAAATATACAGGTAAATTAATTATCTAGGATTGATTAAACCGAGAGCAGCTCCTTTCACACCTTCAACGGTGAAGGCATACTTAATTTCATTTTCCTGTCTCCAGATCAAGAATAAGACGGCAGCCTATATTCTTAGGGATAGTATAAGATAAAATACCTTAGCAATTAGATTAATTAGACTGAGACTGACGACAAAGGTGTGGACACCATTTTCCCAATATCCTTGTTCGAACTTATCAGAGCCCCAGAAAGGTCCCCAATAGAGAAGCCAGATAACATCAGTAAAGAGAGTGATGACTAGAAGCCAGGCAATTCTAGTTTTTTGACTCTAAAGATCTATTAAGAATGTTATCGATAGATAGATACTCTTTGCAAGCCCCAAGCCATATAGGCGAAAATAAATAGGGGAAGATTATAGTCAGCTCTGGCGAAGCAATTGAGAGATGCAATCAGAGCTGAAACAAGGAAGATTCTTTGGATCCAAGGGGTGTAGGTAGTGTACATCATCTTTTCTTCTCTGATAAAAATTCAAATTATTCCTTATTTAATTTGAACGTAAATCCGTTTGTAATTGTGCAGAGAGTCTCTTTTAAAATCTCTGCTTATATTGGACATTAGGAAGTCCGAAAACACTATTTTCCATAAACCGACCATATTGTTAATCTTCTTTATTCACTAAGTATATTGTTTTGAATTCATCAATTTGAGCTCTACTTCTTAAAAAGATATCCCATTAATGTGCGAGGGGTCGAAGATTCGAGTGCATAATGATGTACATCTTTCATATAGCGATAGGACTGAATAATTTAAAGAAGTATTCCATATCTTTTATTTTCTATTGATAGGAGAACTCTCAAATAAGACATTTTGTAACAAATAAGCGATATTTTTAGTATTGCTCTATAAGGAAGACACCAGATCTTAAGGCGTTTTCGATTATCGAAAATAAAAATTATATACAGGATTAATGAGAAGAGGAATCTACACATTGGCTCTCTTTTTAGGGTTATTGAGTGTCTCAATTGCTGCTCCCCTCTTCATGAGGAGCTCCCACAAGTAGAAATATGATAATTTCAATAAAAATCCAGGACAAATGAATTTAGAGACAAACTTTTCCTTGATGGAGAGCAATTTGTTGACCTTGTTGCTACTAATTTCCTTAAATCAGTAATTGAGTTATAAGCCTCATAACATTGATAGGAGCATAAGCCTTCCCACATATATATCTTCGATATTGTCTTGAGTGAAAAGAATTTGATTGAAGATCCCAGATTGATTTTCAGCAAGATTGCTAGCCAGTCTTATGTGAAGGTTTGCCAGCATGAAATGTGAATAACCTTGTTAGAAATTCTTTGAAGACCCTGAAACCAGCTATGCTTCTTCTTACATCAATGGCGCTTTCTCCACAAAATTCCATGATAAGCTTATCTCTGCTCTTAAATCTAATGACTACGAACTCGTTAAGTCCAATATCAAGACTTTCAATTTCGTAATTAAAGCAATACATGCATAATTTCCTAGGATGAAACTAGCCACAACATGAAGAAGGGAGAAAATGTTATTCATCTTATTAAGGTCGACTGGAAGGACCTTCCCAAGCTTGGTACAATTTGCAAGAACCGTGTATAATCTATCTATAGACAACCTCTTCCGTGAAAAGGACCACAAGTTCTTCAAGGAAGGAAAAGGAAATTTCTTGTGTGTTATGAAATTCCACGAACAAACTCCAGTTGCCTCTGATAATATCATCTCCCTTATTGAAGAAGATCGTAAAACCAATATTTTATTTGTCTCATTTGGTAGAAAAGGTCCTTGATTCTGTCAATTATAACACTACTAAAACCAGCCAAAAGAGAATCCTAACTGAGAAGCCAGTTACTGAAACTGATGATCAGTATGTTATCCCTATTTCTGCTGAAGGATTTGCCGCTTATTTCATCTCATTGGTTGCCTTGATCGCTATTTACTATGGCACTGAGTTTATGGCTGAGATCAAGACTCCTGCTAGATTCTATGATAGACAATTCCATTTCGGTAAAGAGCATTAAAAGTGAGAATGTGTTTCATGATATGTATAAAATCATATATCGAATTTGAGATATTTTGAAGAAAAAAAAGTCTTCTTAGAAGTTTGACACGCTTAAGTAATTAAATTTTATCGCACAAGAAATCTAGATGCTTCTCTTGTTTTCTGTCATCATCATCGTGGGAGTCGTTGTGGCTGTTGTATTGATGAAAACATCAGTCTCTTCTACGTCTACAAATCAGAACAAAAGTGATCAGCCAACCAAGGTTGATAGTGAAAAAAGCTATGTCGAAGCTTTAAAATTATTGGAAGTGATGTCTGAACACAGACCAAAACACACAAAGTATGAGTATTTTCACTGGGAATAATGTACGTAGGCCACGATTATCGATCACTTTGAATAATGTACAAAGTGCTATATTTTTCTTAAATCTTAGTTGTTAATCGACGAGAAATTGGCTTTTACCTATCCCAACATCAAGGATTTAATATCCAAAGTTGTTCATCAATATGATGTTTATGCCTTTTTCATGGTAAGATACAAAAGGTGTCTTCTAAAGCTTAGGGAAATAAAGATGAACCAGTTCGCAATGAAGCCATTGTAAATAAACTATCTGAAGTTCTACCATCATATGTAAAAAAATTGAATAAGGAAGGGTCACAAGTTTAGAGAATAATGCATTGCTTTACTGAGGAAGGGCTTATTGGTATGATCAGACAATTGAAACCAAGATTCCATATTGAGAGTATATCTTGTTGATGAAGGTTTAATAAGTAGATAATTATTTTGTGATTGAAAGACTGGCTCCACATCTGGATCATATAATCGCATTGAAAACTCTGCATAATGAAATGAAGGAAATAACTATTGCTGATCCTAAGAAGCAAGCTATTTCCACACATAACATGGACTTCTTTAACAGTGTTGATGTAAGATGAGGTTTGTGTAGACTTATCTGTTAGGAAATTTTCTCCTTTGCTGCTGCTGCACTCAAGACGAATTAAAAAGATCGAAAAGTATATATACCCGACCTTTCATATTTCTATTAAAATCCTTTTTTGTTAATTAGAATAATCAGGAAGCTGTAAATTTGATACTCTCTGAATCTATCTCTACATGATAGCAATATCTTGTCAAGCAAATTTCACTAAGCAATATTTACAGTTTTATTAAATTATTCTTCTTTCCCAATAAATATAATTATGGTGGATAGTCCTGTTACTCTACTCAAGAGTGCAGTAAGATCTCTCCCAATTTAATGATGGTTTAGATCTATGAGCAAGATTCCGTTATAAGAACAACTAAAACTGTCAAAGCCTGCAAAGTTATAACAGATGTTCTTCCATTTGATAAAAAGAACCATGTTCTAATAGAAGAACCCGAATTAATGAAATATCTTATGCTCTGTCTTCCTTTGAACCCCGTTTCTGTAAAAATTTCCATTCATTGTGAGACAAGAATAGATAAACTTAATTATTACTTCCATGATGGACAAGTTCAAGAGGATCCATCACTTCTTGAAGGAGACTTGGCTTGGATTTGATGCTGTAGCTCAGTTGCATGAAAGAGAGCAAATGCAGCAAAAGAAAGGAGATAGAGCAATGCAACTACTTAAATATGGAATAAAAAAGTTGTTGAGATTAGGTACATTGAAGGAATTAGATGAGCCTCCTATATTCGAAATCCCTAAATATCAATATTGTGAGGAAATATCTAAAAACAAAGAGCTTATCAAATTGAAAGTCTTGGATTATGTTGATCGTCTGGTTCAGATTTACTTTACCGTAACTTGAATACTAAGGAAATATAAAGTATTTAGGAACTGAAAGATGTTGTTGCATTCAGGCCTGATATAGCTGGGCTCTTGAAAAAATTTATTCAATACTCGCCGAGTGAAAAAGTTATAGTTAAGTCGTGCCAGATATTAGAAATGCTCAAGCACTACAACCATGAACAGCATTATGACTATGAAATTGAAGAATGTAGCCTTAGAAATTTTTATATAATTTCTATAGTATTGCTCAGCAAGAAAGATATTATTGGGGACAAAATAGAAGAAGAGAAAAAAACAAAAGTGATCAAGAAGACAAATTTATTGGCTCCTAGGCAAGATGGAGCTACTCCAGCTGGGAATACAACTGCAAGTGGTGGAGGGAAGCCACTAGGAGGATTTTTTGCTATTGTGAATCAGGCACTTGCTAACAAAGCAGAGATTTCTAATCTCAGAACGTCAGATGATATTGAAGTTCAGGATCCTAAAGAAGATGAGGAGTCTAAAGAGGTCGTACTTACTACTATTGAGGAGTGGCTTTCAGATGGAAGTCCAAGTAATATTAAAGTTAAGAAAAGATGTTGATAATTATAGATGATATTCCATTAATTGCAAAGAACGAGATGGTAAAGGATGTAATCAGATACCAAGAAAATTTCGATACTGTGCTAACTTTCATTTTTGACCCAACAGAGGTCTCAATGTCTACTTGTGTAACTAACAATCATAACTTTATAATAAATTAGTGGGAAATCAAACATGAATTCTTGGCCAACTGTCCTCCCTTAGATTTGAATCAGCAGCCTCCTCATCAATTCTATGGAGTTAGTTTATTTGAGGATGACCCAAGATATCATCCTTACATGTATAGATCATATCGTGCTATGCAAGCCTTGTGTGACTTAAGAAATTACAAATATATTACCCAAGTCAACAGGCAGGCTGTGGAGAACTTCTTCCACTCTTTGTTTGTGAACTTACATCGCCCGGATGTCCTCTGTAATTTCAATCATGTTGCTAAGGTTGTGGAATACTTCCTCAAGAAAGACCCTGAGGTCTGCATAAACTACATAATTCATTACAACCTACCCTTCAGATTCTTACAATTTGCTGAATTCCAATATGTTCAACACTTCATCTTGACTCTCTTTAATTGCTCTGAAACACCAAACGATATCGGAGAGGAAGAATTTAAGAAAATGATAAAATATGCAGAAGCAACAAACTTCTTCCAAGATTGGGCCAATGGCATCCTTCTCGGGCAAAGAGGAATACCATCCAATAAAATTGATGTCATATATAAGCCTTCTGGTGTCGAAAACTTAATCCAATTGCATCCCGATGCCGAGATCGAATCAAGTAGGGATGATAAGTCCCCGACTCACCAAAGCGAGCAAATAAATTATCTCGTTGAGGAAGCTGGCGGTTTCCGTTCTGATATCGATCTTATTCAGAATGTTGTAAGAAACAAGAAGAAGGTTGATAGCAAGCTATTGATCAATAAGTCTCAGCCTAGCCCTAACAAGTCTCCTCAATCTAAAAGGGTATATCCTTCCTTAGTTGAGAAAAGAAAGAAGATGGAAGAGGAAGAAGAGGCTAAACTTCAGACTCTTGAAGCTGCTTACAATAATAGTGGTGGACAAGGAAGCAAAAATTTCTTATTGGGGAGTCAACAATCAGTAAAGGGCAGCTCGAGTCAAGTCCTTGACAAACTTCCAAGTCAGAAGTATGAGAACTTGAGCATAAAAATTCCACAGACTCATCAAACAAAGACACAAGCAACTAAAACAGATTCGTCAGACAAATTCATAGAAAGACTTTCAACCCCTCCTGATCAAAATAGGAAGACAACTACTCAAAATGCAGCAAATCTCCGAACTCCAGGTCAACAAATTCCTCTTAAAACTGAGTTTGCTTCCCGTAAGATCTCTACTGCTACAGAAGGTACCAGAAAGCCTAATACAGCAAGCAATACAGCAAGTAACTTCCATAGTAATCTTCCAAGCAATAGAGATGCACCAACCAAGCCTGAATTTTATGCCACTACTGATTCTAAATTCAAGAGAAGAGATGATACCGATAACAAGAATGAGCTTCGAAAGTCGAGCCAAGACCTTGCCCTGAACAGTAAAGTAACAAAAAGAACAATCTTAAATGAACTGGATCCAGAACCTCTGGGTGAAAAAGAACTCCAAAATTTTAATAACTTATATATTGTCTCAACAAAGAATATGGTCGAAACAGAGATAGAAAAAGAGGCCAAAAAGCCTGAGTATAGTGTCAGTAATATTCGTGCAAATGACTCATATTCTTTGGCTTTGTGTGAGCTGCTGGATGTCTTGCTCAAGAAGACTTTTATGAATAGCGAAAATCCTAAAATCAGTAAACTAATTGGACTGCCAGACGTCAATTTCGCTCCTTTATGGGCTGCAATCTTTGCTGATGGCGAAGGTCAGGTCTTTACGAGATTATTAAAGGTAAAATTTTCTTTCTTTTAATTATTCCTAGAACTATCTAATTAAAATAAAAGTCCATCATCTTGAAGACCTAAATAGTGGTTATGCGGCTGGACTGATTGTCAATATGCTCTTAGAAAAGAGGTGACCGAAGAGAGATAATTGTTAATTTTATAGTGAACACCATCCTTATCTCAGCAAACACTTCACCCTCATCCATAAAATCTGCAAGGATTATTTTCAGTTCTTATGTAAAACTATCATCCACAGTTATGCTTGGGTAACAAGAAAAGAACCCCATATCTACCTCCAAAGTTATGAGGTTGAATTTGCCTTTCTTGTCTTTAATTTTGTAGGTTCAGCACCCTCTTGGAAGCGGAAGACTCTTACTCGCTAGGACTTTTAAGAAGATCATCGAAAATGATCACCATAATCAATTCGCATTGATACACGAAGTTAACGACACAACCTGGCACACATTGATTCTGTGGTTTTTTGAACACAAGTAAATATAGATTGAGCCCCATTCCATTCACTAGGACTAACAACATGTATCACCAGATCTTCTATTCCTTGTTGGAACTCACTTTCAAACATGGAACTGAGAAACTCATCATTGTTCTTCTTTTCAAGCTGAATATCATATCCAATATGTTGAAGGCATGGAATGAAATTTGCCAGAATAAGGTGTTCCTCAAAGACAATCATATCGACTCCATGCTCTATTATCTTAAGAAAATAGCGTTATTAATAGATCAGGTTGTAGCGGTACTTTAGTTGGTCTTCTTCCTTATCTGATAGGAGCATGAAGCAGATTATATGACATTGCAAGCTCAACTAGCGGGCAGCGCTAGCTGGAGTGAATTAAGAACTTGCCTTAATCTAAAAAAGGAACCAAGGAGAAGAAAGAATGTTCCAGAGCTAGATAAGAAAGGGAAGCCAAGATCTCGCTCGAGACTTCAATCTGAACAGCTATCAAGTCCCAGATCACTAGCCCAGAGTGACAGACATGGATATAACAAGAGTTTGGATTCTAAATCTCCAAGAGATGGTGGGATAAACACCATCCAAGGTTCTCCAAACCAAACTCAAAGAAATAACACACCTCAGCAGCGCTCTCGCAAAATATCGATCAAATCCAACTTCGGAGGATCCTTCGGTGGATCGGCCGTAGGTGAGAAGAACTAATTTCATGTCTAATGTTTTGTTAAATGCATGTAGCGTATCGAGAGGTCATTTTGTACATTTATTAACGTTTTCCTGAATGCCAATTGGCAAATTATGGCTAGCTTTATCTAAATTTAAGGTAAGAAGTTACGTAAATATCGCTATTTGTGAGGTTTTATTTTGGCTTTTTTATGCTTTTTATTTGAACCTGCTACTGCTACAAACCTAGCCCTAAACGGCGTTCCTGTACTAACTAAATGAGAGAGAGGTTAAGGGCAAGCATGCTAGTGATCGGTTAATTCGATGACATTCTAAAATAAGCCAGTATTTTTGAAGACAAGCGCTATAACATTAAATTTAGTCTTAATCTTTTTTGCTTAACACTTTGAATGTTTAAATACCTATGAAATAATAATATTTATAATAAAAAGATTTGGAAAGCAAAACATGGAAACCAAAAGAATCAAGGTCACTAACCCTGTCGCCGAACTTGACGGTGATGAAATGACCAGAATTATCTGGAAATATATCAAGGATAAGCTCATTACCCCTTTCCTTGACCTCAACATCTTATATTTCGACTTGGGAATTGAGAACAGAGACAAAACTAACGACCAAGTCACCATTGAAGCTGCTAAAGCCATCAAGGAATGCAAGGTCGGTATTAAGTGTGCCACTATTACCCCTGATGAGGCCAGAGTCAAGGAGTTCAATCTTAAGGAAATGTGGAAGTCTCCCAATGGTACCATCAGAAACTATCTTAACGGAACTGTCTTCAGAGAACCCATCATCATCAAGAACATTCCAAGATATGTTCCTGGATGGACCAAGCCCATCGTCATTGGAAGACATGCTTATGGTGATCAATATAGGGCTACTGACTTCGTCGTCAACAAGCCCGGTAAGTTCATCATCCAATTCATCCCTGATGATGGATCTGAGAAGAAAGAAATGGAAGTCTTCCACTATCCTAGTGAAGGTGGTGTTGGTATTGGTATGTACAATACTGATGAGGTAAAATAGACATAAGTTTTTTTAATGTTCTAGTCAATCAGAGCCTTCGCTCACGCTTGCTTCAAGTACGCTCTTGACAGAAAGTATCCTCTTTACATGTCCACCAAGAATACCATCTTGAAGAAGTATGACGGAAGATTCAAGGACATCTTCCAAGAGATCTACGAAAAGGACTACAAGAAGGACTACGAAGCCAACAAGATCTGGTACGAACACAGATTGATCGATGATATGGTCGCCTACATGCTCAAGTCTGAAGGTGGATTCGTCTGGGCCTGCAAGAACTACGATGGTGATGTCCAATCTGATTGCGTTGCTCAAGGATACGGTTCATTGGGATTGATGACTTCAGTCCTTATGACCCCTGATGGTGCCATTGAAGCTGAAGCTGCTCACGGTACCGTCACCCGTCACTACAGAATGCACCAACAAGGAAAGGAAACCTCTACTAACTCCATTGCCTCCATCTTCGCCTGGACCAGAGGTCTCCTCCACAGAGCTCACCTCGATGGAAACAAGGAACTCGAAAACTTCTGTAACCAATTGGAAGCTGCTGTTATTGAAACTGTCGAACAAGGCGGCATGACCAAGGATCTTGCTATTTTGGTTCACGGAACTACTGAGTAAAGATTTTATTGATTATTGTTAATTTTGTTAGTGTCCCCAGAGACAAGTACCTCAACACTGAACAATTTATTGACAAGGTTGCTGAAACCCTTAAGAAGAAATTGGCTCAATAAATAGTCCGACAGGATATTTATTATTGAATTTAATCTATTTATCATAATCCTTATTGAATAGAACTACTGAGTAATTATTTAATAAAGAACGAGTTTTAAACCTTAATCATTGAAAAATACAAAAACAATAGCTACAAATACACATCGAATTAAATTACTCCCTTAGATGACTTAATTTATATTAAGTCTTCTTTTCAGCAACTTTACTTTTATCTTCTAACTCTTCTAGAATTCCATTGAGCTCACCAATTTCAGCTTTCCTAAGAAGAATTATACAAATCAACTAAAAAAAGTACAAGTCTGAGAATCCTTTATTGAATTGTTGGAACAAGGAGGCATCTTGAATACGGAAAACATGCTCTGACATGGCCTTTTTAGCCTCTTTAATTTGTTGGGCTCTTTGTTTCACCTATAATTATTAGATCTGAAAGAAACTCATTTACTTCTTCTAGGGCTTTTCTGGTTTCTGCAAGCTTCTTTTGTGTCTCCTCAAGAGTTTGTTTGCATTTTATATCTTCTGCAGAGAGAGGAGAAATGATATTCTTCAGGTTTTCCATGATTTTCTTTATTTTTTCTTTCATGCGATTCTAAGAATTTCATATCACCTTTTTTATATTTTTTACATTCTTTGTGATCATAGGCTCAAAGACCTTTCCTTGAAGCTTTTCCTTCTTTTCTCTAAGGTCTCTAACCCTTCTGCTCAGATTCTCAAGAATATCTCTTTGCTTANNATGCAATTCGNTTAGGAAATTTATTCTGAGAGATAAATTATCCACAAGTATANTTACCTTGCTGCAAAATCATCTTCAATAATCTCTTTCTGACTGCTAACAGCTGTGAACCACTTTTCAATTTCCTGCCAATAAAAAAAATTCATGATATATTACTTCTAGTTCATTTTTGTCATAATCATCCTTTTTTGCCCCGAACTTGGTCACAGTGGAAATCAAAGTTGAGAAAGACTCTTGCTTTTTATCAAGTTCTTTAGCTTTTTGCATCTATAATTTCACATAACCTTATTTCAAATTACCAGATATTTCATTTCTTCGTCCATCTGAGCGAATGTTGGTAGTTGACCAATTTTAGTGTCAGTTGGTCTTTTATCATTGCTTTCCTCATCATTAACAAGGACTGTCCTGAGAAAAGTGTAATCGCAGGCGGTTCCATCAGTGTTAACTACAAAGAGATTGCCATTAATGGCCTAGAATTTAAGATTTCTTAAATATTGTTATACGGTAACACCGAGGAAGCCATAATTATATGGATTGAAATTTTTGAGATCTGGAGAATCCACTGAAATGATGTCAGCGGGCTTTTCCAAAAGGACTTCAAGGTCTGTTCTGAACTCTTCTCTATTTGGAATTTTGTCTAGAGCAGTTCTGGTTTCAAGACTTTTTTCGACTAAGTCAGCCCATTCAAGATGGAAGAGATATACTCTATTGTAATACAGAAGCATCACTTTTGTTTTAATAGATTCAGTGTCCAAGAATTTTATTCCAAAACTTTTTCTGATTTGATTGTATGTGTCTATACTTTTATCACTGGCTTGGAATCCTTGACGGAATTCTGGTAAGAAGTTAGGGAGCTGGTATTTAGCTATAACAGCAAATTGGAAGGGAGTTTCGTTGTCCCAAACAGGCTAAATATCAGATAGAGACAAGTATAATATACTGCAGAGGGCTTAGGATTAGGAGCAGCTGAACTCAAAGAAAGAAGAAAAGTGACTTTGCCATTTCTTCTCACAGTCACAAAAATATGAGATCTTTTATGAGGGATTCGATACATAGCAACATAGTCCTTTCTTCTTTTGGGAACTTTCCTGGAATTACCGTCATGCTGTTGTATAGGCCTAAATTATTACTCTGTGAAAGAGATAAATAATACCCTTGGATTGAATTTTTATTATTTAAACTTTCATAGGGTGTA
>Ga0065720_1019041_pt1 | contig 42842 bp, 33 predicted proteins | sample Thericmetagenome_FD_59107 | JGI IMG/M metagenome (GOLD analysis project Ga0065720, IMG submission 59107) | Thermophilic microbial communities from the Joint Bioenergy Institute, California, USA of rice/straw/compost enrichment - eDNA_2 v2... | ecosystem: Engineered > Solid waste > Grass >... | reverse complement strand
ATATCGCGCCGGGGTGGGGGCGGGGCTGCCCTGGGTCGTAGGGCCTGAGTGATTGGGGGTATGCCCCCGTTGGTTGCTGCCTGGGCATAGGTGCGTGGAGCGCCCTGGTAAATCGGGGTGGTATGGCTTTGGGTCGGTGCTGGTCGGGGGAAGGTTCGAGCAGGTTCTGGGGGATTTGACTGCGTTCTGACGAGTTCCGGGGGAGGAAAGGGGGGAGGGTTGGCCCCTCCTGCGTCATCGTAGACTGGATGAGGAAAGAGTGAAGCCTGCTGATAATGGGCTTCCTAACTTTCTTCTCCAGGGTGCCGTTGAGATTTCTTTCGACGTCCTCAATGGCGCGCAGTAACTTTTCAGCGACAAATATGAGGGCGTTGAACTCCTTGACCTTCTCCTCGGGGGCCCTCTTAAGAGCGGCCAAAACGCCGGCGCTCGAGGGAGCCATCCCGAAGAGGGTGTTCGGCGGTCGTGGTGCCAGTAACTTTCAATTGAATCCAGAACCGTGCGTTGGATCGGACGCTAGATTTTGGGGCGTTAGATTGAAGGGGCTTCACGCGTCAGTAGGTCCGCACTAGGTCGTTCGAGAGTAGGGAAGGTGGAGAAGGCGGGTGCTGACCATCTGCCATGCAGGCTGCCTGGACAAGGAAAGAGTGAAGCTTTGAGATGAGGGGTTTTGCGCCGTCTTCTCGATCTGTCCAGAGAGGCTCTTCTCAACGTTCTCGATCGCGGCATAGAGTTTTTCAACGACAGAGACGAGGGCATTAAGTTCTTTGACTTTGACGTCCCTGGCCTTTCGTAGGGCCGAGAGGAAGCTGGCGCTGGCTGGCGCCATGGTTGAGTCGGGGAGCCGGACGGCCGGTGTTGGGTGACTGCTCAGGATAACCGCTCCTGAGCGGTGGGCATTTGAAAACCACCGAGTCAATGTATCCTCGAATTATTCCTGAACCGTATAGTGGGCAAGTCGAATGATTTCGCTTTCTTTGTCGATGACAACGAGCCTGCAACATACCGAAAGCATATCTTCGGCATCAGGAATCGCGATCAATTTCGTCCTCACTATCCCTGACAGCCCATGCATACTGAACTTCTCTCGCTGTCAGCTGACGTTTGGCGCAGATGATCCAAGAAAAAACATGGTTGGCAAGCTCCTTGTGATCATCCAGTTGCCCATTGATTCGCTCCATTGCATCGTTATACGCTTGATTTTGCAAGTGAGCATATACTCAATTGAATTAATAACCTATGGTATATGAACATTATAGCTTACATGCCATCTACGACACTGGCAATGCAACTAATAATCTCATATTGAAGGTCCGGATACTTTGAGACAGCGCGCCAATTTGGCATCTGATTGCGCATATATTTCTCGATGTCGTCCCTTCGGGCTAGGATCTCGAGGCAGGAGTGTCCATTAAAGGCTTCCACAATATCAGGAAAGGGCGAGATGTAGCCAGGAGGTTGACATTACTTTCCTTTGATTGAAGGCGCAGTAATGCTATAATGAATTTGGAACGAACGTTGCCGCTCATTTGGCACTGGTCTAGCGCATCAACAATAACGAAGACTCCATCCTTGTACAGTGCGGCAGAAGTATAGAACATATCTTCAAGATCGCTCAACAATGGCTGCGACCTATGCTTTTTGTGTTGCGCATATATATCCATAACTGCTGATGGCAGCGGAATCTTGTTGCTGAGCAGTTGTTTTACGAGGTTGACAATCAGTTGCTCCACGGTTTGGTCGTCTACGCGCCGGAAGTTACAGTATAGGTATGCGATGCCGCACTTTGGAGACCTAAACGGTCCTGGTATCCAGGTGGCGCAGAATTTTGGTGTTATAAAACTCCACCAAGAAGGTTTGTCCGAACCTTGATCTAGCTTTTTTGCGAGTAATCGCCTTGTGGCCGTTTTTGAGCTGACATAAATTCCAAAAGATCAAAAAGATGCAAAAAATCCTCGACTGGCTGTTCTCACTGGCTTCAGTGGACTATTCTATCCAACAAGCTGGTTTCCTTCGCCAATGACAAGAAGGCACAGGGCAGTGATTCCTGGAATCTCCTCAGTTTCGGGAATGGTATGGTCCTTGTTTTCTTCAACCATATCCTATTCCTTTTTTTCTAAGCTAACAAAGCTACTAGGTTATCAACAAAGCCAGTGGCTCTCTTCTGTCCCGGCATACCTGGTGCTGGGAAGACTATCCTTGTATCAATCATCATCGATCATCTCCAGAGGATTTCGGGAGGCCGTGGCATCGGCATTGCATACCTATACTGTAATTTCCGGCGTGTAGATTACCAAACCGTGGAGCAGCTCATTGTCAACCTCGTAAAGTAACTGCTCAGCAACAAGTTCCCACCACCACCTGCAGTCACGGATGCCTATACTCGACTTAAAAAGTATAAGTCACAGCCATCGTTGAGCGATCTTGATGAGATGTTCCATGCTGTTGCTGCACTATACAAGGATGGGGTCTTTGTTATTATTGATGCACTGGACGATTGTCAAATGAGCGACAATGTTCGTTTCAAATTCATCAAAGTATTACTGTGCCTTCAATCGAAGGAAACTAACGTCAACCTCCTGGCTATATCCTGGCCTGTACCTGATATTTTGAAAGCCTTTGATGGACATTCCCGCCTTGAAATCGTAATCCGAAGGGACGACATCGAGATATATATGCGCAATCAGATATCCAATTGGCGCGCTGTTTCAAAGTACCCAGACCTCCAACATGAAATAATTAGTTACATTGCCGATGTCGCAGATGGCATGTAAGTCATAGTTTTCCATATAGCATGGGTTATTGATTCAATTGAGCATATGCTCACTTGCAAAATCAGGTTCCTGCTTGCCCACCTCTTCTTTGAGTCCTTGAAGAATAAACCTAGCGCAAAGCACATTCGTGAGACACTGAACAAGCTTCGCAACGACTCTCAAGGAAAGGAGCCAAAACTTGTCTTATTGCACTAGGCATATGACGACGCAACGGAGCGAATCAATGAGGAACCAGCTGATCACAGAGAGCTTGCCAACCATGTATTATTCTGGATCATCTGCGCCAAACGTTCTCTCAAAATGATAGAGGTTCAGTATGCTTGGGCTGCCAAAAACAGTTTGAACAAGCTTGACGAAACCGCAATTCCTGATGCCGAAGACATACTTTCGGCATGTTATGGACTCGTTGTCATCGACAAAGAAAGCGAAGTCATTCGACTTGCTCACTACACAGTTCAGGAATATTTCCAAGATGCTTTAACTCGGTGGTTTCCGAACGCCCACCGCGATATCGCAAATACATGCGTATCATACCTTTCGTTTGAGGACTTTTCAGGTGGCCCAGTCAAGACACATGAGGAGGGACGTGAACGACTTGAGAAACCTCTCTTCACCTACGCTGTTGACTACTGGGGACATCATACATCTGTTGGTTCCTTCTGCACTCCTCAGCTGCTTGACTTGATAAATCCGGAGTGGGTCAGTATGGTGGTACAACTGAGTGATATTTTTTTTTCAAGATCAGAGAGCGTCCTTGGCTCCTTGATGATCAGAATTTGAGTTCGGAGTATTTGAGACCATCTCAAAATGCGTTTCACCTAGCTGCTGCCTATGGGCTCAACGATCTAGTTAAGCTACCCCTTATGCAGGCCCAGGACATTGACCCAGACCGGCAAGACAAGGAAGGCCGAACGCCTCTGGGTTGGGCTGCAGGAAATGGACAAACGGAGGTTATTAAAACTTTGTTATGGGCGAGTTGACCCAGACCGGCAAGACAAGGAAGGCCGAACGCCTCTGAGTCGGGCTGCATGGAATGGGCATACCGAGGTTGTTCAAACTCTGTATTCTGATGGACGACTTTGATCAATAAAATAGTTGGGACAAATCTTGATTTAGTGGCATTCTTCCCGATATTCCTAAGCTATCTGAGATTTAAAATCAGTTCTTTTTTGCATAGAGATCTGCGTTGCACTTTACTTTTCAACTTTTGACTGTCCCAGTTGTTGTCAAGTTTTTAAGATGTTCGGATAGTAGATCATATCTTATTTCTCTCAATGGAAACCTTAGGAACAGTCTCGGAAAATTTTGTAAGCTGAATCGTTCGAAGTTAGATATTGCCTCATTTTTGCCTAATTGTTTGACGGATATCATTCCATCCTCCTAAACAAAGCAAGCTCTGAGCGAAGCGTAAATTGGGAGTAAGTTCCCAGTGAGCTATGCTGAAATCTCGATGAAATACAATGCAAGTTGTGTGATTCCATGGTGTCGTGAGATAGCCTTGAAGGTTGTGATTAGGCTATAGAATCTGAAAGACAGAAGGTCTTATACAGATTGTTCGACGCTGTAGTCATCGGCTTTGGCAAATAGCTAATGTATTGCGGGCTGAAAAATCCTGTGATGTGATGATCCAGACAGAACCCTTAAGATGGGTTCGAGACATGCTGTTAGCTGCAAGTGACCGGTGTGGTCACCGCAGACCTACCTCGGTCAGCCAACCTTTCCCTCTTCGGATTATCGGAACTGACCAATCAGAGGAAGAGCTAGTGGGATAGACCAATCTGAAGTGGTTATCCCGAGCAGTCAGTTTCTCATCACCGATGCACAGGTACTCAAAGAACGAGCAATCATTAGCTCCAACTCCTCAACCAAGCGGATTGGCCCTCCGGACTTCTCAAAAGCATCTGATCCCACCACTCACAAACGACAGGCTGAAGCCCCCAGCCGCCGGGCTTTCCTCATGTTGGACCGTAACCACCCAGACTGGCGGTTAGCGACTCCGCTGGTGTCATGACCCTTCTCGTCGAGAAAATCGGGTTCCCGCGTGTGGACATCTCCAGAATCTACCCCGTTAAATCCGAATTTTGCATCGAACTATCAAAGATCTCCCTCAGGGAGCAGCTCGCTCAGAAGCTGCGGCCCACAACCTCATCAAGCCCGAAACGGTACTCACGTCTACATTCTCACAAATATCCCGGAATCCATCAGGGCCTACGGCGGCAGCGACCGCTCAACCGATCCCCTCATAGCGGAGGAAGTTGAAGTGATCACAAAGCAGAAAGCTCAGGTGCATCCTCTCAGTACACCAGCGTCCTACCTGTTCATTCTCAAGCATAAGGCTCCCCCAATCTCAGTCTTCGGTTTCGACCCGTCTAAGTTTCTCCCACATAGACCACGTATTACACCTGCTCTAAATGTTTCAGCTTTCATCACGACGCCAAGTGCCGCTATAACCCAGTTTGCGCGGCCTGCGGTTGTCCTAGAGGCCACGGACAACGCAAACCCATCCCGCAGTGCCCGAACTATATGAGCCCCGCGATTCCGGCTGCCAAGACTGCCCTACCAAACCGAAGGTCTCGCAAGGCAAAGTCACAAAGCCCACCAAGGAGCAACGTACCTCAATTAGAAGGGAGGACCGTGGTGCTTACCGGTCCATACTTAGGAAGTTAGACGCAGACCGCGACTCCCAGGAATTATCTCAGCCCACCACCGCCCTCTCTGAGTCCATGGACACAGAAACCCTGCCAAGCTGGCCATTGCACCAACCACCTGAGGCTATGATGGAGGCTCAAGCAATCATCACGAACGTCGAGCATGACGCCAGGAACCTCACTGACCCCCGTACCTCTGGCAGGGCTCCAGTATCGACATATGACTACCCCGATGGTACTTGCTCTCCCGAGATTCTCCTGAAGACAGTGCCATCCTTGACGAGCGCCAACATATCCGCAGAGGACCTGTCGGAGACACCATCGTCGTGAGGCATTAGACATATGCTACCCTCCCTGAAGGTCATCTCGGCCAACGTCCAACGCTCCATCGCGAACACAGATGGAGTGTTAGAATTAGCAGCAAGAAGGAAGTGCCAGGTCGTCTGCATCCAGGAACCGCCTTAACTTTTAGAAGAATTCGTCGTCACCCCGGCTTTGCTACAATAGCCCTCGATGATGAAAACGCCCGCGTGGCCATACCTTGACCGTTGATTCACAGGCAACCAGATTTTCCCCTCAGAATACTCCATCGGTATTTCTCTTCAGGCAGTCACTATCATTAAGGTTTACCTGCACCCAAGATTAGACAGAGCCCTCCAGGCCTGGACCCGGCTGAAATCGCTGCGCCTCACACAACGGGCAACAGTCGTCGGAGACTTCAACATGCGCCGCCCACCCTGGGACTGTAACGGGGGACTTGGTCTAGTGTAGGCAGGAATCGACAGTGTCAAATGGGTCAGATGATAGCCACTGGCGATGTGGGTTGCACAGCAAAGTCAATTGATACGCGCAATAATCTTTCTTGGTTCTCAGTGTCTTTGGGTTAGGGAGAGGAAAACCAAGAGAAGTCCATCGTGTCCGGGCAGCTTCCTTTATGGAATCCTCTTGCCCTTGTGGGTGTCTCGGCCTTTCAGGCTTTTCAAAGGTCTCGTCCTCCTGCCTCGGCCATCTGGCTCGTTTGGTCGTGGCTTCATATATCTTCCGGAATCAACCACGTATTTGTGTCGTCCACAATCATTCTATCTCTGTCCCTCGTGTTGGCAGTAGGGTACACCTTTTCCTTGTACTGCCGTGTCCGTGTGACAAACTTGGTCTGATTTTCTGTTTACCGGCGTATTTCGTGAGACGTGATGCATTTTCCCTGGTCGGCAAGGGAAGGATCGACAACTATGACCAGATATCCTTCACTTTCCCCCGGCTGGACGTACCAGGAGTAAATCTTTGCTACAAGAATGCTACATTTGGCAAGAAGAAACTGCTTTAGGACGACCTTGAGGATCCCGCCTGTCAGTGCTGTACGCCAGAGATCAACATTGGATCATTGGTTCCGCTCTATCAGACAAAGAAATCTCTTGAGTCTTAAGAGTGGACGCAAGTCCTCGAGGTTCAGAGCACTGGTGCCCCTGATCTGTTGCACACAGAATGGCTCTGGAGAAAAGTGGTAGCTCAGTATTCACCACTAGAGATGACTGTCAAGTCGGATAAGCTACCTGCTACATCGGGAGTGGCCGATAACTTCCAGGAAAAGACTGGTTAGGATTACCTTGCTGTCTTATGGAGAGAAAACCTTCTTTTGGATTTTTGCTGGTATCTCCATGCTGGAGTTGTGAGTGATATTTTCTCCTAGGGATCGGATTTCCGGCACTTACTGAGTTGGTCTTGGACATCGCTCAACCGATTGACAGGTTGGCAGGCCGTTCTTTCCATTCTTGGACTACCGGTGGTTCACTACGGTTGCAAAGCACGCTAGGTTCATTGATGCTGGGTGCAACTTAGCCAGCTTCTCCCCCATGGGCAATTTGAGATGACTTTGTGGAGCTTGAGTCCTCTCTTTAGTCAGTAGAGCATGCACCTTGGGAAAGCTTCAATCATACAGGGATACAGCAGTCCGCATCTTCTGGGATCTGCCAAATGGCTCGCATGACAAGACTCCTCTTTCCCTACTTCTTATCGTTAGCTTGCTGCAGAAGGAGGAACCAGACGGTGTGACGATTGTAACACATTTCACATATCTTCCACTCATTTTCGCTCATGGAGCTCAGGGCTCACCGGACATAGTTCGGGTTAGACTGCTCGAACTAAGGATCGTGGAGGGCAGATCAATAACTTGTGAGGTTCTAAATGCTCCATCTTAGAGGAGAATAGAGACTGGTTGACTATCTGACAGGGGCTTGGTTAGTATCATTCAACATTGCTAGTCGACATGGTTGCATCACGCAAAAATCGGCCATAGTTAGCAGAAACTCTCCAGAAATAGCATCAATAAGTCGATACTCCGCGTTGCCGACCTAGTCCTCCTCCACGCTCATCCATGGTTTAACAACGAAATATTCGGAAGCTTTTTCGGGCCCTTCCATACAAGGAAAATACTTGGAACGTTTACATGCGTTTTGTTATTTATAGTACCGGATAGATTAAACTGCCCCGAGAAGTGGCACGTCAGTGTTCGCGGCAAAATTAACGTCGCGGAAGATGATACCCCAGCCAGGACCATATTGCAACATCAATATACATACTGCTGCATCATCCATGCACTAAAGCTTCTGGTCCATGACTACCTCTTGTGACTTTCAGCGACGCACAGCTGCAAGCATAGACTACGAAATGCGGCGAAGGGGCCACGAAGGCAACGGAACTCTCCCAAGAGCCAGGATACAATGGTGCAGTGGCGACAACACTGCGTTCAGCTCCTCACGATCCCGTTACATGCTCCCAATCTGGAAGTTCCGGAATATACCACATCAATATACAGACTGGCCAGCAATTGCGATGCCAAGATGGTCTTCCTCTCTTCCACGAGTTGACAGATCCGGGTATTCTGGATATTGCTATATAAGAACCTTGAGCTTTTCACAACATGACTTGACTTTTCAAGGCCTGAAAGTTAACCATAAGCCAAGCTACAAACTGACTTGTGAACTCCGGGCATAACTTCACTGCGGTTGGAGAGAACTCATTCAAAATGCGCGCGGTTCTTCTCCTTGCACTTCTAGCCAAGTAAGACTCCCTCTGCGTTTGTACTTGGTCCCACGACACAAGTCACACCAATTAACCATCCTTCCCACAGCATCGTCCTGGGTCAGATCACCCTGACCCCGTCAACCATCCGCACTGGTCGCACGAGCGTCTTGCCTACTCAAACCGTGACCGAGACTGTCACCACCACGGAGGTCAGCACGACGACCGAAACGACTACCACAACGGAGAGCTACATCCGCCACGAGACCGTTACGGCTACAGTGACTACGACGAAGACGTCGACAGCCACCAGGACCGCAACTGCGACGCGCACAGTCACTTCCACTCGCACAACCACCTCCGTAAGCTACAGCACTATCACCAGCGTTAGCCTGTCTACAGTCACAACCTGCCCGTCGTCCACAACCCGCGCAGCCTCCTGCCCGACCCTGACCCGCACCGCGACCGCCTGCGCCACCTGCTTTGTGCCCCAGTGCACTACCACGCAGACCGTGACTAGGCCGTGCGGGTGTGCGGCGCTGCCGACAGCGACAGTGTCGTTCCCTTGCAGCCAGAGCGATTCGTGCCAGAAGATTGGGTGCACCACTGTCTATAACATTCAGACAGCCGCTTGCTAAGCACCTAACATGATAATTGGATCAAGGAATGACGTATCATTATGGTCCTAAGGAAAGCGCAGTGTCGGCTCTCGGCAGTGTATATACCTACAGTGTGCTGTGATACCCTGAATTGACACAGCACTTACTGAACTACGTTCTGAGTCTGTTTCTCTTGGTTTATTGTCCTAGATTCTTGGAAACCTGTGTAATCTCAGACAATTGATGTCAGACAGCTCATATTGTATGCAAGAAGTTGTGCAACCCCGTTCCTGCAAATGAAGGCATCATTATATTACTCGACATCTAGTTAGATAGCTCTTGCTCGCTGTCGTCGTGGGCACGACCTAGCATCCTCAAGGGTGGAACTGGTCGAAAAATAGATCTAATCCAATCCCAATCTGTCAGTCTCAAATTTGTGACCATGCAAGGCGCGGATCGTTTTCCGTAATGAGGGATGCAACTTACTGATAGCTCAAGACAGCGTTTTGGATACGAGTTAGTTACCCTATTACTGTAAATCCGTTTAAGTTGAAGATTTTCTTTGCGATTTCCTTGAGGTTTAGTCTCCTGGACTTACCATTATCAGAACCTTCGGCCATTGATACAGTCCTTGACAACTAGCACTGTAACAGAGCTTGAGATTATGCAATCTAGTTCAACCTTGCCATCAGTTAGTGACCAACTCCTAGAGACTTGTATATAGCTTGGTGCAATTACAAGTACCAGAAATATGTCAAATCAGCTGATAACATGTGACTTCTCGTCGTCGCAAGTTGGGTTTTTGCAAATGCTCAACGCAAGACCCGTCGCATGTACCTACAGCTGCCTTATTTGAATGTGGCGAAGCGGAAGGCGTGGTGGCAGAGTGGTCTAATGCGCAAGACTAGAAATCTTGTTCCTTCGGGAGCGCCCGTTCGAATCGGGCCCACGTCGACATTCAGCACTGCACACTACGATTGTGGCTAGGTTTTTGTGATTTTTTCCTCAATCCTGAGGAAACCAAAATGTAGACCTGGGATTGAATTTATTTTTCGACCGGTTCCACCCCTAAGATCCAGGGGCAAGTGGAGTCAAGCTGTTCGCCAGCAAGACCCCCCTTTTCTCCTCAAGCTCTCTCACCATCATAGCTTCGACAACCACAGAGAAAGACAATTCCAATGCGCAAGGCTTATCTCTGGTTAATTGTTTATCGTTAAACAAAGACTAGTCATGCCAGCATTGCTCTTAAGCCTTGAGGACTCGTGGCTTAAGGAACTATGCATTGGGACATGGAGAGGAAGTCCTCAAGAGGGTTCATATGACACTTCAGGCCACTAGCAAATACACTCGAGATGTGTATGGAAGAACAGAAATTACCTCATCAATTCGTTCCTCTATGAAAGAAGGCGATGGTTGGCCACCCCATCTGCCTCAAAGGAACTTTATGATAAAAGTCTGCATACACAAAATAACAAAAGCTATGGACATGAAGGTGGAGATGTGATTTTGGGCTGCATTCCTCTCCCAGTCTTATCCCATCACAATCTTTTCTGATTCCCTCGTCTATTGGATGACGCCATCCATTCTTTAAGTCTGGTCCAGACTCCTCTGGTTACTGACGCAGCCCAACTGCCAGCGTCAAAGAGGAAGGCGTGCGTGCTGGTAGGTTATTGACGCAATCCTTTGCTGCGTGAATAACTGACTCGGATGCGGTAGGAGTTTCAGCCGTTTAGGAGGCGTTGGGGTTGCCATTGAAAACAAACTTGTTGGTGGTGCTGCTGGGGAAGCCGCTGATGACACCAGAGAGAGCAGTGTTCTTGATGTAGGTGCAGAGCGCCTCACCGCCCATCTTGCCCTTGAGACCCATGATATAAGCGCCGAGACCAGCAACGTGGGGGCTGGCCATGGAGGTGCCGGAGATGGTGTTCTTTATGCAATGTTAGCCATCACGTGGAGCTGGTAGCTAGGATGTTACGGTGACCAGGCTTACCTTAGCAGTGGTGCTGCCGATCCAGGTGCTAAGAATGTTGGAGCCAGGAGCCAGGACATCGACGACGCTGCCATAGTTGGAGTAACTGGCCTTCCTGTCGCTGCTGTCGGTGGCGGCAACAGTGCAAGCCTTGGCGGCAGAGGCGGGCGAGTAGTTGGCAGCGTTGGCGTTGTCGTTACCGGCGGCGACGGCCAGGAAGACACCAGCATCGACAAGGGCGTTGGCAGCGTTGTTGATGGAGGCAGAGTAGCTGCCACCCAGGGACATGTTAGCAACAGTGCCGTTGGGGCAGTTACGGTTCACGTGGTCGCTGGCGACGAAGTTGATGCCAGCAACGACGCCAGAAGTCGAGCCAGAGCCGCTGGCGTTGAGGACCTTGACGGCGTAGAGCTTGGTCTTCTTGGCAACACCATAGGTAGTACCACCGATGGTGCCAGCGACGTGGGTACCGTGGCCGTTGCCGTCTGTGTTAGAGTTGTCAACGTAGTTGGCGGCGAAAGTAGCACGGCCACCGAAATCCTAGGAAAGTTAGCACGTGCCTTCTTACTCTCTCGGGTAAGGCAAGGCCGAGGGCATGAAGTCACCTACAGAGTGAGAGGTGTAGATACCAGTGTCAATCACGTACGCGCAAGTACCCGCACCAGCGCTGTTGTCATAGACATAGGTGGTCTTTCCAGAGGTCTTTTGAGAAATCCGGGCGATACCCCACGGGGCGTTGGTCTGGGAGACGTATGCATTGATGGTGTAGACGGCCTCCTGCTCGACGTACTCGACCTGTGCAAATGTCAGGAAAAAGGCCGCATCCAGGAGCTTGAGCACCTACCTCAGGGAGAGAGCGAACGGCATCAAGGACCTTGTCGTCGAGCTTGCCGGCGAAACCCTTGAACCGGCGCATCTTGTAGATGTGGTCGGTCTTGCCCTTGATGCCGACCCTGGAGAGAACCTTTTCCAGGGTATCATCGGAGTAGCCCTCCTTCAGCTTGATAATGTACTTTCCAGGGATGACCTCACCGGCGCGGGCCTCGAGGATAGGGGCGCGCCTGTCGATAGGACCAGCCGGAGCAGGAGCGGCCAGAACAGCCGGGAGGAGAGTGGCAAGTAGAGCAGTCGAGAAGTGCATTGTGTCGGCGTGGATCGGGAGGATGCAGAACCTAGACTGGAACCGAAGAGATGGGATGTTTTGCTGCTGTCGATGTTGTTGTCGTCGCTGGTGCTGAGACAAGTTCCAAGCCGTTGGACGACGGGGAGCACAGTTGATATTTATCTTCGAGCATACTCTGGTTGAGCTTGATGCATTACAACTTCACGCTGTGCGCCATCAACACACATGTCTTCAACATCGTTGTTGACCTGCCGCTTTTGTCGTTGTGCCTCCAGTACCGGGGGTGCCAGACAGCAGCAGACAGGCACCATCCTGGCCGTTGCCCAACCGGCTGGAGTCACTGGAGGATAGGAGGAAACCGTTCGACATTACTGAGGGCGTCTTAATGCCCACGGCGCCCACGGCGCCCACTGCGGGCTGAGTCGAACAAAACGGCAGGCCAAAAGATATGAGGAGACACACCTTCCCGGTTCGGTTCCTTAACCGTGGGCCATCTTGGGGCTCCAGTGGTCTGCAGCGAGCGTGCGGGTGTTCCCGAGCGATCCGCGTAGATGGCTGGAGAGTGGGCAGATCTTGGAGCTAGACTCAGTGGGGTGGGAGCTCTCGCCCACCGACACAAGCTCTGCCAAGAGCTCTCGCGCGCTTGCGGGACGCCAGCTACCTGACTTAACGGGTTTAACGCGATGAAGTGCCGGTCGCTCTTTACGCCACACCTTCTCGAGATTTCAGGGGGCTGCGTCTAAGCTGGAAGGAGAGGAGAGACTAGAGGAGGAGTTGATAACCGGAGCGGGTATCAAGCCCAGCATTCCCACGCCGTTTGAGCCGTGAGCGCCACTAACAGCTGTTATCCATATCTGCATCATCAGCGGTGATCATGGGCTTTCTGCTTTGTCCGGCGTGGGCAGCAGACAGACGAAAAAAAAAATTCCAGGGCTAAGGCTGGATAGCTGTTAGGGCGCAGAGGTATAGGATAGCACAGCATCCATGAGGACAAAGAAGGATGATCCTGGATATGAAGGATTGCTGGTAAACGACTCATGCGGCACAGAACCATTGTCTGAGTCTGGAAGTCTTGGCTGTTTGAGTTCAGCTTGGTGGCTGACAGTTCGCGACCATTGTTTGGGACTGGCTGGGAGCCATCCTTGGAAATCGTAACGCTGTACCTTGAACATGGTTGGTATAGCTCCACTTCAGACGATTGTTTTCTTGACCAGATGGATCCAGAGCCTTGCAGCAGCAGAAGAGAGCCTCGGAGATTGTGTTGATCAGGTCAATGTTAAGGAGTTGATAGCGCGGTATCTTCATTATTACGTACTTTATCGACATCTGCAATGCTTTGTCCATCGTCATATTCATATCATAGGAAGTGAAAGTCTCGGACATACCTTTCTCAAAGCAGTTCTGGCCAGGTATCATGAAAAGTCAGGTATTGAGATCAAGACCCCACGTGTGAATCTGCTGATTTGACTGCCCGCTGCGGATTGTGGAAAACATCTAGGAGGGGCCGCTGGCGATTTGATGGCCAATTCCAGCATCAGCCCCACGAACGACCCAATCATGAGGACTGCACGTGTGCTCTCCGTAGGCAGGAAGGTTCACGCGATAGAAACAAAGAGGATGTTGCTTGTGAAACACAGCAACAAACATGGCTCGTTTGGGACCAGTAGGTCATGCAAGCCATATCTCAATGTAACTTCGCCAGGGGGCAGCCCTCAATCGTACAATTGCATTGGTCCACAAGGGTCGGCAGGCAAAGCGTTGTCCTCGGGAGTTTCCTAGTCGTGGAATGGGGATGGTGGGGAAGAGCTAGCATGGCTTTGGGGGAAAAGAGTAGAATGTGCCGATGCGCTAGGCCTAAGGCGGTCCAAGGGACCGCCAGGATGGGGCCTTTGCGGCTCTGGGGCCGTGGAGGCCGACCGCCCATGTACAGGCTGGGCAGGTGGTAATGAGGGCTCGGGCTGGTCTGGGGGACTAGGTGAATGTAAGCATCATGACGGCAACGGCATGCCGGATCGCTGCCAGCGTTACGGTGACGAGGTAGAGCGTTTGTCCTCACCTATGAATGGCTTGAGATATGGGCTTTTTAATCTGCGAACCGGAGAACCGGGTTTTCCTAGCTGCAAGCAATGGGAAGCCAAGCGCAAGTGCATAATGTTGATTATACAGGCTAGACGCTGGTTGAGTTTAGCTTCTTCGCTACCAGCGACTCAAGTACTGACAAAAGGCACAACAAAGGCTCATCAAGCCAGGCGGTACAGCGTCACAAACTCCAACATCTCCGTTCCTGCATATGGGTACCTTTCTGGCCCTACTGTATGCTGTGCTTCCCCGGATTCTCTGACATTCCCGGGTGCCCGGTGTCATGAGAATGGACATATGGTAGGCGGTGAACACAGCAGCAGTAGCACCACAGCAGCTATCCCACCGTTGCATCGGCCAATGGGTCACTGCATTGCTGCTATTACCCCTTATCGCCGCGGCCTTCCACATCGGGAAACGGCCCAACTGGAGTCTGCTGGAACACTCTGGCCGTGGAGTGGTGGGCGCTGCTTGGCTCCGATAACATCATCGGAATTCGCGCACGCGCCCCTCCCAGAATGTTGACCTGAGCCCGCCCTCTGGGTTATTTCACATTGCGAAAAGCCATTTTCAGAAGCCGTTGAGGGAAACTTTGCGCCATGGAGTCCTGACAGCCTGCTAACAACTGCCTGATCGAGATTGGTAAGCCGTGTCTCGTGCTACGCGAGGTTCACAACAGTTAGGACTCCTTCTTCTTGGCACTGGCGATGCGGTCGTTCTTGAAGAAGGTGACATTTGTGATGTGGGCTGAACCCGTATTGCGTGAGCCGCAATGTGAAATGTCTGCTAAAAATACTGGCGTGTGCGTGGGAGAGTTCAGCCGGCGGTGTGTCGATACTGAAACATAGCATGCGGATGTGTTTTGTCGACAAAGTGTGGCCACTCTTTTCTTGCGATAGTCAACATCGCGGCGGTTTTCTATGATGACCTCGGCTGAATCGGGCATGAGGAACTGAACTGCAGATGGGCAGTGGATATAATGTAAACACACCTCAAGACACAGTGCTCATAGTGAAACCAGCTTAAGAAACACAAACCCTTCAGCCTAAAAAACACCCGTGAGGGCTTACCCCGTGCGTTTCAACACGTCAGTAAATGCTCTCAAGGAAAGTCCGCAGCTGGTGTTCGTAACATCATGATGGCGAGGGGGGATTTCACCGTAGACCCGAGAACTGAGAGCCCCCTTGCGCGAACGAAGTGGCATGAAGACGAGTCAAACTTGACGCCGAGAGAGATCGCCGGTCCTATCGTGGAACTAAATATCGACGGCCAACGTTGTCGAAACTCCATTTGGAGGTTTAGAAACGATAAGCAATGACGAAGTCTGGCCCACTAGGAGACAAACACAGCTCTAAGCTCTTAGGATGAGCCGCCTGGCTCGATAACCGACTTTAGCTGGGTCCAGGTGTCCTAAGCAGCCGCCATGCCGAACTTTCAGTATCAGGGAGGTGTTATAAACCGAATTTATGACTGCCGGAGACAATGCTGTGCCGCTCATTGACGGATTGTGAGGGACAATGATAGGCAACTATACGGGTTTGGCATCGGTGACAAAGGGGCTTGTGAACGCGGCCATTGTGAGAAAAAGATTCTGGGGCTCCCCTTAGGTGCTCGAATCCTCTCGAGTCATATCCAGGTTCGATGCGGTTGATACACCATTAGGGAGGGCGTCTCACAAGGCCATATTGGACTTAATGGGGATCGACTGCGGATTGCAAGGATTGAACAAGTCTCGTATCCTGTGAGTTATGATTGTTAAACTGATGGGACATAAGAGTTGTTAATGCGAGTGAGGGACGAATCAATTTGTAACTTTTCTTGCATGAGAGGTGAGAATAACTCATGGATAATAAGAGCTGTTGTGATGGATGAAAGAAGGGAGAGGGCAAGAGGGCTGCTCTAGCTTGGCTGATGCAAATTGGCCAGGCCGCACAACTTTGCAAAGGTATTCAAGCGAAAGGCGAGGGGCCCATCTTTTGCTTACCTATGCAGAAGCAACAGAATCAAATGTCAGGTGAGCTGAGCTGCAAGCAAATGCTGAAGGCGAGGATATGGCTACAAAGTTGGCGATGACGCGAGCGGGCTGGCTGGAAGGGGATGGAGACAAAATTGTGGTGTCCCCATTCCCACGCATCAAAAACGTTGTAAGCAGTCGATCGCATGGAGAAGTGATTCCCAGATCGTCGCCAGTGCATGCCATCATCGAAGCATGTTCACTGCTTGTTGATCCCAAATGTTCGAAGTTGGAGGGAACTGGGCTTTGACGACAAAAAAATAATTCTGGCAAATTGTAAAAATTTGGAGACCTTTGGTTCCTGTCAGGGGGATGAGCTGAAGTAAACAAGCACCAAAATTCATCGCCGACGGTAGCCGCGAAATCACGTGTTAACCCTAACCCTGAATCCCAAGACGGAAGCTCGAACGGTTGTGAAACAGCCAACGGCAACACGCAGAGCTCCCTGCCTTCCAACCAAAGAAGCAGAGGAACGGTAACTATTAGTGATCTTAGTGCCCTTTAACTTCCAGCACACCTTCCCGAATGCCCCGCACGCCCCTCACCATTCCACCACATCTCCTTTTCCCGGGAAGGTGCCTTGATTGTTCGCTAAGGGGATTCCTCTTTGCGAACTTCTCCTCCCTCCGATCAATCAACACCGCCGCCGCTGCTCGCGTCCTTCCATCGCAGATCCCCACCCGACGCCGAACTTCTCACAACAACACCAGCCCCGCGACTTTTAGCAATCCCCGACAACCCTACCTGACCGACTCGATCCGTGCTCACCAAGCTCGCAAGATGGCTCCCCAGCTCAACGGCTATTTCCAGCAGGTTGACGCCCTTGCCGATGCCTTTATCGAGAGGCTGCGCCAGGCCGTTGCCATCCCTTCCATCTCGGCCGATCCCGCACGCCGGCCTGATGTCGTCCGCATGGCCAAGTTCCTCGAGTCCGAGCTGATTAAGCTTGGTGCTCAGGTCGAACTTCGTGAACTGGGGAGGCAGCCCGGTTCCGATGTCAACCTCCCTCCCGTCGTCCTCGCCCGATACGGCAACGACAAGAACAAGCGCACCATCCTCGTCTACGGCCACTACGACGTGCAGCCGGCCGAGAAGAGCGACGGCTGGGACACTGAGCCCTTCGAGCTGACTGTGATGCCAGATGGTCGCATGTGCGGCCGTGGCGCTACCGACGATAAAGGTCCTGTTCTAGGCTGGCTGAACGCGATCCAGGCTCACCAGGCCGCCGGCATCGACTTCCCCGTTAACCTGTTGATGTGCTTCGAGGGTATGGAGGAATACGGCTCCGAGGGCCTGGACGACCTCATTTACGAGGAGGCCAAGAAGTTCTTCGCTGATACCGACGCCGTCTGCATCAGCGATAACTACTGGCTTGGCACTGAGCGTCCTTGCCTGACCTACGGCCTACGTGGCTGCAACTACTACAACATCGAAATCTCGGGCCCTGGCGCTGATCTTCACAGTGGTGTCTTTGGTGGCACCGTAGAGGAGCCCATGACCGACCTGGTTCGCATCCTGTCCTCGCTGGTCGACACCAACGGCAAGATCCAGATCCCTGGTATTTACGAGCAGGTCGCTCCTGTGACACCCGAGGAGGAGGGTCTGTACGACGACATCTCCTTCAACATGGAGACGCTGTACGAGTCGCTGGGCAGCAAGACCACGATCTATGACGACAAGAAGAAGACGTTGATGGCTCGCTGGCGCTTCCCCTCGCTGTCCATCCATGGCATTGAGGGCGCTTTCTCCGGAGCCGGCGCGAAGACAGTCATCCCCGCTAAAGTCATCGGCAAATTCTCGATCCGTACCGTCCCCAACATGGACATTGAGAAGACCAACGAGGCTGTCTCCCGCTACGTTGAGGCGGTCTTCAAGTCGCTCGGTTCCAAGAATACCATGAAGGTCTATCCCCAGCACACGGGCATGTGGTGGGTTGCCAGCCCCAACCACTGGAACTTCACTGCCGCTGCCAAGGCGATCGAGCGTGTCTGGGGTGTCAAGCCCGACTTCACTCGCGAAGGCGGCAGCATTCCCGTCACGCTCACTTTCGAGAAGGCCACTGGCAAGAATGTGCTACTCCTGCCCATGGGCAGCTCAACAGACGGTGCCCACTCCATCAACGAGAAGCTCGACAAGCGGAACTACATCGAGGGCATCAAGCTGCTCGGCGCGTACCTCCATTACGTTGCTGAGGAGCCCATGGAGTAAGCGCGTTGTTGACGTGGGGGGGATGGTGTGTAGGGGTTTTGAATGTCATAGTTCTTGTTAATACCCAGACAAGTTGATATGATGAATGAGACAATATAATGAACGATGACATGTGATGGAGGCTTCTGTGCCATTGAGGTGTCATTGTACAATAGAGTGCCCATGATGATGTTAGAAATACCCAGCAGGTAACTCGCTTGATACATACGACACATAAGGATGCAAATGAATGATGACTCATGTTACCCAAAGAACTACCAGAAAGCCTACCTGGTACCTCCGTGCCTGTAGTACATACCCGGCGTATTCACCTAATCTACAACCCAACTCCGTGAAAGTTTCCCCCACCGTGCCAACCCAACCAGAACCTAAACTCTCTGTTTATGATGATGGAAGAATGCAATGAATGGGTATCAAAACCGTAAATCCCTCCTTCCCATGGTTAATACCAAGCAGATTTCTTGCCTGCCTCAATGCTATCCACAATGATACACTTCTCTGTCTGACAGACTTTTCTCCTGTCCAACCACTTGGCCTTCGGCCCAAGCGGCCCCGTGATGTAGTGGTACTCGCCAAAAATCCTCCACTGGCGACGATCACTGAGGGGATAGACATCGTCACCCCAGAACCCCTCAAAATGGAACCATGAAGTGGGCAGGTCGGGGTTAGATGCTGCAGGCACAAGGCTAGTGCGGTCTGTGTCCCGAATCGTGCCGTTCCTCGACTCTTCCTCGTCAACTTCATAATCGTACCAATAGGCATAATGATTCAGCGTCGGATCCCACAAAGGTCCCTTGTCGGTGACATCCCGGAGCAGCTTGAACGGCAGCACATAAGGGTGCAGACCGGGGTTGGCATACATGGCGTGGCTGCCGACAGCAGAGTAAATAACGGGACGCGGAGGCTTGCCATCGTTCTGGGCACGCTTCTCGAGCGCGTGCCATGTGTATGCCTTACCGCCGGCATGCTCGCTAAGGAACATCGCACGTGGAATGCCGTTCTGGAAGCGAACCATGCAGTGTTCCCAATCGCCAACGTGGTTGCCGAAGCGGATCTTGAGGACCGTCTGGCCGAGATTGTAGCTGTAGAAGAAGAACCAAAAGGCGTCAAGGATGCCGGCGCCCTTATCGACGAGGATGAGGACTGCAGGAGCCTTGGAGTACCCGCTGGAATCGGGCTTGTTGTTCAGACCCGATCCGACAATCGGACGTTGCTGGTTGGCTGCTGCACGACGCTGAAGCCGAGTTTTATCCCTCCAACCAAGCTGCCCGCGATTTCGGTGATTCTGACTCCGGAATGGCGGAACGATGCGATGAGGCGGGTGCTTTCGGTCAGCATCCCACCAAGTACTGCCGTCCTCAGGCGGCTCGGGCTGGCGGTTGCCATCTCCGCCGGGGAAATAGTCGCCGTCATCCTTGAAAGGTGTCGGAATGCCCACACGGTTATGCAACCACCTGGGCCTCCATTCAACGTCGTCCTCGCTCGTCAAGAAAACGGACCCGTTCAGCTCGTTGAGGGTCGCCAAATTGCCGAGATGCAAAGGTTTTCCCAGGTCTAACTCTTTTCCATCCTGGTAAGGCCTCAGATGCTGGATGTGCTCCGCGATGTCAGAGGGCCAAAAATTCTCCCCAGAGTACAAATGTACGAGCGGTGCATGCAAGAGCACATAGTCCGGGACCTCGTTAAGAATTCTCACGTCGTCGTCGTCGTCGTCGTCGTCGTTGTTGTTGTTGTTGTTGCCTAGTGCCCTGCTGGTCCTGATGCGTTTGAGATCGGGCTTGACAGGGGCCGTTTCCCAGTCACTCTCCCCCACCTTCTCAACGAAAGTGTACCCTTCGCTCCAGCCGGCCGCGATCATTTTGATAGCCTCCATCATGGAATGATCACCGCGGTCTGGGCGCGCCGGAGCGTCCCATCGCAGATGCTGCAGCCCGCAGAGGCCCAGCCAACGACATACTTGGCGATCGATCCAAGAGGGAGATGTGTTGACCCAATGCTTGTCTCGATCTCGCTCTTCGGGGTCGGGTGGTGTCGGGTTGAGCAGTCGTGGAACGTATCTACAAAGGAATATAAATGCAGCCACACAGAGTGTGGCTGCAGTTACCCTCCGGATGCCATAAACCATGACGAAAGAATATTTTATATACTACCACTACTATGGTAGGGGGTATCGATGGCGCGAGAGCGGTATTGACAGCCTAAAGTAGGCAGAAAAGTCGGTTGCTTGATGACAGGTTTGTCAGATTAGCGAGGTGAGCACGGATAGGGAAATACACGGAAAGGGCGATCGAGGGCGAGGGAGCTTTTCGATGAGAGGGCTCGACTGAAAGCGGCGTAGTAATAATGGCCTACGGGCGCGGCCATGCTAACCGCAACCCAAAATGTTGAAAGGTGTCGATCGAAAAGGAAAAAGACCTTAATGGAGGTCCAGCACTGGAAATTGTCGACGTGGAAGCGAATAAGCCACGAATGGATGTGATGCATACAAATGTTGATGCAAGAAGGAAACAGTACAGGGTTCGCCTCGCAGCGAGTCGCACACAACACATCGCCTTGCCTATCCACTATGCATGAGTTGTCAGTGCCTCTTTGCTTGTGAAAATCAGGTACTGGTACCTGTGTCTAGGATGAGACAGACCAAGGAGAGGGGTACCTGTACGTTGGGAGCAGTTGGGTTTGTCACACATGTTCCACCAAGCGGCGTCTGATGCGGATGCGGGAGGGGTCGGTTGCCAAGAAAAAATGCCAAGCTCCAATCTGGGTTCCGGACCATCCGATGGCCCAGGCTGGGTCATCCGTTGTGCCCATTCCCACTCCCAGTTACAACCCCACTGCTGCCCGGTGCGCCCTGTTCATTCCAGTATGCCGGGGTTGTAGAACTGCCAGCTGTTGTTGTCCGATTTACTCGCTGGCTGTACCGTGATATCACTCCTGTGTCTCTGCTGATGAGCACTGCGCGCCTTGCTCTCGTGCGCGGAAACTTGCCCTTGAGGTTCTTCCCAGGGACGTAGTCGCTCCTCGTGGGTTCGAGCCCCATCTCCCTCTCCTCCTGTCGCTTTGCCCGCCAGCGCACATTACGGGCATGGTCTTGTTGAAGCTTCCTCCTACGGCGCTCTTCCTCTTCGTCCTCTACCATCAGATTATTGTGTCGTGTTTCAAGGGGTTGAATCGTGACTTCGTCGGTCTCGCCGCGCTTCCGTTTTAGGGCGATCAAATCTTCGAGGAAATGCGCTTGCGGCTGTCGCAGGCCGCTCTTGTCGCCACCTATATGGACGTAGATGCCGCCATTCCGCTTGTACCTCTCCGGAATGTCCTCCCAGTTGTCTGCGGTGCCATACATGAACTTGCCTGATATGATGTCTTTGTCGCGGGGCTGCAGCGTGGCTTCTTGGAAGTTGATTCTCACAGAGCTAGCGGCCAGAAGATCGATATTTTGGCCAAGGCGACGGAGAGCTGGAAGAGGCGACCTGTCGTCGTGCTGGGCAAAAATCATCTCGGTGCCAATGTTCTCGCACCATGTACCGCGGAAGATGTGGTTGCGGTAGGACACGATGGGTTCCTTAGAATGAAGATCCAAAATTTGGATCTCCTCTGCGGCCTTCGTTCCCGGATACTGTTCCTCTGCCTGCGCATCTTTGCCGCTGTTCTGCTCGAGCATGGGATTAACCGGGGTCCGCGAGGACACTGGGGGCATGCCAATTGCATCGAGGTCTGCGTCTTCACGCTCAGGGGGCTCTCCATCGTCGGCATCTTTGTCATCTAGAAGATCTGGGTTTGTCGCCTGCGGCTCGGGAGCATTGAATATGGGATTGTACCAAACACGATACCCGCTGCGTGTGTTGTGAAAAATTTCGTCGGTTCGTCTCTCGAGAAAGTCGCGGACGGACAAGTCCAAGGTCAGATAGTAAGTCTGGACAATGCGGCAATGTAATCAGCAAATGACCTCTTTGATGAATTCTGCTAGTCCATACTTCTGTCTCCGTGGTTGAGTATTCATACTCCCACTCGTCAACGTCATCAATCGAGTTCATCGTCGCAAGTAGAATTCGTTGACTCGCTAGGAAATTGAGGGAACTGATTGGTTATGCTACCAAAAATGAAGGCTTCAGCAGTCGTGTAGTTTTAAAAGATGCCAAAGGTGCAAGGGAGGTGATGTGGCGCTTCTAGAATTAATTCAAAGGCGAACCGCTGGAATTTTTGGTTGCGATGTGCCAGCGGCTGCTCTTATACAGTTCTTGGCGTATTTGCCTAGTGGGTTGATCGCCCCACGTTCTGCACGACAGGGAGCGAATTTAAAAGCCCAGACCTACTAAAAACATGCACCGATGGCGGGGGAAGACGACGCGAAAGCCGGACCCAGGCCTTCCCGATAAGACTGCCCCGCCGAAGATTTTCAGACGACGCGACAACCTTGACTCACCCACGACGTATTATTGAGGGATTCTGGGCACAAATAAGAAGCCGACCTCATCTTGTCCCTAGCTTTCCGGCGAATCCCCTAAGAACCCTTTGTCCGTTGTGGAACAACAGACAACATTATGCCCAAGGTCCACCTTCTCGATTACGTCGCCGGCAACGTCCGCAGCCTGGTCAACGCCATTGAGAAGGTCGGGTATGAGGTTGAGTGGGTTCGAACACCAGAGGAGGTCGCCAATGCAGAGGTGAGCAACATATGCCAGCCTTGTCTTAACCACTAGCGAAGTTAACTGATTTTCTCTGCTAGAAACTGATCCTCCCCGGTGTCGGCCACTTCGGCCACTGCCTTTCCCAGCTCTCGTCAGCTGGGTACCTCCCCGCCATTCGTGCCCACATCGACGCCGGAAAGCCTTTCATGGGCATCTGTGTCGGCCTGCAAGCACTGTTCTCCAACTCGGCCGAAGATCCTTCGTGTCCCGGCCTCGGCATTATTCCAGGAGCACTCAATCGCTTCGACGACTCAGCAAAAGCGGTGCCGCACATCGGCTGGAACAATGCGACATGCCCGGCGAAACCAGACCTTTACGGCCTGAGACCTGACTCCAAATACTATTACGTCCACTCGTACAAGTACCCCTACAGAAAAGGCGAGCTGGAAAGCCTGGGGTGGGCTGTTGCAACAGGCACATACGGGTGCGAGACATTTATTGGCGCCTTGGCCAAGGGGAACATCTTTGCTACACAGTTCCATCCCGAGAAAAGTGGTGTTGCTGGTCTAAGAGTTATCCGGGCATTCTTAGACGGCTCGGGCGCCAAAGACCTGGCTGAAAAGCCGCCAACAAATATCAACGAGGTGTCGGACGAGCTGATTTCCCAGGAGGGTCTGACCAGGAGAGTGATCGCGTGCTTGGACGTCCGTACCAACGATCAGGGCGATCTTGTCGTCACCAAGGGTGACCAGTACGACGTTCGCGAGAAGTCCGCTGACCGGTCCGTCCGCAATCTCGGCAAGCCGGTCGATATGGCCAAGAGGTATTATGAGCAGGGCGCTGACGAGGTGACCTTCCTCAACATCACTTCGTTCCGTGACATCCCGGTCAAGGATCTCCCCATGCTGGAGATCTTGCGGAGGACATCCGAGACTGTGTTTGTTCCGTTGACAATAGGCGGCGGTATCCGCGATACGGTCGATGTCGATGGGACAAAGGTGTCTGCTTTGGACATCGCCACCATGTACTTCAAGAGCGGCGCCGATAAGGTGTCGATTGGCAGTGATGCGGTCATTGCTGCTGAGGAGTACTACAAGCGGGGCAAGGTTCTGGACGGCAAGACTGCCATTGAGACCATCAGCAAGGCCTACGGGAACCAGGCTGTGGTTGTTAGCGTGGATCCCAAGCGGGTGTACGTCTCAAGCCCAGACGCCACTGCCCATGCCACCATCAAAACCAAGTTCCTGGGTCCCAACGGTGAGGAGTACTGCTGGTATGCCTGCACCATCAAGGGCGGGCGCGAGACCAGGGACTTTGACGTGGTGCAGCTCACCCAAGCTGTTGAGGCTATGGGGGCTGGAGAGATCCTGCTCAATTGCATCGACAAAGATGGCACCAACAGTGGGTTCGACCTGGAGCTCATCAACCACGTCAAGTCGTTCATTAAGATCCCTGTGATCGCCAGCAGTGGCGCCGGCAACCCGGGCCACTTCCTCGAGGTCTTTCAAAAAACAACCACCGACGCTGCCCTGGGGGCAGGCATGTTCCATCGCGGCGAGTACACTGTGCAGCAAGTGAAGGAATACCTGGCCCAGAAAGGCCTCACTGTTCGTAAGCACGAGGGAGAGTTATGATTGAATAGTAGTACATAACACCTAGATGATTCAGTGTGCTTGACAAGGACTTCAAAGGGCAATGCGCTCATTCTTTGCAATACACCGACATAGGTCTTTCAAGTGCAACTAAGAAATACGATGAAAAGGAAAACCAGAAGACGCAAAAGTTCAAGTTGTATCCCAGGACTCAGAAGCCTCCTGCCTTTATCCGTTGTTGTCCGAGAAGCAAACAAACAAACCCACACTGAACGTACCAAATGTCATCCAGCCTATAACTCCGTTGTCAAGAATAACCATCGTTTGCTGATCTTGTCAGGTCCGTTGGACCAGAGGTCGAGAGTCGACAGCGAGAAGCCCGCCCACTGAAGGCCATTAATCAACGAGTCTCTTTCTTCATCCGGCGTAGATCTCTCGACGCAAATGACTCCGTAGGAACAGGCAAGAGGACCTTCGCCCAGCTCTATCAACGCGACGAGCCTGCAGATATAAAGTCAGTGGCGTGAACTTGTATGCCGTGGTGCATGGGGGGACTTACGCCTGCTTGAAATCACGACGGGGTCTCTGGGAGTCGAGAAAGATAAACAAGGTCCTGGCAGATGACTGGGGATCCTCTCCTACGAAGCCACGGAAGCTGGAGCCACCGGAGTAATCCCAAATTTCAAGCCAGCAGCTGACATGAGAACGATCGTTCCGATTATTGGTAACGCTAGAGCCGTTGGTCACGCCGGAGCCGTTTACTCTCGCTGTTAAACGCTCAGAACTGTTGTTAATGACGACACGATTGCGGTTGGCATGGTTGCCGTTATTATGAGCACTGGTCAGGCTGGAGATCTGCGGAGCCGAGTTCCTCTCACCCAGAAACACGGCACGCAGCGTCTCACAGAAGAACCTCTCACATTCTTCCCTGATGCGCAGTGCTGCCCCCCCTCGCCGGCGATGCCAGGCGTCCAAATCAATCGACGTGCCGCCGACGGCGCCCGAACCGCGACCATTTGTGACGTTGCTGTTGCCACCAAGACTGCCATTGCTGTTACGCTTAGCAGACGTCTTGGGAGCCAGCGCGAGCTCGTTGGTCGCCGTTAGTGCCGCGAGGGGGGGACTTGATGGCGGCGATGGAAGTCCCGTCGAAGGGACCTCAGGAATACCACTCGGCTCCTGCGAGATCCGTCGTGCAGTAATGGAAGCCTTTCAGATCGGCAGTGCGAGAGTCGACGACGTAGCAGCTGGCGAGGATATTGACCTGGCGATCAATGTCCTCGCCATAATTACTACTATGATGATTGTATTCTGTCTGTTTCATGGGCGCCATGATTGCGAGAGGCCAGGGTTGCTACTCGCACGAACAAATAGGAAGAAAAATCGAAGCTGGGGAGGTAACGTGGAGTCGGGCAGCGATGATGCGCGAGAGGCCTGATGTTCCGAGCGGTTATTGAGTTGGTTGGTGACGGCGTTTTGTACGCTTTTCGCGAAGGATAGCGGCAACAATACTGAGATGTGGTGGGGCGATTGTTGGGTCGAGAAGTTTCGGTGAGGCACAAAGATAAGTGAAGGTGTCAGCAAAAGATATAGAAAAGCGAGCAATTCCTGGCACATCAGGTGGGAGATCTTGGCGCTGTCCCCCAGGATTGGGACGAGGTCACGTGCCAGCATGGAAACCTGAACGAACAGTGTGGGGCATCATGAAGCCGACAAGATTGGTTTTCCAATGCTGAGTTACGTGTCGTACTACAGAAGGCTCGAAAACACTTCTTATTCTGTCGGATCGCAAGCTAGTGGCAAAGAGTATCAATTGAAGGAAGTGTTCACAAGTGGCTTTACCCGGTCCAACAGTGCATATGGAAGGACTTGTGCCTGACTGTCTTCGATGATTGGACGCTAATTTTCAGCTTCTGGTCGAAGCCCGTTCCTGACGCTAGACAGCCTCAGCCACCTCTTATTCTCTGGCCTTTAATTCGAAGATGGAGCGCTTAATAGCACAAAACTTGCATTGGAGCCACTGCTCTTTTTTTTTTTTGTGATCTCTTGAAGGTGGGAATCGGAGTCGTGGTTCTGGTTGACCCTTTGGGAGTCTTTTGGTGGAGTCAGTGGATTCATTCCGGGGACTCGGCAGGATGGACCCACATGCCAGTCTCCTCTTTGTTATCGATAAGCTTAGGCTGCCATGCGGGGCTTTAGTGGATAGGTCAGCTGCTCCTGGGCAATAACAAATCACATCATTGCGTCATGATCAAGTGTTCGACCAGCGGGAACTAGAAGCTTGGACAAGTGCCTCAGACTGTTCCCAGCTTCCATTTGTTTCGTCCGCTCTTGGCCCAACCTGTCGCCATGCTTGATGTCAACATCGCGAGGTTCGCCGATCTCCTGGTCTCTGCACATCGCATTCCCATACCTTGATCCAACGAGCGATCCATCAACTCGAATCGACAACCACTCAAAGATATCATCTGCTCCTTGTCTGAAAAGTCCGATAGCGACCACGCCGTACCCCTGCATTCCGCGTTTAGTTAGCCGCCATGACGATGTTTGGAGAGCTCATTTCCTTGCGCCGTCCTTCCGATAGTAGCGCTTCGGAGAAGCCGGCTCTTAGCTCTCTCTCTTTTCCAGTCTACCTGCTCCCTTCTCTTCACCTGCCCTTCCGTCGGCGTCGAGCGACATCTCCATCAAGATCCCCACGTGCGGCAAGCTTTTCAGGTACCCTTTCGTCCTCAGACTCCTCGCCTTCCTCCCCATCTTCATCATCGTTTTCCTCAGTCCCTGCCCTATCGGTTTCCAACTCCCCGGCTGGCAGCCCATCTTCCCCCGTCTCTCCGCGGACCCCGGGATTTTCTGGCCGCCGATTATCGCGTACGCACCCAACCACCCTCCGTTGCCGGTCCTGTGCCGCCGACCTTGCCTTTCACTCTCAAATCGTCAGCAAGAGCTTCGTAGGTCGCCATGGCCGTGCATACCTCGTCGCCCCTCCCCCTCCTTCTGTGAAGCGATCCCAGATTAGCTCCCGAAGTAGCAGCAGTGGCAATACCGGCAGTAACAGCGATGGCAGAGGTAGTGTGGACAGTTCCTCTTCTTCATCAAATGCTTTCAATCAAGGATACCAATCCGTAGACCGCAACCTTGTCAATATCACTGTCGGCAAACACGAAGAACGACAGCTCGTTACTGGCATGCACACCGTTGCAGACATCAGTTGCGCCGGGTGTGGTACTGTCGTTGGCTGGAAGTATATTGATGCTCAAGACGAACGACAAAAATACAAGGTTGGCAAGTTTATCCTGGAGACACGAAGGGTCATTGGCTTTCACAGCTGGGAGGACATCGAGGAGAGTAATGAGATTATGCTGCCGCATGAAAAGAAGTCCGGTCATAATGGCGAAGATGATTCAGACAGCATAATCGTGTTCGATTCAGATGATGAGGATGAGTTAGAAGACATCTTTACGGCTGTTTGGGATCCTGTTGTCGTTGCTGAGCATCGCAGAAGCAGGACTGCAAGCATGAGTCGGGAGAACAGCGGTATGTTCTACTAGTTGTTGAGACACATGCTTGAGCTAGGGCAGCTTTCTCAAGAGTAGGACATCTCTCCTCAGTTTAGCTTCCGTTTCCGTTCTTGCAGTTTCATGTCACATCGAGTAGGTAGTTTGGGCACATTCTCGTTCTGTGTATGAGCAAGGTTAGGAAGGTAGCAATTGATACCCGTCTCGATATGAGATTATGTAGCCCTGAGCGAATATAGCGTACAATCATTGTGTGGTATAAATCACAAGTAGTTCCTGAAGCATTTTAAACCTCAACAGAGAGACTTTCAACAGAAAAAGAACAAAGTCAGAAGGAGGAAGACCTTGTAGCAATGGGCTGCTAAGGTTTGGTGGTAATAAGCAGTAACAACTGAGTTAGGAAGAGAAGAGCACCAGACGATCATACAACCGAGCCCTGATTGGAGATATCTCACCTAGTTTGACGAAATCCCTTTGGTGACAAGACGCCCCCACCTCATTGTCTACATGATGAATCCATAATGCTGCTTCCGGCGAACAGTCACCCTGCATCCGTCGGCACTTGACAAAACCAACGTCAATCTTTGCTTTTCCGTCCCAACTGGCTCGTTGGGCTCTCCCTCTGGCAGCTTGATTTCAGAAAATGTCTGGAGCAACCTCACGGTTGTGTAAGATACCTCCATTATGGCGAAGTCTTCTCCTAGACATTGCCGAGGACCTCCATTGAAGGGAAAATATGCCCATCCGATCTTTTCAAGCTCGCCTGTTTCCCATCGTTCGGGCCGAAAGCACTCTGCGTCTGGTCCAAACAGGCTTGTCATCCGCGCACTCACATACGGGGAGAGCACAACGATCTCACCCTTCCGGACCAAAATCGGGCTTGTGCCATCTGGGCCACCACCCGTTGGGAGAATTGTTGTCTTGATAGCCTCACGTATGTTCAGAGGGACTGAGGGGTAGAGGCGGAGGCTCTCCTTGATAACGCAAGATAGAAACGGCATGCGCCTGATCAGGTCCCTAGTTGGTGTTGTCTCTTCTCCCATGACATTCCGAATCTCTTTGCGCAATCTCTCCATCACTTTTGGATGGCGTACCAACAGGCGGCTGATACTGTTAGCATCACACTCTTTTTGAAGGACACCTGTTACTCGTCTTACAACGTCCAGGACAGACAGCAGGCAGTCGTGTCTCGACCAGCAAGCAAGAGGTTCAATAATTGATCTCGCAATTCACGCTCGTCAGCCGAGTTTTTCGCAATTTGCTGCGTGAACCAGCTGGAAGAGGTTTTCTCCTTGGAATCTTCAGCTCCGTCCCTTTGCATCACCCCAGATTCTCGAATGTATTCTTCGACGAACTGATGAACACTTCGGCATGCTTTTCGAAACGCGGGTGGGTTGTAAAGAAAGTGAAACGGGGCAAGCCGGTAGCGTTTTACAAGCCCATCTTGAGCCACTTCAAAGCTCTCTGCAAAGACCCGATTTCTGTCTTCCTGGTCTGCACCAGCCTTCAAAGTGTAAACAGACCGTCCAAATAGGAAGTCGGTAGCCACATCGAGCGTCAACTTGAAGAAAAGTGGTTGGAGATCAACATCACCATTTTCTGGCAGGCATTGTATGAGATTATGGACATGTTCATGGAAGTGACGAAAGTTTTGATACTGGGCGCGAATGAACTGTTTCCGGAGCAGCTCCCTCGAGTGCTTCCATTCACGTCCTTCCTGTGTGAAAATGCCATTGCCGAGGAGAGGAGCAAAGACAGATCGGCGAGTCCCAAATCCGTAGTCTGTGAAGTTCGTCGACAGGACCACCTGGACATTGCTGGGGTGCAATACATGATATGCTCGTGGGCCGAACAGGAAGTGTTGACACCAGTTGTTCCCTGGCTGATAGTTCTCTGCGATGGAAGCAAGGAAGGCAAGAAGCCGGCCATCTGCATTGGCCTGCCAAAATTCCTTAATGCGGTCGATGCCGAGGGGCCATCGCTTTGGCAGTTCTGGGGGAAGTTGGCAGCGATGCTTACTGCCAAACTTGGACTCAACCTAGCTTATGTTAGGCACCTTACCGAGTACTAGCACGGATTTGTCTTACCAAATACTGTTTCACGCGGTCAAAGACGATGTATGCAACCCAAGCAATAAGTAGAACCGCCGTTCCAGCCAACTTCAAATCTTGAGCATTGCTGCTATTCCAAGAGCGACCCATAAGTCCTCCTTCCAATCCACTCACTAACAATATGTAACGTTTCATGGTTAAGAGCCTCGACTTCTAGACAGAGACAATGATCGTTCTTGTCACCACTGATCAGGAAAGTTCATGGGCCGCCAAATTCCGTTGTCTAGATTGAATGCTCTCTTATCGATGTCGAGGAATTCTTCTCAACCTTGCAAATAGTCTGTTTCTGCACTCAAGACTATCAGAGAGCAAGATAAGTCTCCCAGAGCGTTGGATGCCTCCTGCAAAAATCATGCTCTATGAGATTGAGGTGGTTCGACTGCTTACGCAAGCTTGCCGCGCAAGTATGCATTGGAGTCTGTTCCCTTGCTTGTCGCGTTACATGGGCCCTCCAGCCTTGGCATTCGTGGACGTTTAACATTCATTCTGCATACACAGTGCCACACGATCCAACGGCAAGCGTTTTGAACGACCAAGATAAGCAGGGCAGTAGAGGCAGGCTGCGTCATCTTCTCATGTCGATGATAAGCCTGTCATTTAGCTGTTTTGGGACTTTGATCATTGTATCCCTGCTCATTCTCTCAGACAAGTCAAGTATTATTACGATATAGCCTGCAGTATCATCATCTGCTCGGAGATCCAAAATACCATGAAAACAGTAAAACCGTCCCTTTTTGGTTATCATCATGTCGTCTTTTGCACCGTAGGATTCTGAATTGCGAACTTATGTGTCATCACTTCTTCATGCTTGACTTATGAATCGTCAAGCGTGGCTGGCACATAACAACCGATTCAGGCACTGTCCTTAACCTCAACGTTTTGAACCTCAATGTCGCGCTTCTTTTCGATGTCACCAAAGATCTCATCGATTTCCTCGAGGGATTTGCCTGCATGTCGTTAGTCTCGATTGCTCGCTTGACATGAGGAAGCGAAACGTCATACCTTTAGTTTCCGGGTAGAATATAGCGAAGACGATGGCACAGAGGAAGTTGGTGAGGATAAACAGGATCTGGCGGTGTTAGCGAGCTAAATATCCCCAGTTGGCAAAGCTGGCTACTCACATAGTACTTCCAACCCACACGCTCGAGAGCAATAGGTGAACATTGGGTGATGATGAGACTGATCGAATAATGAATGACTTGGACAACAGCGTTTGCCTTTGCACGGAGCTCGGTGGTGAAGACCTCAGGACTGTACTTCTAGTCAGCATCCATCAAATCTCAACACACACTGAGGATACATACGGAATAATCCAGGTCATGGGGCCCAGGAGGGCGGAGTAGTTAGCCGAGACCATGAAGATGCAGGCGATAAGGGCACGCTGGGCGTCCTCATTTGTAGGCAGGCCAGGGAGGGCTGGGAACTTGGCTGCGAGAATTGTGATGATCATGTAGAGGATAGACAGCAGGCCAGAACTGCTGACCAGAATCTTTTTGCGGCCGATACGGTCGACGAAGAACAGGGAGATAATGCAAGCAATCGGAGCCACGCAGCCGTAAAGTCCACTGACCAGGAGCTGGCGATCCTCGTCAAATCGCAGCGTGGAGTAGATGGCAGTCTGGTAGTACTGGACGAAGCTGATGCCAGAGAGCATGGCGGCGGCCCAGACAAAGGACCCGACGAACAGACGTCTGCGGAAGGGGCCGGTGCGGATGAGGTCAACCCATGTAAGACGGTGCTGGGCCTCGATCTCCTCGGTTATACTGGTCTGGATGCGGGCAAACTCGATCTTGCACCACTCATCGTTGGAGCCGTTGTAATGCCAACCCCAAAAACTCTTCTCAGCTTCCTCCCGAAAGCCTTTCATTAGCAGCCACCTGGGAGACTCGTCAAGGAAGAGCACGCCCACACCAAGCAGAAGGGCGGGAATGGCTTGAATCGCGAAGCCAAGGCGCCATTGGTTGGCATTGTGCCATTTTCCTTCGCCCACGCCGGTCCAAAGAGCAACGAAGAAGCCCCAGGCGACCACTAGTCACAGTTAGCCTGTATACTCCTCTGTATCCTCGAATTAGACTCACTCATCTGGTTGGTTGCCGTGATGCGACCACGTTCGTGTGTCTGTCAAGGCAAGTCAACACAACGTCCTTCGGCATGGCTTTAAGGCTCTTTTATGGTTGACAAGCTCACCTTTGCGATCTCGGCGCCATAGACAGGAGCAACGCCGGTGATGGTTCCAACAGCATAACCGATAAATAGACGACCAATGATAACTGGAACAGTCAGTTGGGTACCGAGACATCGAGGAGAGCTGGGTCACATACGCATAGAAACATGGGCAGCACCTGCCATCAGAGCACCTCCAAGAACGCCCCACGCGCAGCCAAAGGCAATGGCCTTGCGCCGACCAAACCAATCGCTCGTGATACCGACTGATGCGCTACCCAGCCAAGCTTTATCAAGGTTAGCAATTTCTATGGACTCAACCGTATGCATTATGCATCCAGGGTTAGGGTAACCTGCCTCCAGCTTGGTAGAGCGATACAATGGCACCCCGGAGCGGCGCATTTGGTTTATCGAAGTAGCTCATGAATGAGTTCAGGGCCAAGCTCGGTGTGATGATGCCGGAGTCACTGGAGAGTAAATTAATGAATCTGTCTTGGCCATTTTAACCATAGTAAAAGCACATACTAGCCATAAAGAAACCCTCCAATGCCGAGGAAGATCGATGCAAGGAAGGTCTTGGTAAACCACGGAGTTTCTGAGGCCATGGCTGCGTTCAGCGTACCCTCTGATGTAACTGGGCGGTGGGAGTCGAGATACTGTCAACAACAAGAGGAAACACGCTGTACATGTTGAGACGTGTAAATATCATCTATAGTAGCGAGACTGCTCTAACCGCTGAGTGGAATTGCCGGTGAAGGGTTGTGGGACTGTAGGAAGCTAAGGCGAGCTAGTATGCGGAGAACGTATCTAGACCATGTTGACTACTGCCAACAGGTGAACGCGGATAACGTTCCCGAGCGCTCAGTGTGTCTGTTCTTCCCTCCACGGCATAGGCAACTCAAATTCCTGCGCATCCAACGCCGTGGTGCTGCGCACGAAGATGTCGTGCCTGTCACGGATCGGGCATTGATGGGTTACATAGACGTGATGGTATAGAGGGATTTCTGGAAGCGGCAGCATTCTCAGCTTTTTTGATATCAAGATCCAAGTCCTTCTCTAGAAATGGCTTTCAGGCTTGTGGTCTCCAACTAGAGGCTTATGTTCTTGGAATACATTTCTGGGAACCATCCGCCCTGATGGCCCCAGATGGGAACAAAGGCAATGTCAGAGGCTAGATCTGATGCAATAAGGCGTTGTTATGGGAAATTGATGTGATATGGGGAGGGGTGTCGAGTCCAATCGAAAAGACAACTTCTAAGTAATTGGCATACGACGAAACTGGATCTCTTGTGCATGCCCTTGACGTTGCTATCGAGTCTGAATTAACATAGGACTGAGGTATCTGACAACTCCAATCGCATGTAACCATCGTCAGGTCAAGTTTCTCAAATTGTCAGTGAGAGGCTGCAATGCTCAAAGCATGAACAACATGTGGTCTGCAGATTATCATCTCCCCCAGATCTTCACCGCATAGTGATCCAAGCTGCCGGGTAAAGTGTGGGGCGGAATAGAACCACCTTTCATAAGCTTAGTTTCCACTCGGCATTCTCAATCACATTGAGATGTGTCCCCTCCTATGAAATATGTGGAGCTGAGAAGCATCAACAACAATGGGCGATAGATTTTGCGGGGACAAACTGAAGTCGGGGTGACGATTTCCGGACCCAGTCACCAGACCATACCCACAACATGTCAAACGTCTTCGCTCAGCGCTTGGATTCCAGGCTTTACCACATACTCAGCCAATGATAACAACTTTTCGAGTGTTGTTCTCATGTTCGTACCCAGTCAACGAATCAAGGACAACCAAGTCAAGGGCAGGGAAACCATCTGGACAAACAGTGGGTACAACAGCTTTACAAAGTTGATTCCTTACCTTAAAAGACAGCTGACGGGCCTGCTTAGCATAGTGGCTAATGCGTTGCACTTGTACTAACTCCTTACAAATGCAAAGATCACAGGTTCGATTCCTGTAGTAGGCATTGTTTTTTGCATCGGTCTCGACCTTTTAATCTTTCGACCGAAGTGTGGAACGCATAATGATTTAGACGTCCTCAAAATATTTTGCAAACCTGGGCGTACGCAAGAGATCATGACTCCCTCTTGGTTCTCACCACGCCCAGACCCTCGGCCTCGCGTTTCTCTCTAAGAACGAAAACTAACCGCAAGACTTGCTCCTATGCTTCGACCTTCCAATTTACTGGGAGCATCGTTCCGTCTCGACGAATTTTGTCCGGGCAACTCCCAAACATGCCCAATTGTAGGCACATCCGTATCCGCAGCGCCCCCCGTCATGGTCACCTTCCTTATCTTAGCAGTGCCCGGCTTCTAATCCCGGAAATGATCCTTAATATACCCATTCAACTCCTCATTCACCGCCATCCAATCCCTCTCCGTCGTGCTCGCGTCTCTCTTCGTGGCACATAAAGGCATTAACACAAGCTGCGGCCTCGCCCAATTAATATCAAGCCTACCATCCTCCCTGTCCTCCCCGTCCTCCGGCAACCCCTCGTACCTCGCCGCCTCGCACTCCACCTTGTTGAGCAGTGTCCCATACGTCCAGTTGTTCGACGACCATTCGCAAAATGTGTTCCAATCTGTCGCCGCGAGCAACCGACATAAGACGTCCCGGTCGGGGTGAGCTTTGCTCGGTAATCTCGGTGACATTGCCGTACTTTGACGATGTGATTGCGCAGCTGGTCGTCAAGACCAATCCTGTTCAGCATCTGCGAATTCTTGTCGAACCATCGCGCATGGTAGTACCCCTCTCGCTGGGCCTGCTGGTGTTCTAGGGCCGGGTCGCCAAAGTAGTTGCAGCGGGTGTGCGGAAGAGCTGCGGCGATGAGCTGCTTGATGTTGCTGCTGAAATTACCCTTGTCGTCGTGCGTCCAGGCTTCGGGGCAGTCGTTCATGTTGCGGTCGTGGCGGCCCTGGGACGGGTCGATCATGATGCATGCTTTATCCTTGCGGTCGGGGAGGCGGGTCGACATGCCAAGGTCAGTGATGAAGTTTTGCGGAAAGGACCTCGCGTTTCAGGGGCTGAAAGTGTCCGGGTCGAGGTACTTGTCAGTTGCGATTGAGTAGTGACCCTGGATGTTGCAGGCGTGCAGGTCGGTGTGCATGATCGGGTCCCAGATAAGGGTTTGCTTACAGAGGTTGACTGGGAGTGTTAAGTTCCCTTGCGTGAAGCGGGAGGCGGGCGGGAGGAGACGGTCATAGAGAGCCTGGAGTTGTTGGAGGCTGTACATGTTGCCGTTCATCAATTCCGGCCGGGTGATATCGCCTTCATTATGCTGTGCGAAGTTCGAGTCCGAGACGTACCCTTCGTGCAAGACAGCCAACCCTCGTAGAATCGCGCGAATAAAGTAGTAGATCAGGCTGCTGTGAAGGACTTCGCGACCGCAGTCGGCAAGCTCGTTGGGGTTGTTGATGTCGAATTTGTTGTGTTCGCAGTAGGCTTGGGCCATATTCATCAGCGAGCCGCCGTTCCTGTAGCGCATGTAGAGCGTCGCATGGACTTTGTTTCATTGCGATCAGTGCGGGTGGCTTCGCCAGCCCTTCTACTAATATGGCGGAAGGACTGATCGTCCGGTGTGCCTAAGCGATGGATCTGCACAGCCAGTAGCTTCTGGAGATTGTGCTGGAACGGGCCGCGGGCGAGGTCCGGGTTCGAATCTGGGTCTATGTGCCACTCGATGTTGATGTTAGGGGGGATAGGTTAGTTCGGGTCAACAGAATTCTCCGGCTCGTAGACGCCGTGTAGCTTCTTGACGACGAAGAACTCCTAGAAGGGCTCGCCGGCGATTTTGAGGTCGGCAGTAGTGAAGAGGGAGACGCGTGACCAGTGGTCAGCGTTGTTGTGCTTGAAGAAACGCATGAAGATGAGGCCTCTGAACCGATCGCGCAGGTCATGATGACCCAGGCGTTGGTAAGGGTGGGTTCTTGATCTCGGGGTTCTTCAAAGGGTGCGCGACGATGGTGTGGTAGATGGATTTCAGGTTGCGCCCGCCGGCTACCGAGGAACTTCATGTTGCGATGGGAGGCCTGGTGACTGACTGTTGACCTTTGGTCAGCATCGATACTGGTCAGTTTGCGCGAAACGATCTGGAAATTGCTGGAGTAGTGGTATACGTTTCTTTAAACTATGAAGGTCTATCTCGTTATTCAGGGGCGCAGGGACTCTAACTTTTGAGGCAAAGAATGGATGAATAGTAGCATGGAAATAGCGTGACCGAATCCTCAAGTAAGCAGCGTCGATTATTGTGCAGCTTTGAGTTTTATTGTCTCGTGTCGCCTCCAAGTGAACAAAGTTCTATTGTGGGTGGGGGCAAAACACCGGGCGTAGCACAAACAACACTTGAGGCTGAGACAATGTTGAGCCCATAAAAATCCAAGTATGGTAAGTCGATTGAGTGGGTGTTGGCTGTCAGAAGTGAGTTCTGAGGATATTGAAGTTTCAAGTTAAGAGACTTTATCCCAAGTGCGCTGCAGCAAGTGGGGAACACTCAAGAGAAACGCATGCGAAATCTTCAAGGACTGAAGCTGTTATCACATATCTTTGGCAAATTAACGATTGGATCTTATCTGGGAGTTTACGTGTGAGTTAGCATCAGTGATTTTGTTAATCTTGGTAGGACTTACCTACTTTTGTTTTGAATATTTCCTTGAAACAAAGAACCCACTTCATAACCTCAGCACACACTCTGGTATGCAACCCCTTCAACAAATCAAATTGATGCTGTTTTGAACCTTCTTGGTCGTCAAAAAAGTATTTACACTTCAACACTCAATGTCAAACCATCAATAAAACTCGAAACCTGACAACAAACATTGAACTTAACGCTGGACTCCAATATCCTCAGCAGACCAACTCCAGTCCAAAACGAGCACATCCTAATATATTGCCAACAACCTCTAACACTACCCCAGTTCACACATCCAACAACTCTAATATCTCCCTAACGGCTACTCCAACCCTATCACCTCCTCCCCCCTCAAGAACCTCTTTAACGGCCACCCCAACCCCCCACCAAACCCCTTCCCCTCAAACCTCCTATACACCCCCTCAGGTCGATCCCATCTACCCCCAGCAAACTTTCCACACCCGAACGCTCCATACCCTTCCCCATACATCTCCCCCTCGGGCCGAAAAAACCGTCCACTTTTCTCTGCCTTCCGTCCATACTCCCTGTCGTAAAGGATCTCCGTGAAATAGGGGTTGATGCGGCGTGTGGAAATGACGCCCGGGAACGTGTGCCCCGGGGGTTCAAGGTACATATGTGTGCGGTTTGCGTCGCGAGACAGTAAAAATGGGTGGGTGGTGATCATGGTGTGGGACATGGCGCGGCGGAGGGTGCGGTGCAGGGAGTAGAGGGTGTGTTCTAAGGCTGATCGGTGTGCCCTTTGACTTTGTCGTTCGGTGTGAGAAGTTCCAGTGAGCAGATCCTTAAGTTTGCAAGTTGAAGACCGTCTCCGCTGCTTGTCACCCTTCCCTGGAGATGGAGGGGGGGTCTGTTCCTGTCCCTCTTCCTCATCGCTTTCTTCGGCGATCAAATCCTCCACACAAACTTTCGTTCCCTCCCCCACAGCAGCGCTCAGCCCCTCCATCTTGACTCTCTCCAACTCTTCTGCCTCTAGCGAGTTCAGAAAGGCCTCATCGTCGTAAGGATGATGCCAAATTGCCCTTACCGGGGAAGAGTTTGTGTCGACAAAGAATTGGTGTTGGGACTGAGGGTCGAACTCGCGCACCCAACCTTTGGGTAGGGAGCGAAGCTCATCTTCGAGAGATCGTCGAGCGGCGATGGGGATGCCGTTTTGGGGGGTGTGTGGAAGAGATTCTGGCAATGAAGGGGATTGCATTTTTGAGGATGGGGCCTCGGTGATAGGCTCAGGGGATTGGAACAATACTTTGTCTGCCATCTTGGAGTACGGACATTGTTATTATCGTGTTTCAAGTGAGAGCGGTGCGTTGATGTCGTTTAGGCTAAAAATTGAATGAGTGGGTTGGCAGTGGTCGAGGAGTACCAATACGTCATCGATGTCCCTGAGTCGAGGAGTAGTTGGACACTAGCCATCATCCCGACGGAATTTTGAGTTCGAAGAAAATTACGAATATTTAGAAATTGCATATCAATACATCATCAAACTATGTTATTTTGCATCCAGATTCTAGCATGTCAGCATCTCCACGTCCTCATTCTGCTGTCCTTGATGTCTCAGAACACCTTAACCCTAATGATGCTGCCGACGAGGGTCTTGAGCCTGATTAAGTAATTGGTCTGTGCACGTACACTCACGTGACAAGCGTCATCAGGAGCGGCGCGTCGCGCGTACAGCGCCTAGCAGATTCCCCACGTTTCAGAGCAGACCGCGTCTTTTTCGCGATTCCTCTGTCCTGCCCTTTGCCTGCCTGGCCCACAGCCGCAACCTCTCGCGTTGGAGTCATCCGTGCGAACTGACCGACCTCAACCAAAAGGCCATCAAGTCGACTGACAGTGACATTGTTCGCATCCCTCTTCCTCCCTCCCTTCCTCCTCTTCATCCATTCGTCCCTCGGAGATACAATTGTGTGTCTGCGCTTGTGCGTGTTTCTTGCTGCACAGTGCCGCCGCAGTCTGTAACCTGCGCTGGCTTGCGCCGTCGCCAATCTCAATATCCTCTCCTACTTCCTACTCCAACATCTATATTTGACATTGTCCCCTCGACCCGACCAAGATGGGCGCCATAGGACCCATTATGCCCGACGACCATCCCCTCACGGGGATCTACAGCGCGACGTACAGCAATGTATGCACTGACAACAGGCCTTCGTCTTTGTCTCTTTGTTTAATGCTGCGCAACAAGACTGACCCCTGCAGATTCCCGTCTACGAATTCCAGTTCGGCCCCGACCTCAAAGAACATGTCATGCGCCGCCGCCAGGATGACTGGATCAACGCGACACACATCTTGAAGGCAGCTGGCTTCGACAAGCCCGCCCGAACCCGCATTCTCGAGCGTGAGGTGCAGAAGGACGTGCACGAGAAGGTCCAGGGCGGTTACGGAAAGTATCAGGGTGGGCAAACCTCCCATCTGTCCTCGATAAACTAAGAAGCGCTGACTCCCCAGGCACCTGGATTCCCCTCGAGCAGGGCCAGCTGCTGGCCCAACGCAACAACGTCTACGAGCGACTGCGCCCCATCTTCGAGTTCGAGCCGGGGCCCGAGAGCCCACCGCCTGCCCCCAGACATACCAGCAAGCCGAAGGCGCCCAAGTCTCGGCCAGCCGTTCCGAAATGGAACAGTAAGTCGCATAGTAACCGATCGACCAGTCTCCTGCACCAGGCGACATTCTCACACCGTCACGCGCAACAAGGTGCGTCGGCCCACGCATCCTCGCACGCCCACGACGACTATGACAACGCCGAGTCCGCCCTTAACGACGATGACACCCCCGACAACTTGACCGTAGCCTCGGCCTCGTACATGGCCGAGGACGACCGCTACGACGCCGCCCCTCATTATGCGTCCACAGGCCATCGCAAGCGCAAGCGCGAGGAGATGCTGCAGGATCTGACCGAGCAGCAGCACGCCATGTACGGCGACGAGCTGCTCGACTACTTCTTACTCAGTAGGAACGAACAGAACGTCATGCGCCCCGAACCCCCGCCAAACTTCCAGCCTGACTGGCCCATCGACACCGATCGGCATACGGCGTTGCACTGGGCGTCTGCCATGGGCGACGTCGAGGTGATCAAGCAGCTTAAGCGCTTCAACGCCTCTCTCGACGCCCGAAACGTACGCGGCGAAACGCCCTTCATGCGCGCCGTGCATTTCACCAATTGCTACGAGAAGCAGACTTTTCCGCTCGTCATGAAGGAGCTGTTCAGCACAGTCGACGCGAGAGACAACTCCGGGTGCACCGTCATCCATCATGCGGCGGTCATGAAGAGTGGCCGCGCTATGAGCCAGTCGTGCTCGCGGTACTACCTGGACAATATTCTCAACAAGCTGCAAGAGCTGCGCACCCCCGACGAGGTGCAGGCTTTGCTGGATGCACAGGATAATGATGGCAATACGGCGCTGCATTTGGCGGCGATGCAGGATGCCAGGAAGTGTATTCGTGCCCTGCTCGGGCGGGGCGCTGCCACTGATATCCCCAACAACCAGGGTGTGCGCGCCGAGGACTTGATTAGGGAATTGAACGCCGCCAAGAGCAAGCAACAATCGCAGTCCCGTGCCGCTGCGCAACGCTCATCAAGCCCATTTGGTCCCGACTCAGCTGGCCAGCGTCGCGGGTCCTTCTCCGCTGAAGCTGGAAAGTTAACCCCTCCCCCTAAATTCCGCTCTGAAGCCGCCAACGCTGTCACCCAACGTATCGAGCCCTTGATCATCCAGCGGATCCGCGATCTCGCACAAAGCTACGACGCTGAGTTGAATGAAAAGGAAGAAGCCGAGCGTGAGGCAAAGAGGATCCTCAATAACGCGCAAGCAGAGCTGCAGGCATTAAAGGCAAGCATCGCCGAGTTGGAAGCGCGCCTTGAGCCAGAGGAGAGTGCGGCAAAGGTCGAGCACGAAGCCGATGAGTTGGCGAGGAGGGTTCTCGCGTACGTGACGCATCAGAATAGGATTATGTTGAGGGAGTGGGTTAGGCGGGAGGTCGGTGTGAACGGGGAAACCAAAGAAAACGAGAACCCTGACGGCGAGAAAAAGTCTTCAGACTCTGACCCTTCCAAACAGACCGAACATATGGAAGACGATGACCCCCAAACGCGCCTATCCCTCGCCCAAGACCTGTATATTCTGTTAACAACCCAACGCCGTCATGAACAATCCTACGTCTCTGCCCTCGGCGCACTAGGTACCGGCTCCCAAATCGATAAGTACCGCCACCTTCTGCGCGCTTGCCTGCCTCCTGAAGATCAGGAATTGCTAGACGAGAACTTGGAGGAACTCATCAAAATGATGGAAGAGGAGGCTTCCTCCGAGGGAGTAACACAAGGGGGAGGTGTGATTGGGCCAGCGGCTAGTGTGGTCGCTCAGGTTGGGGTGTAGGGGCCTCTGACTTGGGATGGGACGAGAGTTGAGATTGTGCGAAAGTCCATTGACGAGGTGAAGGGGTTGAGCGTGAGGGAGGGGTTGTGTTTGGTTTAAGTTGTGAGAGATGGATGGGTGAGTATATTGCTGAGTGAGTAGTGCGTTCGTCGTGACTTGGTTGGTTGAGTTGGCTTGCTGGTTACACAGTTGGGTTACACGTTTGGCAGGCATACTCGTCTGTGCTGATCATGGATGGAGCAGGTGAGGTCTAATTCTTCAACCTTATACTACTTAGGGCTGGCTGGAACTATTGCTTGGGTTCCAGGGGATATAGGGAGAGTTGTCAGACACGATGGCTCTGTAGCGTCACCCCGAGCCCTTACTCCTGTCTCTTATACCGGCTTGTTTTCTCTTGCATCTTTGCCCGCCCACCCGCAAGAGATGGACGGACTGTCAACAACTTCATAAACTATGTCATTGGTTCTGGCGCAGGGCAAACTGGTTAAGGCATTTTTGACTTTGCTTCAGTTAACATAACCCTCTCTCTACCTTTGCTTAGATACATATCCTGCGTTAAGCTAGGTTAGGTAATGATCTGTCTGCGATGACAAAGCACGGCAAAAGATGGTTGCTTGGTTGTTGGGTTTCTTTAGCAAGAGCTATCAGGCGGGAAGTTAGCCGTATTAGGTTGCGTAGTGTTAAGCAACAAATACCAGCATATGGTTTAGATGGACCTTGGTCTCCTTCTGTTGACTACCAAGGCGTGAGGGGCCTTGCACAGTTAGCCCTATTTGCTTACAAGAGCATGACGATGTGGTTCAGTCCCGAAGTCCTCGTGAGATGATGGCTTTAGGCTGACCGGGAACATAACCGTTTTTAGGCAGGAGTCACGCTCATGGCTTTCGGATGTAGTTTAAGCTCATGCCAACCCTAATCTTACTCTAACGATTCACCTGAGAAGACTGAAGAGACAAGGCTTTCGTGAGCCTGAGGTTCCATCACTTGCGAATGGGCTATCGGCATGCTATGCATACAATGGCTTAGGAAAGGTGCAGATAGCACAGCGAAGACGTCTGACGAGAAAGCAGGAGTCAGGGCCCAAACCAATATCTACATTGCCTAGCCAAATCAGCTGGAACTACTCTGAGACAGATTATAAACGAGAAGCGAATATCCACGACTTCTTTAGATAGGGAGGTGAGTACCTATCATGCGTATTATTCTGTACTTGATGGTTTTTCAGAAGGGAGTTCAACAGCCTGCTTTGCTCCAGGTTCCAGTCCCTCGCGCATTCTTGCCTTTGATGCTCTTTCCAGACCCATCATCATCCCCTTGACACGGACTCTGTGGTAAGCCTGACGGTCGACTTACCATCCACTTCCCCCCCCCCC
>Ga0065720_1000356_pt1 | contig 42846 bp, 51 predicted proteins | sample Thericmetagenome_FD_59107 | JGI IMG/M metagenome (GOLD analysis project Ga0065720, IMG submission 59107) | Thermophilic microbial communities from the Joint Bioenergy Institute, California, USA of rice/straw/compost enrichment - eDNA_2 v2... | ecosystem: Engineered > Solid waste > Grass >... | reverse complement strand
TGCGGTTTGCGATCCGCGAGGGCGGCCGCACGGTTGGCGCCGGCGTCGTCGCCTCCATCATCGAGTAAGCCAGGCACAAGGCCGCGCGCCGATAAACCGGCGCCGGCCTCTTCGGGGTCGGCCCAAGGGGTCTGTTATGAACGGTCAGAATATTCGAATCCGCCTGAAGGCGTTCGATCACGGCATTCTCGACGCGTCGACGCGCGAGATCGTGTCGACCGCGAAGCGGACGGGCGCGGAGGTCCGGGGTCCGATCCCGCTGCCGACGCGCATCAAGAAGTTCACGGTCAACCGCTCGCCGCATATCGACAAGAAGTCGCGCGAGCAGTTCGAGATGCGTACGCATATGCGTGTCCTCGACATCGTTGAGCCGACTCCGCAGACGGTCGACGCGCTGATGAAGCTCGACCTCGCCGCGGGCGTCGATGTGGAAATCAGGCTCTGATGGGCCTTGGCCCATCAGTCTTCCGAACGCCTTAGAGGATACGCTCATGCGCTCTGGCGTCATTGCAAAGAAGGTCGGCATGACCCGCGTCTTCACCGACGCCGGGGAACATGTTCCGGTCACCGTCCTGAAGCTCGACAACTGCCAGGTTGTTGCGCACCGGACGTTGGAGAAGAACGGCTACACCGCGCTGCAGGTTGGCGTCGGTACGGCCAAGGTCAAGAATGTGTCGAAGGCTGAGCGCGGCCGTTTCGCTGCGGCGAAGGTCGAGCCGAAGAAGAAGCTTGCCGAGTTCCGGGTCTCTCCGGAGCACGTCATTCCTGTCGGCGCCGAGATCACGGCCGACCATTTCGTCGTCGGCCAGTTCGTCGACGTGACGGGCGTGACGACCGGTAAGGGNTTCGCCGGCGGCATGAAGCGCTGGAACTTCGGCGGTCTGCGCGCCTCGCACGGTGTGTCGATCTCGCACCGCTCCATCGGTTCGACGGGTGGTCGTCAGGATCCCGGCAAGACCTTCAAGAACAAGAAGATGCCCGGTCATCTCGGTACCGAGCGCGTCACGACCCAGAACCTGCGTGTCATCCAGACGGATGCCGAGCGCGGTCTGATCCTGGTGCAGGGCGCGGTTCCCGGCGTGGCCGGCGGCTGGATCATGGTCCGCGACGCGGTCAAGCGTGCGCTGCCGAAGGAGGCGCCGATCCCGGGTGCCTTCCGCGAGCGCGGCAACGGCGAGGCCGCTGCGGCGACCGAAGGTGAGGAGCGCGCGTAATGAAGCTCGACGTGACGACGCTCGACGGCGGCAAGGCCGGTTCGATCGAGCTCAACGAGGCGATCTTCGGCCTTGAGCCGCGGNTTGACCTCATCCATCGCTGCGTGCGCTGGCAGCTCGCCAAGCGGCAGGCCGGTACGCACAAGACGCTCGGCCGTTCCGACGTGAGCCGGACGACCAAGAAGATGTATCGCCAGAAGGGCACGGGCAACGCCCGTCATGGCGCGGCTTCCGCTCCGCAGTTCCGCGGCGGTGGCAAGGCCTTCGGTCCCGTCGTGCGCGACCACGCCCACGACCTGCCGAAGCGCGTGCGCCAGCTCGCTCTGCGCCACGCCCTTTCGGCGAAGGCCAAGGATGGCGCGATCGTCGTTCTGGAGTCGGCCACGGTGTCCGAGCCCAAGACGAAGGCGCTCAAGGAGCGTTTCGGCAAGCTCGGNCTCACCAACGCGCTGATCGTCGACGGTGCTGCCGTGGACGGCAATTTCGGCCTGGCGGCCCGCAACATCCCGAACGTGGATGTGCTGCCGGTTCAGGGCATCAACGTCTATGACATCCTGCGGCGGGACAAGCTGGTCCTGACCAAGGCCGCCGTGGACGCGCTGGAGGCACGCTTCAAATGAGCATCGATCCGCGCCATTACGACGTCATCGTCGCTCCGGTGATCACCGAGAAGGCGACCGCTGCGTCCGAGCAGAACAAGGTCGTGTTCAAGGTCGCCCGGAACGCGACGAAGCCGCAGATCAAGGCGGCCGTCGAGAAACTGTTCGACGTGAAGGTGACGGGCGTCAACACGCTCGTCACGAAGGGCAAGGTCAAGCGCTTCCGCGGTACGGTCGGGCAGCGCTCCGACGTCAAGAAGGCGATCGTCACCCTCGCCGAGGGCCAGACGATCGACGTGACGACGGGTCTTTGAGCAGGTGAGGGAGTGAGCCGATGGCTCTGAAGACATTCAAACCGGTCACGCCGGGCCTGCGCCAGCTCGTCATCGTCGACCGTTCGGAGCTCTACAAGGGCAAGCCGGTCAAGGCGCTGACCGAGGGCAAGGTGAGCTCGGGTGGCCGCAACAACAACGGCCGCGTGACCGTGCGTTTCCGCGGCGGCGGCCACAAGCAGAGCTACCGGCTCGTGGACTTCAAGCGCCGCGCGAAGCTGGGCATGNCTGCGACGGTGGAGCGCATCGAGTACGATCCGAACCGTTCGGCCTTCATCGCGCTGGTGAAGTACGAGGACGGCACGCTCTCCTACATCCTTGCGCCGCAGCGCCTTTCGGCGGGCGACGTGGTGATGTCGGGTGAGCAGGCGGATATCAAGCCCGGCAATGCGCTGCCGCTCGCCAACATTCCGATCGGCACGATCGTGCACAACGTCGAGCTGAAGATTGGCAAGGGCGGCGCTCTTGCTCGTTCGGCGGGCACCTATGCGCAGATCGTCGGCCGTGACCAGGGCTACGTCATCCTGCGTCTCAACTCCGGCGAGCAGCGCCTGGTCCATGGCCAGTGCTTCGCCACGGTCGGCGCGGTGTCGAACCCGGACCACATGAACATCTCGATCGGCAAGGCGGGTCGCTCTCGCTGGCTTGGCCGCCGTCCGCACAACCGCGGTGTCGCGATGAACCCGATCGACCACCCGCACGGTGGTGGTGAGGGTCGCACCTCGGGCGGTCGTCACCCGGTGACGCCGTGGGGCAAGCCGACGAAGGGCAAGCGGACCCGCTCGAACAAGCGGACTGACGGTCTCATCGTCACGAGCCGCCACCAGCGGAAGAAGAAATAAGGGGCGCGCGATGGCACGTTCGGTTTGGAAGGGCCCGTTCGTCGACGGCTACCTCCTCAAGAAGGCCGAGGCCGCTCGCGGTTCCGGTCGTTCCGAGGTGATCAAGATCTGGAGCCGTCGCTCCACGATCCTGCCGCAGTTCGTCGGCCTGACGTTCGGGGTCTACAACGGTCAGAAGCATATCCCGGTCCTGGTGACCGAGGAGATGGTCGGCCACAAGTTTGGCGAATTCTCTCCGACGCGGACCTTCTACGGGCACGCGGCGGACAAGAAGGCGAAGAGGAGGTGAGCCATGGGTAAGCAGTCTGCTGCCCGCGCGCTCAGCGACAACGAGGCCAGGGCGGTGGCGCGCAATCTGCGCGTCTCCCCGCGGAAGCTCAATCTCGTTGCTGCCCTGATCCGCGGCAAGAAGGTCTCGACCGCGCTCGCCGACCTTGAGTTCAGCCGCAAGCGCATTGCCGTCGACGTGAAGAAGGCGCTTGAGAGCGCCATCGCCAACGCCGAGAACAACCATGACCTTGATGTGGACGATCTCGTCGTTGCCGAGGCCTACGTCGGCAAGTCGCTTGTCATGAAGCGCTTCCACGCCCGCGCCCGCGGTCGCGGGGCGCGTATCGAGAAGCCGTTCTCGAACCTGACCATCGTGGTTCGGGAAGTCGCTGCGGAAGCGTGAGGAGCAACTGATGGGACAGAAAGTCAACCCGATCGGTCTGCGGCTCGGCATCAACCGGACCTGGGACTCGCGCTGGTTCGCCGACAAGGGTGAGTACGGCAAGCTCCTCCACGAGGACCTCGCGATCCGCGCAGCGCTGATGAAGCAGCTGAAGCAGGCCGCGGTGTCGAAGATCGTCATCGAGCGCCCGCACAAGAAGTGCCGGGTCACGATCTACTCCGCCCGCCCGGGCGTGGTGATCGGCAAGAAGGGCGCCGACATNGAAAAGCTTCGCAAGATCGTGTCGAAGATGACGGACGCGGACGTGGCGATCAATATCGTCGAGGTGCGCAAGCCGGAGATTGACGCGACGCTCGTCGCCGAGTCGATCGCCCAGCAGCTCGAGCGCCGCGTTGCCTTCCGCCGTGCCATGAAGCGTGCCGTTCAGTCGGCGATGCGTCTCGGTGCTGAGGGCATCCGCATCAACTGCTCGGGCCGCCTCGGCGGCGCCGAGATCGCCCGGATGGAATGGTACCGTGAGGGCCGCGTGCCGCTGCACACGCTGCGCGCCGACGTCGACTACGGCACGGCGACTGCGTTCACCACGTACGGCACGTGCGGCATCAAGGTGTGGATCTTCAAGGGCGAGATCCTCGAACATGATCCGATGGCGCAGGACAAGCGGCTCGCCGATGAAGGCGGGCAGCGTTCCGGCGGCCGTCGCGAGGCCGCGGCGTAAGGCGGCCGGCGGTCAGGAGGCAGGATAATGCTGCAGCCCAAGAAGACTAAATTCCGCAAGCAGTTCAAGGGGCGCATCCACGGCGTCGCCAAGGGCGGCACGGAGCTGAATTTCGGCCAGTTCGGCCTCAAGGCCCTGGAGCCGGAGCGCGTTACCGCGCGCCAGATCGANGCCGCCCGCCGCGCCATCACGCGTCACATGAAGCGCGCCGGCCGCGTGTGGATCCGGATCTTCCCGGACGTGCCTGTGACCGACAAGCCCGCCGAAGTGCGTATGGGTAAGGGCAAGGGCTCGCCCGAGTACTGGGCGTGCCGCGTAAAGCCCGGCCGCATCATGTTCGAGCTCGATGGCGTTGCCGAGGATGTGGCCCGCGAGGCTCTGCGTCTCGGCGCCGCGAAGCTGCCGATCAAGACGCGCTTCGTCCAGCGTATTGCCGAGTGAGGGAGCGGGAGATGAAGACGAAGCAGCGACTCGCCGACCTCAAGGCCATGACGCTCGANCAGCTCCAGGACGAGCTNGTGAAGCTGAAGAAGGAACAGTTCAATCTTCGCTTCCAGCGTGCTACGGGGCAGCTTGAGAACACCGCCCGCGTTGCCGAGGTTCGCAAGGACATCGCGCGCGTGCGCACGTTGCAGCGGGCCAAGCTCGCTGAAGCGAAGGCTTGAGGAGGCGACTATGCCGAAACGTGTACTGCAGGGCGTCGTCGTCAGCGACAAGCAGGACAAGACTGTCGTGGTGAAGGTGGAGCGCCGGTTCACGCACCCGCTCTTCAAGAAGACGGTGCGCCGGACGAAGCACTACCACGCCCACGACGAGAACAACCAGTACAAGGTTGGCGACATCGTCTGGATCGAGGAATCCCGGCCGTTGTCGAAGCTGAAGACCTGGGTCGTCCGCGAGGCGGTGGCCAAGGCCTGACGATCGGAGCGGGCAGGTGGGCACCGTCCTCCGCCCGGTCCACAAAGATCTGGCGCAATCTGCGTTTCCGGACGTCCGCCCCCCTTTCGTCGGGGCGGACATTCGGTTATGGAGCGTGCGCTATTGCGTAGGCGAGGGGACGGGAGATCCCCGTCAGGCGTAGTCCGGCAGGCCGGGGCCGAGCCGGAAACCGCTTGAGACAGAGAAAGGATCGTTGCCATGATCCAGATGCAAACCAATCTCGACGTCGCCGACAACTCCGGCGCACGTCGCGTGATGTGCATCAAGGTTCTGGGTGGGTCGAAGCGTAAGTATGCGAGCGTCGGCGACATCATCGTCGTCTCGGTGAAGGAAGCCATCCCGCGCGGGCGCGTGAAGAAGGGCGACGTCATGAAGGCTGTCGTCGTGCGCACCGCCAAGGACATCCGCCGCCCCGACGGGTCGGTCATCCGCTTCGACCGTAACGCGGCCGTTCTGATCAACAACCAGAAGGAGCCGGTGGGCACCCGTATCTTCGGCCCCGTGCCGCGTGAGCTGCGCGCGAAGAACCACATGAAGATCATTTCGCTGGCGCCCGAGGTGCTGTGATGGCTGCGAAGATCAAGAAGGGCGACAAGGTCGTCGTGCTCGCCGGCCGCGACAAGGGCCGCACCGGCGAGGTCGTCCGCGTTCTGCCGAAGGAGGAGCGCGCGCTCGTCCGTGGCATNAACATCGTCAAGCGCCATCAGCGTCAGACGGCGAATCAGGAGGGCGGCATCATCTCCAAGGAGCTGCCGATTCACCTGTCCAACCTCGCCGTGGCCGATCCCAAGGACGGCAAGCCGACCCGTGTCGGTTTCAAGGTGCTCGAGGACGGGCGCAAGGTTCGGTTCGCCAAGCGCTCGGGAGATCTGATCGATGGCTGAGACGGCGAAGATTGACGCGGCCTCCTACACGCCGCGGTTGAAGAAGCATTATGAAGAGGTCGTGCGGCCGAAGCTCATCGAGGAGTTCGGCTACAAGAACCCGATGCAGGTTCCGGCCATCGAGAAGATCGTGATCAACATGGGCGTCGGCGAGTCGGTCAACGACTCCAAGAAGGCGTCCGTGGCGGCCGAGGATCTCGCCCTCATCGCCGGCCAGAAGCCGGTGATCACCCGGGCCCGCAAGGCCATTGCGGGCTTCAAGGTGCGCGAGAACATGCCGCTCGGCTGCAAGGTCACCCTGCGCAAGGCCCGCATGTATGAGTTCATCGACCGGCTCATCACGGTGGCCCTGCCGCGCGTGCGTGACTTCCGCGGTCTCAACCCCAAGTCGTTCGACGGTCGTGGCAACTTTGCCCTCGGCATCAAGGAGCACCTGGTGTTCCCCGAGATCAACTACGACAAGACCGAGCAGATCTGGGGCATGGACATCATCGTCTGCACGACGGCCAAGACCGACGAGGAGGCGCGTGCTCTCCTCAAGCACTTCAACTTCCCGTTCCGGCAGTGAGAGCCATTTCTCTCAAACGCGGACACCGGAGATAGACATGGCGAAGAAGAGTTCAATCGAGAAGAACAAGCGGCGCGAGCGGCTTGTGAAGAAGTATGCGGGGCGGCGCGCGCGCCTGCTCGCCATCGCCAACGACGAGACGAAGTCGATGGAGGAGCGCTTCGAGGCGCGCCTGAAGCTGGCGGAGCTCCCGCGCAACGCGAATCCCACGCGCCTTCGCAATCGCTGCGAGGTGACGGGGCGTCCGCGCGCTTACTACCGCAAGCTCAAGATGTCGCGTGTCGCGCTGCGCGAGCTTGGGTCCAAGGGGCTGATCCCCGGCCTGGTCAAGTCGAGCTGGTAAGGAGGCCCCCATGGCAATCAATGATCCGCTCGGCGATATGCTGACCCGCATCCGCAACGCGCAGATGCGCCGCCGCAGCAAGGTGACCACGCCTGGTTCCAAGCTGCGTGCGCGCGTTCTCGACGTGTTGCAGGCCGAGGGCTACATCCGTGGCTATTCGACGACCGAGTACGGCAACGGCCGTACGGAGTTCGAGATCGAGCTGAAGTACTACGACGGCGAGCCGGTCATCCGCTCGATCGAGCGTGTGTCCAAGCCCGGCCGTCGCGTCTATGCCTCGGTCGAAACCATGCCGCGCGTGGCCGATGGCCTCGGCATCACCATTCTCTCGACGCCGCGTGGGGTTATGGCCGACCACCTGGCGCGCGAGGCGAACGTGGGCGGCGAAGTGCTCTGCAAGGTCTTCTGATCTTCAGGGCACGGACAAGAACCACGGAGAGGCCAAATGTCTCGTATCGGTAAGAAGCCTGTTGTGGTGCCGTCCGGCGTGACGGCCAACGTCGATGGCCAGACGGTGAAGGTGAAGGGCGCCAAGGGCGAGCTCGCCTTCATCGTTCCCGACGACGTCGTCGTCGCCCTGGAGGATGGGGCTATCAAGGTCCAGCCGCGCGACGATTCCAAGCGCGCACGTGCCCTGTGGGGCATGTCGCGGTCGCAGCTTGCGAACATTATCGAGGGCGTGTCGAAGGGCTTCGAGAAGANGCTCGAGATNAACGGCGTCGGTTACAAGGCGGCCGTTGCCGGCAAGGTGCTGAAGCTGTCGCTCGGCTACAGCCACGACATCGACTTCGAGATTCCGCAGGGCATCACGATCGCGACGCCGAAGCCGACGGAGATCGTCGTTGGCGGCATCGACAAGCAGAAGGTCGGTCAGACCGCTTCGGAGATCCGCAAGTTGCGCGGCCCCGAGCCCTACAAGGGCAAGGGCGTGAAGTATGTGGATGAGTTCATCTTCCGCAAGGAAGGCAAGAAGAAGTAAGGAGCGGATGAGATGGGCAAGCACCTCAACGCGACCGAGCGCCGCCAGGCGCGCGTACGTCGCGCGATCCGCGCCGCCGCCAACGGCCGCCCTCGGCTGAGCGTTTTCCGGTCGTCGAAGCAGATCTACGCGCAGATCATCGACGACAAGGCCGGCCGCACGCTGGTTTCGGCCTCGACGCTCGAGAAGGAGATGCGTGAGAAGCTGAGGACGGGAGCGACGGTCGAGGCCGCCGCTGCCGTCGGCAAGCTGATCGCCGAGCGTGCCGTCAAGGCCGGCGTGAAGGACGTCGTGTTCGACCGTGGCCGGTACATCTACCACGGCCGCGTGAAGGCTCTGGCCGAGGCGGCCCGCGAGGGTGGCCTCAACTTCTGAGCCGCAGATTCAAGGGGCGGGCGGAGCGTCAGGACGACGCTTCGCCCGTTTCCGTCGCCTGAGCGGCCTCTGAAACGCAAAGGTGCGCAGCCGCTTTTGCGTTTCAGAGTCTGGTTGGGCTCTTGTCATCGGCCCTTGCGCATTGCATGTGTGTCCCACATCGCAGGCACGAGTCAGCCGTAGGTGGCATGTTTTGCGAGCGGAGCCGCCCCGCGTCAGTTGAGAAGAAGATATGGCTAGAGAACGTCAATCGCGTGAGCGCGAGGAGCGCGACAGCGAGTTCGTGGATCGCCTGGTCCACATCAATCGCGTCGCCAAGGTTGTAAAGGGCGGTCGCCGCTTCGGCTTCGCCGCCCTCGTCGTCGTCGGTGACCAGAAGGGTCGCGTGGGTTTCGGCCACGGCAAGGCCCGCGAGGTGCCGGAGGCCATTCGGAAGGCCACGGATGCCGCCAAGCGCAGCATGATCCGCGTGCCGCTGAAGGAAGGTCGCACCCTGCATCACGACGTCGCCGGGCGCTGGGGCGCCGGCCGCGTGATTCTGCGTGCCGCCCCGCCCGGTACCGGCATCATCGCCGGCGGCCCCATGCGTGCCGTTTTCGAGACGCTCGGCATGCACGATGTCGTCGCGAAGTCGCTCGGCTCGTCGAACCCGTACAACCTCGTGCGGGCCACCTTCGACGCGCTGAAGCGCGAGGACAGCCCGCGTGCGGTCGCTGCCCGCCGCGGCATCAAGGTGTCCACCCTCCAGGCCCGTCGTCGCGATGGCGATGCCGAGGCCGCTGGCGCCGACGCGTGAGAGGAGGGCAGGTGATGACCGCGAAGAAGACCGGCAAGACCATCACCGTCGAGCAGATCGGCAGCCCGGTGCGCCGTCCCGGCGTGCAGCGCAAGACGCTGATCGGCCTCGGCCTCAACAAGCTCCATCGCCGCTCGACCCTCGAGGACACGCCCGCCGTGCGCGGCATGATCGCGAGCGTCAAGCACCTCGTGCGCGTCGTCGACGAGCAGTGAGGAGGGAAGACCCATGAAACTCACTGACATTCGCGATAACCAGGGCGCGACCAAGAAGCGCATGCGTATCGGCCGGGGCATCGGCTCGGGCAAGGGCAAGACCGGCGGGCGTGGCGTCAAGGGCCAGACCTCTCGCTCGGGCGTCCGCATCAAGGGCTTCGAGGGTGGCCAGATGCCGCTCTACCGGCGCTTGCCGAAGCGCGGCTTCTGGAACCCCTTCTCGCGTGATCTCAACGAGGTCAACGTGGGCCGGATCCAGGCGGCGATCGATGCGGGCAAGCTCGACGCCTCCGCTCCGGTCACGGTCGAGGCGCTCGTCGCAGCCGGCGTCTGCGCCCGCGCGCGCGACGGCGTGAAGATCCTGGGCCAGGGCGAACTCACCGCCAAGCTGGTGTTNGAGGTTGCGGGCGCTTCCAANAGCGCCATCTCGGCCATCGAGAAGGCCGGTGGTTCGGTGAAGATTCTCTCGCAGCCCGTGGCGGAAGCGTGAGCTGGATCCCACTTTAGCAAGGTGCGGCGGCTGGAGACTTCTCCGGCCGCCGTGTCCGTGAGGGGATCGTAGGGGAAAAAGCGACATGGCATCGGCAGCTGAACAGCTCGCAGCGAATCTGAATTTCGGGGCCTTGGCCAAGGCCGAGGAACTCAAGAAGCGGATCTGGTTCACGCTTGCCGCCCTCGTCGTCTACCGTCTCGGCACCTACATCCCGCTGCCGGGGATCGATCCCAACGCCGTCGCGGACATCTTCCGGCAGGCGCAGGCCGGTGTGCTCGGCCTCTTCAACATGTTCGCCGGTGGCGCGGTGGGCCGCATGGCCATCTTCGCGCTCAACATCATGCCGTACATCTCGGCATCGATCATCGTGCAGCTTCTGACGAGCGTCGTGCCGTCGCTCGAGGCCCTCAAGAAGGAGGGTGAGCAGGGCCGCAAGGTGATCAACCAGTACACGCGGTATCTGACCGTCGTCCTTGCCGTCTTCCAGGCCTACGGCATCGCGATCGGCCTTGAGAGTTCGGGCAATGTCGTGCTCGAGCCCGGCATGTTTTTCCGCATCTCGACGGTGATCACGCTGACGGGCGGCACCATGTTTCTGATGTGGCTGGGCGAGCAGATCACCTCGCGCGGCATCGGCAATGGCACCTCGCTCATCATCTTCGCCGGTATTGTCGCCGAGCTGCCATCGGCTGTCGTCGGCACGCTGGAGCTTGGCCGGCAGGGCGCGGTCTCGACGGGCCTCATCCTCGGCGTGCTCGTGATGGCGGTTGCCGTCATCGCCTTCATCGTTTTCATGGAGCGCGCCCAGCGTCGGCTGCTGATCAACTATCCGAAGCGGCAGGTCGGCAACCGGATGTATGAGGGGCAGACGTCGTTCCTGCCTCTCAAGCTCAACACTGCCGGCGTCATTCCACCGATCTTCGCGTCCTCGCTGCTGCTGCTGCCGACGACCGTCGCGACCTTCACGCAGGACCAGGGCACCGGTTTTCTCGCGACCCTCTCCGCCTACATCGGCCATGGCCGGCCGCTGTACATGGTCCTTTACGTCGCGCTGATCATCTTCTTCGCATTCTTTTACACGGCCATCGTCTTCAATCCGGCGGAGACCGCCGACAATCTCAAGAAGCACGGTGGCTTCATTCCGGGCATCCGTCCGGGCGAGCGCACCGCTGAGTATATCGACACGGTCCTGACGCGCATCACGGTGATCGGCGCGGCCTATCTGGCGCTGATCTGCCTCATTCCGGAGATTCTCATCTCCTATGCCGCATTGCCGTTCTATTTCGGTGGCACATCGCTCCTGATCGTTGTTAGCGTGACCATGGATACGGTCGCGCAGGTGCATGGGCATCTTCTCGCTCACCAGTACGAAGGGCTGGTGAAGAAGGCCAAGTTGCGGGGGGCAAGGCGCAAATGAGGCTCATTCTGTTGGGGCCACCAGGGGCAGGCAAGGGGACGCAGGCCAAGCGGCTGGTGGCGCGCTACGGCATTCCGCAACTTTCAACGGGCGACATGCTGCGCGCCGCCGTCGAGGCCGGCACGCCGATCGGCCTGAAGGCGCGGGCGGTGATGGACGCCGGGCAGCTCGTTTCCGACGACATCGTCATCGGCATTGTCGCCGAGCGTCTGGAGCAGCCGGACGCCCGCAAGGGCTTCATCCTTGATGGCTTCCCGCGCACCGTGGCGCAGGCCAAGGCGCTCGATGCGCTGCTCGAGAGCAAGGGCCTCAAGCTCGACGCGGTGGTCGAGCTCAAGGTCAACCAGGAAGAGCTCGTCGGCCGTATCGTGAAGCGGGCGGAGGAGGCGAGAGCCCGCGGCGAGCCCGTGCGCAAGGACGACGACCCGGAGATCTTCAAGACCCGGCTTGATGCCTACAACCGCGATACTGCCGTCGTTGCGCCCTACTATGCCGAGCGGGGCCAGCTCTCCGTGATTGACGGCATGCAGGACATCGAGAAGGTTTCGGCGGACATCGAGCGCGTGCTCGACGGCGCGTGAAGAGAGTTTCGTGGGCGGGTTGACTTTGCCGTCACAAGGCGGTAGTGGACGCCCCCTACGTTCAAGAGCGATGCTGCTTCCTCTGCGTGAGGAGGCGGTGTCGCTTGTCTTATTGAACGCCTGCAAGGGCCGGGCTCCACCGGACGCAGGTAAAACCACACCCGGTCGGGCTTTCCGGCCGGCCACATGGAGACGGCAATGGCCCGTATCGCTGGTGTAAATATCCCGACGAACAAGCGCGTCGTCATCGCGCTGCAGTACATCCATGGCATCGGCCCGAAGAACGCGGGCGAGATCTGCCAGAAGGTCGGCATCCCGCCGGAGCGTCGCGTCAACGAGCTGACCGACCAGGAGGTGCTGCAGATTCGTGAGACGATCGACCGCGACTATCTCGTCGAGGGTGATCTGCGCCGCGAAGTGTCGATGAACATCAAGCGGCTCATGGATCTTGGCTGCTACCGCGGCCTGCGCCATCGCCGCAACCTGCCGGTCCGTGGNCAGCGCACGCATACGAANGCGCGCACCCGCAAGGGNAAGGCNAAGCCGATCGCCGGCAAGAAGAAGTAATGTTGCGGGTCCGCCTCGTGCGGGCTCGTGTCGTGCGTCCCTCCGGGGACATCATCCCGAGCGCCTGGCATGACGGGCGCGCTTGAAGGATCCTGACGAATGGCAAGAGAAGCCACCCGCGTTCGCCGCCGTGAACGCAAGAACATCGTGTCGGGCGTCGCTCACGTGAACGCCTCGTTCAACAACACGATGATCACCATCACCGATGCGCAGGGCAACACGATCTCGTGGTCGTCCGCTGGCGCCATGGGCTTCAAGGGCTCGCGCAAGTCGACCCCCTATGCGGCCCAGGTCGCTGCCGAGGATGCCGCGCGCAAGGCGGCCGAGCACGGCATGCGCACGCTCGAGGTCGAGGTTTCCGGTCCGGGTTCGGGCCGTGAGTCTGCCCTGCGCGCGCTTCAGGCTGCGGGTTTCACGATCACGTCGATCCGTGACGTGACGCCGATCCCGCACAACGGCTGCCGCCCGCGCAAGCGCCGGCGCGTCTGATGCCCGCCGGTGCGGCCCCTGCGGCCGCGCCGCGCCCGTAGCGGGCAGGCCACCGTGCCCCGCCCGACGTTTGAGACACGCATGAGGTGCGGTCGTGATCCAGAAGAACTGGCAAGAGCTCATCAAGCCGAGCAAGCTCGAGGTGTCGCCCGGTGACGATGCCAGGCGCGTGGCGACGATTGTCGCCGAGCCGCTGGAGCGCGGTTTCGGCCTGACGCTCGGCAACGCGCTTCGGCGCGTGCTGCTGTCGTCGCTGCAGGGCGCGGCGGTGACGGCCGTGCACATCGATGGCGTCCTGCATGAATTCTCGTCCATCCCCGGTGTGCGGGAGGACGTGACGGACATCGTGCTCAACATCAAGACCATCGCGGTCAAGATGCAGGGCGACGGTCCCAAGCGCATGACGCTGCGCAAGCAGGGCCCCGGCGTGGTGACGGCGGGCGACATTGCGACGGTTGGCGACGTGGAGATCCTCAACCCCGAGCTGCCGCTGTGCACGCTCGACGACGGGGCTGAGATCCGCATGGAGTTTACCGTTAACACGGGCAAGGGCTACGTGGCGGCCGAGCATAACCGGCCGGAGGATGCGCCGATCGGCCTCATCGCCGTCGACAGCCTCTACAGCCCCGTCAAGAAGGTGTCGTACCGCGTGGAGAACACGCGCGAGGGCCAGATCCTCGACTACGATAAGCTCACGATGACGGTGGAGACGAATGGCGCGGTGACTCCGGAGGACGCGGTGGCCTATGCTGCCCGCATCCTCCAGGACCAGCTGGCGGTGTTCGTCAACTTCGAGGAGCCCCGCCGCGAGGAGACGGCCGTCTCCACGCCGCAGCTGCCCTTCAACCCGGCGCTGCTCAAGAAGGTGGACGANCTCGAGCTCTCCGTNCGTTCGGCCAACTGCCTCAAGAACGACAACATCGTCTACATCGGCGACCTCATCCAGAAGACGGAAGCCGAGATGCTGCGCACGCCGAACTTCGGCCGCAAGTCGCTCAACGAGATCAAGGAAGTGCTCGCCTCCATGGGGCTGCACCTCGGCATGGAAGTGAGCGGCTGGCCGCCGGACAACATCGAAGAGCTCGCCAAGCGCTTCGAGGAGCACTACTGAGTTTCGGCCCGGCGGTCCGCTGCCGGGCTTCTGCGCGGCGGTGAACGCCAGCCGCGTCCGANCGACAGAAGCAACAAGAGACGGCCGTACCTTGGCACGGCGGCCGTAAGATAAGGAGAGAGCCATGCGTCACGGTTACGCGCANCGTCGTTTCAACCGCACGTCCGAGCACCGCAAGGCGATGTTCGCCAACATGGCCTGCGCGCTGATCAAGCACGAGCAGATCATCACCACGCTGCCGAAGGCGAAGGATCTGCGCCCGGTGGTCGAGAAGCTCGTCACCCTCGGCAAGCGGGGCGACCTGCACGCCCGTCGTCAGGCGATCGCGCAGATCCGTGACGTCGCGCTGGTCAGGAAGCTCTTCGACGTGCTCGCCCCGCGCTACAAGGACCGCAACGGCGGCTACACCCGCGTGCTGAAGGCGGGCTTCCGCTATGGCGACAACGCNCCGATGGCCGTGATCGAGTTCGTCGATCGCGATGTCGACGCCAAGGGCCAGGACTCGGGNCCGACGCAGAAGGAAGAGGTGATCGAGGCGGGCGAGAAGTAAGCCTCGCGTCATCGGCATCAGGAGGGCGGCTTCGGCCGCCCTTTTGTTTTGGGCCGTCGGGCTCCCGCGCAAACGTGACGGGGGCAGACGGATCGCGAAGAGCGGCCCCGCTTTGCGCGCAATCGCTTGGGAAACTATATCTGCCACGGAAACCTTTCGATCCGTCCACGGCAGCACAGCGAGACACCATCGATGCACCGTTTGCTTGTCATTCCCGCCCTTGTCTCGGCCCTCGTGGCAGCGGGGCCGGCGCCGGCGCAGGAGCGCCAGGTGCCCGCCGACAGGGCACAGGTGCAGCTCTCGCTCGCGCCAGTCGTCAAGCGGGCGGCGCCGAGCGTCGTCAACGTCTACGGCGCGCGCGTTGAGAAGCGGCCGTCCAATCCCTTCTTCGATGACCCGTTCTTCCGCCGCTTCTTCGGCGACAACGGCTTCGGCGTGCCGCGCGAGCGGGTGCAGCGCTCGCTCGGCTCGGGCGTGATCGTCGANCCATCCGGCCTTGTCGTCACCAACAACCATGTCATCGAGGGCATGACGGAGGTGAAGGTGGCGCTGGCCGACCGGCGCGAGTTCGCGGCCGAGATCGTGCTGCGCGACCCGCGGACGGACCTNGCCGTGCTGCGCATCGCGGAGAAGGGGCCGTTCCCGGCGCTCAGCTTCGGCGATTCCGACGGGCTGGAGGTCGGCGACTTCGTCATCGCCATTGGCAACCCGTTTGGCGTGGGACAGACGGTGACGCAGGGAATCGTCTCGGCGCTTGCCCGCACCCAGGTCGGCATCAGCGACTTCCAGTCGTTCATCCAGACGGATGCCGCGATCAACCCCGGCAACTCGGGCGGGGCGCTCGTCAACATGCGGGGCGAGCTCGTCGGCATCAATACGGCGATCTTCTCCCGTTCCGGCGGCAGCCACGGCATCGGTTTCGCCATTCCCTCGGCCATGGTGCGCGTCGTCGTCGAATCGGCGCGCAACGGCGGGGCGGCCGTGCGTCGGCCCTGGTTTGGTGCGCGGCTTCAGCAGGTCACCAGCGATATCGCGGAGAGCCTCGGCCTGCCGCGCCCGGCGGGTGCGCTCGTTGCCTCGGTGGATGAGCGCGGGCCGGCGGCAAAGGCGGGGCTGCGGCGCGGCGACCTCATCACTGCCGTCGGCGGGCAGCAGATCGACGATCCGGATGCGTTCGGCTACCGCTTCGCGACGCGGCCGATCGGCGGCACTGTACCGGTGACAGTGCTGCGCGGCGGCAGGGAGATCACCCTGACGGTCGCGCTCTCCACCGCGCCGGAGGATCCGCCCCGCGATCCGGTGAAGATCGGCGGACGCACGCCCCTGACGGGCATCACGGCGATCAATCTTTCTCCGGCGGTTATCGAGGAGTTCTATCTCGAGGATGCGGACAGCGGCGTCGTCGTGGCGGAGCTCGTGGAAGGCAGCCCGGCGGCGCAGTTCGGCTTCCAGAAGGGCGACATCATTCTGGCCGTCAACGGCGTGCGGATCGAGACATCCCGCGATCTCGCGCAGGCGACGAACCGGCGCACCCGCTACTGGGAGCTGACAATCAATCGCAAGGGCCAGGTGTTCACCACCGTGCTCGGGGGCTGAGCGGGGCCATGAGCGATCTCTTCGGGGCTGCGGGGCTGGACAGGCAGGCGCCGCGGCCGCTTGCCGACCGGCTGCGGCCNCAGCGCCTAGCCGACGTTGTGGGGCAGGACCATCTCGTGGGGCCGGACGGGGCTCTGACGCGTCTCCTGCGGTCCGGATCTGTGGGCTCGCTCATCTTCTGGGGGCCGCCGGGCACCGGCAAGACGACGGTCGCGCGGCTGCTCGCTGGCGAGACGAAGCTCGTCTTCGAGCCGATGTCGGCCATCTTCTCCGGCGTGGCAGATCTCAAGAAGGCCTTCGATACGGCGCGCGGCCGCCGGGCGGCGGGGCGAGGGCACCCTGCTCTTCGTCGACGAGATCCACCGCTTCAACCGGGCGCAGCTCGACGCCTTCCTGCCGGTGATGGAGGACGGCACCATCACGCTCGTCGGGGCGACGACGGAAAATCCCTCCTTCGCGCTGAACGCCGCCCTCCTCTCCCGCGCTCGGGTGATGACCTTCAAGGCGCTCGACGACGAGGCGCTCCTGAAGCTCCTCGCAAGGGCGGAGGAGATNGAGGGNAGGCCCCTGCCGCTCGACGAGGGNGCGCGGCTGTCGCTCGTGCGCATGGCCGACGGGGACGGGCGCGCCTCCCTGACCTTGGCGGAGGAGGTCTGGCGCGCGGCGGGCGAGGGTGAGGTCTTCGATGCCGCCAAGCTGCAGGAGATCGTGCAGCGGCGGGCGCCCATCTACGACAAGTCGCAGGATGGGCACTACAACCTCATCTCCGCCCTGCACAAGACGATCCGCGGCTCGGACCCGGACGCTGCGCTCTATTATCTCGCCCGCATGCTGGACGCCGGCGAGGACCCGCTGTTCATCGCGCGCCGGCTGGTGCGCATGGCGGTGGAGGACATCGGCCTCGCCGATCCGCAGGCCCTCGTGGTCGCCAACGCGGCGAAGGAGGCCTACGACTTCCTCGGCTCGCCGGAGGGGGAGCTGGCCCTGGCGCAGGCCGCGATCTATCTCGCCACGGCCCCGAAGTCGAACGCCGCCTATGTGGCCTTCAAGGCCGCGAGCCGCGTTGCCAAGGAGGCGGGCTCGCTCATGCCGCCGATGACCATCCTCAATGCGCCGACGCGCTTCATGAAGAACGAGGGCTACGGCCAGGGATACCGCTATGACCACGATGAGCCCGATGCCTTCTCGGGACAGGACTACTGGCCGGAGAAGCTCGGGCGCCAGCACTTCTACGAGCCCGTGGAGCGCGGCTTCGAACGCGAGATTCGCAAGCGGCTGGACTGGTGGGANAAGCTGAGGGCCGAGCGGCGGCGGTGACTTTCGCTGCCGAAAAGGCTATCGACGGGGCCGGGCGCGACGTCCCGGGCCCGGCTGTCATTCGGAGCATAGCATGAAGCACACGAGATCCGGCTCCGGCGGCTCAGGCCCGCGCGCCGGTGCGCCCACGCGGAGCGGCCGCAGGCCGGGACGTGCCGGGCAGCAGGCGGCTCAGGGCGCAGGCAAGGCCAAAGGCGCGGGCAAGGGGCCCGCGCGCAGCGTGCGCGGTCTCGATGGCACCAAGGCGACGCCTGCCAAGGCCCCGCGCGCGGCTGCGCTTGCGGCCCCGCCCGGGGCCGGGACGAAGGCTGCCGCCAAGGCAGCAGCGACCGAGACGCTCGTGACCGGCGTCCAGACCCTGATCGTTGCACCCGACGAGGCGGGCATGCGCCTCGACCGCTTTCTTGTCGCCCGCTTTCCGCAGCTCGCCTTCACCCACATCCAGCGCATCGTGCGCAAGGGCGAGCTGCGCGTCGACATGAAGCGCGCCAAGCCGAACGACCGGCTCGAGGCAGGCCAGAGCGTGCGCGTGCCGCCACTCAGGCTCGAGGAGAATAAGCCTGCCGCCCGCACGCCGGCGAAGGACCAGAGCGACGCGGCTTTCCTCAAGTCCATCACGCTCTACGAGGACAAGGACGTCCTCGTGCTCAACAAGCCCATGGGGCTCGCCGTGCAGGGCGGNTCCGGCACCACGCGCCATGTCGACGGTATGCTGGAGGCCCTGCGTGACGCCGACGGGCAGAAGCCGCGCCTCGTGCACCGGCTCGACAAGGACACGGCCGGCTGCCTCGTCGTCGCCAAGACGCGCTTTGCTGCGACGACGCTCGCCAANTCNTTCCGNTCGCGCTCGGCCCGCAAGATCTACTGGGCGCTCGTCGCCGGCGTGCCGAGGGTTCGGCAGGGGCGCATCTCGACCTATCTCGCGAAGGAGGAGGCGGGCGACGGCGACGCCCGCATGCGCGTCGCCCAGCACGGGGAGGAGGGCGCGAGCCACGCCGTGACCTATTACGCCGTGGTGGATACGGCGGCGCAGAAGCTCGCCTGGCTCTCGCTGAAGCCGGTGACNGGCCGCACGCACCAGCTGCGCGCGCACACGGCGCATATCGGCCACCCCATCGTCGGCGATCCCGAAATATTTCAACGTCGAGAACTGGGAGCTGCCGGGCGGCATCCAGAACCGCCTGCACCTGCTGGCGCGGCGCATCGTCATTCCGCATCCGCGCACGGGCAAGCCCATCGACGTGACGGCGCCGCTGCCGCCGCACATGCAGCAGTCGTGGAACCTGCTCGGCTTCGACACGAGCGGCTACGATCCGATTGTCGAGGCACCGGAGGACTAGGAGTGCGCTTCCTCGTCTTCGACATAGACGGCACGCTGGTGGACAGCCAGAACCTGCTCGTTGCCGCGCAGGAGGCGACCTTTGCGGCCCACGGCCTGCCGGCGCCAAGCCGGGAGCGGGTGCTGTCGGTCGTCGGCCTGTCGTTGGCGGAGACCTTTCGGGTGCTGGCCGGGCCGGAGGGCCCGCATGCCGCGCTGGAGGCGACCTATCGCGCCACCTTTGCGCGGCTCGTTGCCGAGCCGTCCCTGGCCTCGCAGCTCTTTCCGGGCGTCGATGCCCTGCTGCGTGATCTTGCAGCGCGGGACAATCATTTCCTCGGCATTGCCACCGGCAAGTCGCAGCGCGGCGTGCGGCGGCTGTTCGAGGCCCACGGCTGGCATACGCTGTTCGCGAGCGTACAAACCGCGGACGATGCGCCGTCGAANCCNCATCCGGCCATGCTGGAGCAGGCGATGGGAGAGGTGGGGGCGACGCCNGGGCAGACCGTCATGATCGGTGACAGCACCTTCGACATGCAGATGGCGCGGGCGGCGGGCTGCCGCGCCGTTGGCGTCGCCTGGGGCTACTGCAAGGTCGATGCCCTGCGGGCGGCCGGCGCGCAGCTGATTGTGGAGTCGGTTGAGGAACTTGCGGCTGTTCTTGCTGAAACCGATTCAACCGTGGGCCTCGGCGCGGTGCCCTGACTGGCGGCTGCAGCGCCGATTCCGCTTTCGACTCGAAGCCATTGACGGCGAATCGTTTCCGTCGTCGCCGCGGGGGCTTCTTCATGCTAAGGACGCGCCATGCGTGACGAACTGACCATCGACTGGTTCCCGAAGGAAGGCGAGGCCGTGCGCGACCCCATGCGGGCGGCCCAGCAGTCCATGAAGGCNCACCTGCCGCGCCGCTTCTACAAGGAAGCGGCGGTGGAGGAGCGCGCGGAGGGCTTCGTTCTGCTGCTCGACGGGCGTCCGGCCCGCACCCCGGGCAAGGCCCTGCTGGCCCTGCCGACGCAGGCGGCGGGCGAGGCCGTGGCGGCGGAATGGGCCGCACAGGGGGAGCACATCGATCCGGCCGCGATGCCGCTCACGCGCATCGCCAATTCGGCCATCGACGGGGTGTCGCGGGAGATGGAGGCGGTGGCGGCCGATGTCGTCAAATACGCCGGTTCGGACCTGCTATGTTACCGCGCCGAGGGGCCGGAGCGCCTCGTCGCGCGTCAGCAGCAGATCTGGGATCCCATTCTCGCCTGGGTGCGGGAGGCGCTTGGGGNGCGCTTNGTGCTGGCCGAGGGAGTGATGTTNGTNGCCCAGCCCGAGGCCTCGCTCGCGGCCGTGGCTGCGGCTGTTGCCCGCTTCGACCGCCCGATGGCACTCGCCGCGCTGCACGTGCTGACGACGCTGAGCGGCTCGGCGCTCATTGCGCTCGCCGTTGCGCTGGANCACCTGACGCCGGAGGCCGCGTGGCTNGCGGCGCATGTCGACGAGGACGTGCAGATGGAGATCTGGGGTGAGGACCAGGAGGCCCTTGAGCGTCGGGCGGCGCGCTGGCGTGAGTTTGCCGCTGCCGCGCAGATGCTGCGGGCCCTCGCTTGACAGGAACCTGCCGCATCCGGGCTTGCGCCTATCCGCCTACCGTATCGGTTCCTGCGGCCCGGCCGGCGTGTTAAGCACGCAGCAAGAGGGAACCGACCGAGGGAAAGGCGCATGAAGGACATCCTCGAGAAGCTCGAAGAGCGGCGCGCCGGTGCGCGCATCGGCGGCGGCGAGAAGCGCATCGCGGCCCAGCATGCGCGCGGCAAGCTGACGGCGCGCGAGCGCATCGAGCTGCTGCTCGACAAGGGCTCCTTCGAGGAGTTCGACATGTTCGTCGAGCATCGGTGCGTCGACTTTGGCATGGAGGGGACGAAGTTTCCCGGCGACGGTGTCGTCACCGGCTGGGGCACCATCAACGGCCGCACCGTCTTCGTCTTTGCCAAGGACTTCACCGTCTTCGGCGGCTCGCTATCGGAGACGCACGCGCAGAAGATCACCAAGATCCAGGACATGGCGGTGAAGATGCGCGCGCCGATCATCGGCCTGTTCGACGCCGGCGGCGCCCGCATCCAGGAGGGGGTCGCGGCTCTCGGCGGCTATGGCGAGGTATTCAAGCGCAACGTCATTGCCTCGGGCGTCATCCCGCAGATTTCGGTGATTATGGGCCCGTGCGCCGGCGGCGACGTCTACTCGCCGGCCATGACCGATTTCATCTTCATGGTGCGCGACACCAGCTACATGTTCGTGACNGGGCCGGATGTGGTGAAGACGGTAACCAACGAGACCGTCACCGCGGAGGAGCTGGGCGGCGCCAAGGTACACACGACGAAATCCTCCGTCGCCGACGGCGCGTGGGACAACGACGTGGAGGCCTTGCTGCAGGTCCGCCGGCTGATGGACTTCCTGCCGTCCAACAACACCGAGGGCGTGCCGGAATGGCCGACCGACGACCCGGCGGACCGGGTGGAGATGTCACTCGACACGCTCGTGCCGGACAACCCGAACAAGCCCTATGACATGAAGGAACTCGTCCTGAAGGTTGCGGACGANGGAGATTTCTTCGAGATTCAAGAGGCGTTATGCCAAGAATATCATAACGGGATTCATCCGGCTTGAAGGCCGCACGGTTGGTGTCGTGGCCAACCAGCCGATGGTGCTCGCCGGCGTGCTCGATGCTGATGCCTCGCGCAAGGCGGCGCGGTTCGTGCGCTTCTGCGATGCCTTCGAGATCCCGATCCTCACCTTTGTCGATGTGCCCGGCTTCCTGCCCGGCACGGCGCAGGAGTATGGCGGCCTCATCAAGCACGGCGCCAAGCTGCTCTACGCCTATTCGGAAGCCACGGTGCCGCTCGTCACGGTCATCACGCGCAAGGCTTTTGGCGGCGCCTATGACGTCATGGCGTCGAAGCACGTCGGCGGCGACGTGAACTACGCCTGGCCGACGGCGCAGATCGCCGTGATGGGGGCCAAGGGCGCGGTGGAGATCATCTTCCGCCAGGATATCGGCGATGCGGAGAAGATCGCGGCACGCACGAAGCAGTACGAGGACCGCTTCATGTCACCCTTCGTCGCCGCCGAGCGCGGCTATATCGACGAAGTGATCATGCCGCACTCGACGCGCCGGCGCGTGGCGCGCGCCTTCGCCATGCTGCGCACCAAGAAGGCCGAGCGGCCCTGGCGCAAGCACGACAATATCCCGCTTTAGGAGGCGGGCGTTGCGGCTTCGGGGCGGCGGAGACGCCGGCCCCTGCGGGAACTGACGGGCGCGGAGGCTAGCGCCCGTCGATCTCCTCCACCGTGCCGAGTGCCGGCTTCTCCACCTTTCGCAGCTCGCGCCCGATGCGCTCGACGGCGCGGAACACGCGCACGAAGTTGCGCGAGGCGATGCCGGCAATGGCGTCCTCCGACCAGCCGCGGCGGATAAGCTCGGCCAGGAGGTGGGGGAAGCGGCTCGCATTCTCCAGTCCCTGCGGCGTCGGGCCGCCGAAGAAGTCGGAGCCGATGCCGACGTGCCGGATNCCGGCCTTGTCGGCGATATACTCGATGTGATCGCACAGCTGCTCCAGCGTGCCGCGTGGCCAGGGGCCCGCCTCGCGCGTGCGCGCCGCCANGGCGTCGTCCACGGAGATGTCGTGGCGCCCCTTGCCGAACTCGTCCTTCAGCGGGCGCATCCAGTCGCGCGACTGTTGGCTGATGAAATCCGGCACGAAGGTGGCCATGACGATGCCACCGTTGGTCCTGAGGCGGGCCAGCACGTCGTCCGGCACGTTGCGCGGATGGTCNCACAGGGCGAAGGCATTGGAGTGGGAGAAGACGACCGGCGCGCGCGAGATGTCCAGCACCTGCCGCATGACATCGTGCGAGACATGGGCGCAGTCGACGATCATGCCGAGGCGGTTGAGCTCCCGCACGACGGCGCGGCCGAAGGCNGTGAGGCCGCCGTGGCGCGGCGCGTCGGTGGCGGAATCGACCCAGTCCAGCGTCTCGTTGTGGCAGAGCGTCATCAGCCGCGCGCCGGCGGCGTGCCAGACGCGCAGNGGCGCCAGGCTGTTCTCGAGGCCGACGCCGCCTTCCACGGCGATGAAGGAGGCAATCTTGCCGAGCTTCTTGGCCTTGGCGATGTCGCTGGCCTTCGTTGCCGGCATGAAGACGTCGGGGTGCGCTTCCTGAATGCGCAGGATGGTGTCGATCTGCTCCAGAGTCGTGCGGCCCGGATGGGGCACATAGGTGGGGATGAAGGCCGCCCAGAACTGGGCACTGACGCGGCCGGCGCGCAGGCGGGGAATGTCGGTGTCACCGTCCTGGTGCTCACGCGTCAGGTCATATGCCAGGACATCGCCGCGGACCGTGGGATCCTGGCGGATCACCCACGGCAGGTCGTTGTGGCCGTCGACCAGCGGCAGCGTTTCCAGAAGACGAAGTGCCTTGTCGAGAGCGTCGTCGCGCGTCGGCGACTTGCGAGCCGCAGCCTTTGCCAATTCTTCTTCCCCCTCGTTGGAGCCGGCCCCGAGGCCGGCCGCCAAACACTCGGACCCCCGACGGCGCTTGGCAAGCGACTGCGGGGCGGAGCTGCCGGGCGAGCCCTGCAGAAGATGCGGAGGCCGGCCCGAGTGGGGCTGTCAGCCGGCCTGCGCCAGCCAGTCTGTAGCGATGTCGAGATCGGCCCGCGTCAGGCTGTGTCCTGCCGGCAGTACTTCGTGCCGCACGGTGGCGCCGGCCCCGCGCAGCAGGCCCGCGAGTCGGGTGGCGTCCTCCGCGGGAATCATCGGATCGGCCGAGCCGGACAGGATCAGCACGGGCTTGCCGCCGAGGTCCGGCAGCTCGTCCGGAACGAGCGGCGTCATGGCCCTCAGAAGAACGGCGCCGGCGAGCGNCTGCGGTGCGAGCAGCATCATCGCCGCGGCGATGTTCGCGCCGTTCGAGAAGCCGAGGGCCAGCGGCTGCGCTATGCCGTAGCGCTCGCGCGCTTCGTCGACGAAGGCGGCCAGCTCGGCCGCGCGCAGCTTGATGTCCTCCACGTCGAACCGGCCTTCGCCGAAGCGGCGGAAGAAGCGGGGCATGCCGTTCTCCAGCACCTTGCCGCGCGGGGAAAGAAGCGCCGCCTCCGGAGCCAGCCTGCGCCCCAGCGGCACGAGATCGTGCTCGTCGCCGCCGGTGCCGTGCAGAAGGAGAAGGGGACGGCGCTGGTCGCTGCCAGCCTCGTAATGGTGGATGAAATCGGCCATTGCACATGTCCTGCCGTGCCCGAGGGGGGCGGGCACGGCGTCACGGGGTTGAGAAACCTGCTCAGTCGAGCAGGGGCAGGGCGGCTTCGATCCGCTCCCGGTCCTTCTCGTAGAAGGGCGGCAGCTTGAGCGACGTGCCGAGCGCATCGCGCGGCTCGTCGATGGCGAAGCCTGGGTCGTCGGTGGCGATCTCGAAAATCACGCCGCCGGGCTCGCGGAAGTAGATGGAGCGGAAATAGTTGCGCTCCTTCTGCTCCGTCGTCGCGATGCCGAACTTCTCGCGCAGCGCCTTCGCCATTGCTGCCTGGTCCGCATCGCTCGCGGCGCGGAAGGCGATGTGATGCACCGATCCCGCGCCCAGCGTGCCGGGCAGGAAGCCGCCGGCGATTCTGATGTCCACATAGGCGCCGACGTCGGCCTCGCCGCGGTAGCGGATGATGTTCTCCGTGCGGGCTCCCTGCACGAAGCCGAAGACCTGGGGTGAGGACCGCGGCCGTCGGCTCTGGCCTGTCGACAAGCAATGTCACGCCGGCAAAGCCGCGTACGGCGGCCTCGGCCGGGACATCCGCCGTCGTCCAGGCATGCGAGCCGGCGAGGCCGGACGTGCCGACGAGCGCAAGGCGCGTGCCGTCCGGATCGCGAAAGGGAAGGACCGTGCGTTCGAAACGCCGCGTCGGGGCCTCGTGGGTGACGCCATGGGACACGAAGCGCTCCATCCAGAAGCCGAGCGCCTCCTCCGGCACGCGAAAGGCGACTTCCAGCGTCTGGCCGACGCCGGGCCGCCCCGGTGCCACGTGCGACCAGGGGAAGAAGGTGAGAATGGTCCCGGGGGAGCCCACCTCGTCACCGAAATAGAAGTGGTAGGTGCTGGGGTCGTCGAAGTTTACCGTCTTTTTGACGAAGCGCAGCCCGATGACCCGCGTGTAGAAGTCGAGGTTGCGCCGCGGATCGCTGGCGATCGCGGTGACGTGGTGGATGCCTGCCGAACGTGCCATGGCTCTGCTCCCTGGCGCCTGTTGCCGATCTTGCTGCCAGATGGCGATGGCGGCGCATATTCCCAGTCGCGCAAACCGCTTTTGCACCTCTACAAGCAGAGGTCGCCCTCATGATGGCGAAAGTTGCGCCGGCGATGGTGATGGTCCGTCAACCACGCCCCGTCAACAACGCTTAACCTGAACGAAGATTCACGATTGGCCGTTAAGAACTTGGCGAGTGGTTGGGCGCAGGATCGTTCGCGACAGGAAGCAATCACACCGGCGCAAATAATGCCGGGGAGGCGTCGAACAATGACCAACAAGAACTTCTTCCGTTTCGTCGACGAGATTCTCGATCGTCAGTGCATTACTGCAAAGGATGTGGCGCATCTCCAGCGTGATATCTTGCCGGATGGCATCACGTGCCGTGAGGAAGCCGATGTGCTCATCGCGCTCGACCGTGCCGTGAAGCACCAGGACGCGTCCTTCGCCGATTGCCTCGTGGCGATGCTCGTCGATTTCGTAGTGTGGGGCGAGCGCCCCACGGGCATCGTGCGCGGCGAGGATGCTCACTGGCTCGTCACTTCCCTTGGCGCCGGCGGCGGGCCCACCGTCAACGCCCTGCGCGTCGGGATGGAAATCGTGCGCGAGGCCCAGCAGGTGGACGAGGTGCTGCTCGCCTTCCTGCTGCGTGGCCAGGGCAACCGCCTGCGCCGGGCGCTGGGCGAGCCGGCCAGGCCCATGCCGCGCCGCTTCGCCGCAGCCTGAGGCGCGTGCGCAACATTTGNCTTTACAATCCATGCGGGTAATGACGCANTCTGCGCATGGACCTGCACGATCTCTTCTACAGGCTCGCGGTGTCCCTCGCCGTGGGCCTTCTCGTNGGNNTNGAGCGGCACTGGCGCGAGCGCGACGCGCCGGCTGGCAGCCGCACCGCGGGCGTGCGCACTCATGCGCTGTTCGGCTTCTTCGGCGGCATCACGGCCGCCATGGCGCAGGCGCTGGCACCGCAGAACGAACCCGTGGCGGCCATCGTGGTTGTCAGCGCGCTCGCCGTCCTCTCGGCCGCGCTCATCACGTTCAAGCGGCGTGAGGCCGAGGCCGACGACAACTTCAGCGTCACGGGCGTCGTCGTCGGGCAGGTGACTTTCGTGCTGGGAGCGCTCGCCGTTCTCGGTGAGCCATCATTCGCTGGGGCAGCCGCCGTCGTGATGACGGCGCTGCTGGCGAGCCGCGAGGTGCTTCACACANTGCTGCGGCGCATGCGCTGGAGCGAGCTGCGCTCGGCGATCGTCCTCGCGGCCATGACCTTCGTGGCGCTGCCGCTCATTCCCGACGAGCCGCTGCCGCAGCTCATGGGGCTCAACCCGGCGCGTGTGTGGCTGCTCGCCATCATCCTCGCCGGTGTCTCCTTCCTCGGCTACGTGGCGGAGCAGCTGTTCGGCACCCGGCACGGCCGCCTCGTCGCGGGGGCCACGGGCGGGCTGGTGTCCTCCACAGCGGTGGCGCTGGCCAACGCCCGGCTGGCCCGCGCGGGAGAACCGGCGTTGCCGCTCGCCGCCGGGGCGCTGGCGGCGGGGGCGGTGTCGTTCCTCCGCACTGCCGTCATCGTGACGGCCGCTGCGCCGCAGCTAGGCCGGCTGCTGGTGCCAGGCCTGGGGCTTGCGGCGGCCACGCTCGCATTCGGGGCGTGGCTGCTCGCGCGGCGGGACGAGGCGACGGGGCCATCGGCCGTTCCCGAGGGTGGCAGCCCGTTCGAGCTCGTCGAGGTGCTGAAACTCGCCGCGCTTCTCGCCATTGTGAGGGTGGTCGGGGATCTCGCGGGTGAGCATCTCGGCGCCGTGGGCGTCTACGCCGTCGCCGCCGTCTCCGGCCTTGCTGATGTCGATGCGGTGTCGCTCGCCGTCTCCAGCCTCGTGCCTGACAGGCTCACCCTTTGACGCTGGCGCCGCGGCCCATCGCCATTGCCACGGGCAGCAACACGGTTGCGAAATGCATCTATGCCGCCACGCTCGGCGGAACGGCCTATGCCGCCCGCTTCAGCCTCGTGTCCCTCGTCGGGCTCGCGGCACTTGCCGCGGGGCTTCTGGCCGCCTCTGCGCAAATGCCCGGATGAACATCCGCCTTTCGCCGCAATTGTCCCCCCCTGCGCTCTCGTCTAGAAGCGTGAGGGGGAAACGGTCAGCGGGGAAGCGCCTATGTTCTCGAAGATCCTGATTGCCAACCGCGGCGAGATCGCCTGCCGGATCATCAAGACGGCGCGTCGCATGGGCATCAGGACCGTGGCGGTATTCTCCGAGGCGGACAGGGACGCCCTTCACGTCGAGATGGCGGACGAAGCCGTCTTCGTCGGCCCGGCGCCTGCCGCCCAGTCCTATCTCGTCATCGAGAAGATCATCGAGGCCTGCCNGCAGACGGGGGCGGAGGCGGTGCATCCCGGCTACGGCTTCCTCTCCGAGCGCGCGGCCTTCGCNGAGGCGCTGGCAGCCGCGGGGATCGTCTTCATCGGGCCGANCCCCAAGGCCATCGAGGCCATGGGCGACAAGATCGAATCGAAAAAGTTCGCCAATGCCGCCAAGGTCTCGACCGTTCCGGGCTTCCTCGGCGTCATCGAGAGCCCCGAGCAGGCGGTGAGGATCGCTGACGAGATCGGCTATCCGGTAATGATCAAGGCCTCGGCGGGCGGAGGCGGCAAGGGCATGCGCATCGCCTATTCCGCTGCCGAGGTGGCGGAGGGCTTCGCCCGCGCCCGCTCCGAGGCGGCCTCGTCCTTCGGCGACGACCGTGTGTTCGTGGAAAAGTTCATCACCGATCCGCGCCACATCGAGATCCAGGTCATAGGCGACAAGCACGGCAACGTGGTCTATCTCGGCGAGCGCGAATGCTCGATCCAGCGCCGCAACCAGAAAGTCATCGAGGAGGCGCCATCGCCTCTGCTCGACGAGGCGACGCGCAGGAAGATGGGCGAGCAGGCGGTGGCGCTTGCGAAGGCCGTGAACTACGATTCGGCCGGCACCGTCGAGTTCGTGGCGGGGCAAGACCGCTCCTTCTACTTCCTCGAGATGAACACCCGCCTGCAGGTGGAGCATCCGGTGACGGAGATGATCACCGGCATCGACCTCGTAGAGGAGATGATCCGCATCGCCGCCGGGGAGAAGCTGCGCTTNACGCAGGATGACATCCGGCTCGACGGCTGGGCCATCGAGAGCCGCATCTATGCCGAGGATCCGACACGCGGCTTCCTGCCCTCGACCGGCAGGCTCGTCACCTACCGCCCNCCGGCCGAGGGCGAGGACGACGGGGCCCGGGTGCGCAACGACNCCGGCGTTGTGGAAGGGGGCGAGATCTCCATCTACTACGACCCGATGATCGCGAAGCTCATCACGCACGCGCCAACCCGCGCGGCTGCCATCGAGGCCCAGCAGAGGGCGCTCGATGCCTTCGCCATCGACGGAATCCGCCACAACATCCCCTTCCTCTCGGCGCTGATGGCCCATCCGCGCTGGCAGGAAGGGCGCCTCTCGACCGGCTTCATCGCCGAGGAGTTCCCCGACGGTTTCGCCATGCCGAAGCCGGAGGGGGAAGTCGCGATACGCCTNGCGGCGGTGGCGGCGGCCGTCGACCATCTGCTCAACGAGCGCAAGCGGCGGATCTCGGGCCAGATGCGCTCGGCGCGGCCCGTCCGATTCGAGCGCGAGCGGGTGGTGATGTTGGGCCGCGAGGCCTTAGAGATCACTGTCGACGACAGCGACGGGCATCTCGCTCTCGTCTTCGCAGACGGGCGCAGGGTCTCGGTCGAATCATCCTGGCGGCCGGGCCAGCCGGTGTGGCAGGGCCGGGTCGACGGCAAGACGATCGCAGTGCAGGTGCGGCCGATCCTCAACGGGGTGGCGCTTGCCCACGCCGGAACAGCCGCGGAGGCGCGCGTCTACACCCGGCGCGAGGCCGAGCTTGCCGCCTTGATGCCGGAGAAGGTCGCTGCCGACACGTCGAAGCAGCTGCTGTGCCCCATGCCCGGCCTTGTGAAGGCCATCGCTGTCGCCGAAGGCCAGGAAGTGAAGGCTGGCGAGACGCTCGCCATCGTTGAGGCGATGAAGATGGAGAACGTGCTGAAGGCCGAGCGCGACGGCATGGTGTCGAAAATCCACGCCAAGGAGGGCGACAGCCTCGCGGTGGACGCGGTGATCCTGGAGTTTGCCTGAGCTGCGCCGGTGAGGCAGTCAGGCGACGGGGCTTCCGCGGCAGCGTCCTCGTGCTAGGCTGCCGCGAGCCTTTGTCGAGTTGAGCCATGACTTCCCGCATCATCGTCCGTGCCTTCATCAGGGGCCGCGTGCAGGGTGTCGGCTACCGGGCCTGGACGCAGCGCGAGGCGCAGGCGCGGGGGCTCGCCGGCTGGGTGCGCAACCGGCGCGAGGGTTTTGTCGAGGTTGTCCTCGCCGGGCCGGCGGGAGCGGTGGAGGCGATGCTCGTTGCCTGTGGCACCGGGCCGTCCGGCGCGAGAGTCGAGGCTGTCGAGCGCTGCGACGAAACGGAGAGCGCGCTCGTGCCCGCAGGCGCCGCAGAGGGCTTCACGGTGCTGCCGACGGTCTAGCGGCGAAAGGTCAGGCCGTGAAGGCGGCGAGGAATGCCTCGGCCTCCGGCTGCAGCCAGTCCACCGCGCCCGAGATGTAGCCGACGATGTCCCCTTGCCGGTCGACGACATAGGTGATGGGCATACCGTAGAGGGCGAAGGGGGCGCCCTTGCGGTTGCCGGCGTCGGAATAGGCGACGTCTCCCTCGGGATCGATGAAGACCGGCAGCTTTTCGATGCCGTAGCGCTTGAGGAAAGGCGCGACGGCGCTCGCGCCGTCCCTGTCGAAGGAGATGGCAGCGACGTTGATGCGGCGGGCATCGCGTCTTCGCGCGAAGGCCTCCAGGCGCGGCATCTCNTCCCGGCACGGCGGGCACCAGCTCGCCCAGAAATTGAGGACATGGACTCGTCCGTCCGGTGCGAGCCGGTGGCGACGCCCCCGGACGTCGGTGAGGGTGAGCGCCGGCATTTGCCGGCGCGGCTCGAGCCACACGAACTGACTGGAGCTCTGGCGCAGCGCAGGAGTGGCCTGCGCCGGCCGTGCCGGAAGGGCGAGGACGGTGGCGAGGCTGCCGATGAAGGTGCGGCGGGAGAGGGGACATGAACGCATCATCGCCCGCCCATAGCCCCGCTGTGNCGCCCTGCCAATGGCGCCGCGCCCTGATGTGAGGCATTNGCCGCCNGGNCCGCGCTTGAAGAGCCGTCGGCGCCGGCTATCCTGCGGNAGGACGCTGCGAGGAGACGCTGTGAGCCGCAACGATTCGATCCGTCCGCGCCCGACGGACAACGCCTTTCTTGGCCCGCTCGAGGGTGGCTCGCTGGAGCCGACCTATTCGGGGGCGCTGTCCTTCATGCGGCGGCNCTACAGCCGTGATCTCTCNGTGGCGGATGTCGTCGTCTGGGGCGTGCCGTTCGACTGCGCGACGTCCAATCGGCCGGGAGCGCGCTTTGGGCCGCAGGCCCTGCGCCGCGCCTCGGCTATNTTCGACGGTGATCCGCAGTTCCCGTCGGGGCTCGACCCGTTCGAGGCGCTCACGGTGATCGACTGGGGCGACTGCTCCTTCGACTATCGCCGGCTCGACCAGGTGCATGGCCTCATCGAGGCGCAGGCGGCGGAGATCATCGCCGCAGGCTGCCATCTGGTGACGCTCGGCGGCGACCATTCCATCACCCTGCCGCTCCTGCGCGCGCATGTGGCAGAGCACGGGCCGCTGGCGCTGGTGCAGTTCGACGCCCATCAGGACACGTGGGAGGATGACGCGGAGGGGATCTCGCACGGCACCTTCGTCACGCGCGCCGAGATGGAAGGGCTCATCGACTGCTCGCGCTCCATCCAGATCGGCATCCGCACCGTGGCGCCGGACGATTTCGGCATCGCTATCGTCGATGCCTACGAGGCGCGCGGGCTGGGCGTTGCCGGCATCGCCCAGCGCATCCGCGAGCGNGTGGGNGANGCGCCGGCCTATCTGTCGTTCGACATCGATGCGCTCGACCCCGCCTTTGCGCCGGGCACGGGCACGCCGGTGGCCGGTGGCCTCTCCAGCGCCGAGGCGCTGATGGTACTGTGGAGNCTGCGNGACATCGACTGGCGCGGCATGGATATCGTGGAAGTGGCGCCGGCCTATGACCATGCCGACATCACCGCCATCGCCGGGGCNACGGTGGTGCAGCACTACCTGCAGATCCTCGCCGAGCGGNCGCGGGGGTGAGGGTGCGGGATTCATTGACACGGCAGCCGCTTTCCCGGATAACGGCGTCCATGATCATCGCTGCTNACAGCACGCTGAACCGACGCCGNCGCGCTGCCCCTGCGCGCGTGCGATGATGCGACCTCGCCTGTCGTGATCCGAGCCGCGCCCCGCAGCGCGGCTTTTTTGATGCAATTTTGTCCCCATCCTCTGCTACCACCGGCGCGCGTGAACGCCATCGCCCGGACAATCGTCAGGAGCCGTCCATGAACGACACCTCGCTTCTCAACCCCGCGCGGTCCAGCTCTTCCGGCGCGCGGGCGCCACGCGTCTTCATCGACGGCGAGGCCGGCACCACGGGGCTTGGCATCCGTGAGCGCCTTGCGGCGCTGCCGCAGATCGAGCTGAGGTCCATTGCGCCCGAGCTGCGCAAGGACGTGGAGGCGAAGAAGAAGCTGCTCGCCGAGGTCGACCTTGTCGTCCTCTGCCTGCCGGACGCAGCCGCCAAGGAGACGGTGGCGCTCGTCGACGCGCTGGGCGAGGCGGGCCCGCGCGTGCTCGACGCGAGCACCGCCCACCGGGTCGCGCCGGGCTGGGTCTACGGCTTTGCCGAGATGGCGCCGGGGCAGGGTGGAGCCATCGCCAAGGCCCGGCGCGTGGCCAACCCCGGCTGCTATCCGACGGGTGCCATCGCGCTGCTGAGGCCGCTCGTCGACGCCGGCCTCGTGCCCGCGGACTATCCCGTCACCATCAACGCGGTCAGCGGCTATTCCGGTGGCGGGCGCACGATGATCGAGGCCTACGAGGCGGGCACTGCGCCTTCCTTCGAACTCTACGGCCTCGGCCTCGAGCACAAGCACCTGCCTGAGTTGCAGGCCTACTGCGGCCTCACGCGCCGGCCGATTTTTGTGCCGTCGGTCGGCAACTTCCGCCAGGGCATGCTGGTGTCGATCCCGCTGCATCTCGATACCCTGCCAGACAAGCCGACGGGGGCCGACCTGCAGGCGGTGCTCGCCGCCCGCTATGCGGTGAGCGAGCTGGTCTCCGTCGTGCCGCAGGACGATGCGAGCGTGACGGCCGGCAGGCTGGAGGCAGAGGCCCTCAACGACACCGACCGGCTGGAGCTGAGGGTCTATGCCAATGAGGCGCGGCGGCAGGCGGTGCTCGTCGCCCGGCTCGACAATCTCGGCAAGGGCGCCTCGGGGGCNGCGGTGCAGAACATCCGCCTGATGCTCGGCGTCTGACCTTCGCTCAACGCAAGAAAAAGGGCGGGCAAGTGCCCGCCCTTGAAGCGCAAACTTGGCCGAGGTTCAGCCCGGATAGGCGCGCACCTGCTGCCGCTGCGTGCCGAGACCCTCGATGCCCAGCTCGACGACCTCGCCACCCTTGAGGAAGCGCGGCGGCTTCATGCCCATGCCGACGCCGGGAGGCGTGCCGGTCGTGATGACGTCGCCCGGCTCGAGCTTCATGAACTGCGAGATGTAGGAAACGAGGTAGGGGACAGAGAAGATCATGGTCTTCGTCGAGCCGTCCTGCATGCGCTCGCCGTTCACGTCGAGCCACATGGACAGGTTCTGCACGTCCTTGATCTCGTCCGTCGTGACGAGCCAGGGGCCGAGGGGGCCGAAGGTCGGGCAGCCCTTGCCCTTGGCCCACTGCCCGCCGCGTTCGAGCTGGTAGGCGCGCTCGGAAACGTCGTTGCAGACGCAGTAGCCGGCGACGTAGTTCAGCGCGTCCTTCTCCTCGACATAGGAGGCTTCCTCGCCGATGACAACGGCGAGCTCGACCTCCCAGTCGGTCTTCTCCGAGCCGCGCGGCACGACGATGTCGTCGTTGGGGCCGACGATGCAGGAAGGGGCCTTGTTGAAGAGAATCGGCTCGCTCGGGATCGGCGAATTCGTCTCGGCCGCGTGATCAGCGTAGTTCAGGCCCACCGCGATGAAGTTGCGCACGTTGCCGACGCAGGGGCCGAGGCGCGTGCCGGCCGGCACGGCGGGAAGGGTCTTCGGATCGACGGCGGCGATGCGCGCGAGCGAGGCCTTGGTGAGCGCCTTGCCGGCGAGATCGGGAACGATTCCGGAGANGTCGCGGATCGTGCCCTCGGCGTCGACGATGCCCGGCTTTTCCGCGCCCGGATTGCCGTAGCGCACCAACTTCATGGGGTATCCTCCGATTGAAACGTTTCAAGAGCGGCGGAGTGTGCTGCCGTGTGCCGAGGACTGCAAGCCGGATCGGCGCAGAGCCGGTGCGCGCAGCACTAAACCGGAGCCTGTTGCACCAATGTCACATCTCGCGAAAAGTCGCCAGTCGCCGGCTTTTTCCGCCCACGAGAAGGATCTGTGGGCAGATGGAAAAACCGACATGGTTTCGATATAAACTGTCATTATCGAAACTGGATTGATGTTGTGCGGTGCAGCANNCAGCCTGTTTTGGTGAGTTTTCGTTGCTGTTTTCGCTGAAATGTCAGCGGTACATTTGTATATTCATATGTATGCCAACACATTGATTGTTCCACTTTGCCTTGGNAGCATGCGACTCAAGGGCGCTCCGCAAAGTAACCGACGCCTCAGTTGAAGTTATTGGTCGGGGGAACATCCATGAGGGATTATCATAAATTTCTTGCGTGGGTGGCGGTTGGTTCAGTTTCATTGATCGTTGCTGGCACCGATGCCCACGCGGGCTCCTTTGCCATAAGGGAGCAGAGCGCAACGGGGCAGGGCGCCTCGTTCGCCGGTGTCGCGGCGGGCTCGGCTGGCCTCTCCTCGATGTTCTGGAACCCGGCCACGATCACCATGAGCCCGGGCTTCCGTTTCGAAGGGCATGCGACGGTCATCTTCCCGGAAGCGAAGATCAATCCGGACCTGCCGACGCTCGGCCTTGTCGGGGCCCTCGGCGGCACGCCCGTCGGCTCAGGCAATATCGGCCAGACAGCCTTCGTGCCCGCCGCCTATGCGGGCTATCAGGTGACCGACCGTCTCTGGCTCGGCGTGTCGGTGAACTCGCCCTTCGGCTTCATCACCAAGGCCGAGCAGAACTGGGCGGGCCAGACCTACGGGCGCTCGTCGAAGGCGTTCTCCGTCAACGTCACGCCGACCATCGGCTACAAGGTCACCGACTGGCTGTCGATCGGTGTCGGGCTGCAGGTCCAGTATTTCGACGTGACACTGAAGCGCGCCCTTGGCGTCTCGCCGCTGGCGCCGGGCGCCATTCTGGAGGGGGACGCCTATGGCGTCGGCTACACGCTCGGTCTCACGCTGACACCGTTCGAGGGCACCGAGATCGGCCTTGGCTTTCGTTCGTCGATCCGCCACCAGCTCGAGGGCAATCTCATCCTGGGGCCGGGGACGATCCTTCCGGTCAAGGCCAACGTGAATCTGCCCGAGGTGGTCTCCGTCGGCATCTCGCAGCGCCTGTCGCCGCAGTGGAAGGTGATGGCGGGCGTCGAGTGGACCAACTGGAGCAGGCTCAACGTCGTGCCTGTCACCAGCGCGGCCACCGGTCTGGCGGTGACGGCACTGCCCTTCAGCTACCGGGACGGTTGGTTCGCTTCCGTCGGTGCGGAATACCAGGTCAACGAGCAGCTCGCGCTGCGCGCCGGCCTCGGCTACGAATGGTCACCCATCACCGACCGCACGCGCGACGTTCGCATCCCCGACAACGACCGCTTCTGGGCGTCGATCGGTGCCACGTATCAGTGGAATGATCAGCTGTCCTTCGACATCGGCTACACCCACATCTTCGTCAAGGACACGGACATCCGCCTCGTGCCCGGCAATCCACAGTTCTCGGCGCTGCCCTTCGTCGCCGAGTCGAAGCCGACGGTCGACATCGTCTCCGTGGCGCTCAAATACCGGTGGGACAAGCCGGAGCGACCGATCCCGGCGCCCGTCGTGCGCAAGTACTGACCTTGCCCTTCCGCGGCCGGCCGGGGCGGTCGCAGTTTCCGGAACTCAAAGGCCGGCGGGATGACCGCCGGCCTCTTGNGTGGGTGTTCCGTTTCAGGCGCGCATCTTCACATAGGTGCCGGGGGCGTCGCACAGGGGCTCGAGTGGCCCCGCAGCCGGGTCGCGCGCCTTGACCCGCTCCGGGTTCTGGGCGGCGATCCAGTCGATCCAGTCCGGCCACCATGAGCCGGGCACTTCCTGCGCCTCCTTCAGCCAGTCCTCCAGCTCGCCGCGCGGCTTGCCATTGACCCAGTGCTGGTACTTGGNNTTGGCCGGCGGGTTGATGACGCCGGCGATGTGNCCCGAGCCTGCGAGCACGAAGCGGATGCGCCCGCCGAAGAGCTGCGAGCCGAGAAACACCGAGCGGGCGGGGGCGATGTGNTCCTCGCGCGTGGCCAGATGATAGGTCGGGATGGTGACATCCGGCAGTTCCAGCCGCGTGTTNCCGAAGGTCATGCGGCCCNTGGCGAGATTNTTCTTCAGGTAGCACTCGCGCATGTAGAACGAGTGGTTGGCCGCCGGCATCCGGGTCGAATCGGAGTTCCAGTAGAGCAGGTCAAACGGCATCGGCGAGATGCCGCGCACGTAGTTGTTGACCACGTAGGGCCAGATGAGGTCGTTCGGCCGCAGCATGTTGAAGGCGGCGGCCATGCGCGAGCCTTCCAGATAGCCGCGCTTCGCCATCTCTTCTTCGATGGCCCTGATCTGCTCCTCGTCGACGAAGACCTTGAGGTCGCCTGCGTGGGTGAAGTCCACCTGCGTGGTGAGGAAGGTGGCGGACGCGATGCGCTCGTCGCCGTTTGCGGCCATATAGGCGAGCGTGGCCGCCAGCAGCGTGCCGCCCACGCAGTAGCCAACGGCGGACACCTCCTCCTCGCCCGTGTTGCGGGTGATGGCGTCAAGGGCGGCAAAGATGCCCTCGCGCATGTAGTCCTCGAAGCTTTTCCCAGCCAACCGTTCGTCGGGATTGACCCAGGAGATGCAGAACACCGTCAGGCCCTGGTCCACCGCCCAGCGGATGAAGGATTTGTCCGGCGTGAGATCGAGGATGTAGTACTTGTTGATCCACGGCGGCACGATGAGGAGCGGCCGCCGNAGCACCTTCTCGGTCGTCGGGCTGTACTGGAGCAGCTCGATGAGATCGTTGCGGAAGATGACCTTGCCGGGCGTGTTGGCCAGATTGACACCCACCTCGAACTTGGTNGGGTCAGACTGGCGCACCTTGAGTTGCCCGCCGCCGGCCTCGATGTCCTCGGCCAGCATCTGCATGCCGCGCACCAGGTTGGCGCCGTTCTCGCGCAGGGTAGTGCGGATGAGCTCCGGGTTGGTGGCGATGAAATTGGACGGCGAGAGCGCGCTGGCGATCTGGCGCACGTAGAACTGCGCCTTGTGGCGGGTGTGCTCGTCGAGCCCTTCGGCCTGGGACGCAAGCCGGTCTGCCCAGTCGACCGTCAGCAGGTAGGCCTGCTTGATGAAGTCGAAGAGCGGGTTTTCGTCCCACTCTGGGTCGGCGAAGCGCCGGTCCTTCGGATCGGGTTTGATCACCGGCTCGGCCTGTTCGCCCTGCATGCGCTTGAGCGTCGCCGCCCACAGCTCGATGAAGCGGGAGGTGAGGGAGGACTGGGCCTCGATCGCCTTCTGCGGATCGGACATCCACTTCTCGGCCACGTGGCCAAGCGTCTTGACGATCTCGCCGACCTCGTCGGCCGCTCCGCCCTTGGCGCGGCCTTCCTCGAAAGGCTTGAGATAGGCTGCCGCCACCCGGCCGGCCTCCTCGACGAACCGGGCCATGTTGCGCGACAGGGCCTCGAAATCCGGCATCGGCGCATCGGGGCGCCGGTCGGCCTGATCAGTCATGCGCCCTCCGCCTCTGTCGTCGACGGCATCTCGATCCGTTCCCTTTTCGCTCATATTAACCGACAATCCGTGACATGGGCATCATTGACGGGCATCAATGCCGGCCTCAACAGCGCACATCGTATGAGAGACTTGTTGCAGATGGTCCTTTCACAAGAGTTCATAATGAGGAGACGTTCGCTGCGAAGCATTGAGCGGAGCCGCGCGTGCCGTCTCCTGCCTGCGCTGCTGCCGCTTGCCCTGGCAGCCTGCACGAGCGGTGGCGAGGCTGTGCGGAGCATCGCCGTCGCCACCGGGCTTCGCGCCGAGACGCCCCAGGCGGCCGAGTTCGTCACCCAGTCGCGGCCCGAGAACCTTGACTACATGCCCATCGGCGTGCAGCCACCGGAACGTGCCACGCGGCCGCGCGACGCCAAGGGGACGGAGCAGCTCAAGCAGGAGTTGGAAGCACGGCGACGGGCAAACGAGGCCGCCGCGGCCGAGGCGAGGTCCCTGTCGTCCGCGCCGGCGCAGGGAGCGCAATGAGGCGGCTGTCTTGCCGCAGGCGCGAAAAAACGTTCCGCCTTTGGCAAGCCGGGTGCTAAATCAGGGCTGCCGCGCCGGAAGGATCGAGACGCGCGGCCCGATTCAGGGACTTGAGTAGCCATGACCGATTTTCACCGCATCAAGCGTCTGCCGCCTTATGTCTTCGAGCAGGTGAACCGGATCAAGGCCGCTGCCCGAGCTAACGGGGCCGACATCATCGACCTTGGCATGGGCAATCCCGATCTGCCGGCGCCGCGTCATGTCATCGAAAAACTGGTTGAGACCGCCGGCAAGCCGCGTACCGACCGTTACTCCGCCTCCAAGGGGATCAGCGGGCTGCGCCGTGCGCAGGCGGGCTATTATGAGCGCCGCTTCGGCGTGAAGCTCGACCCGGAAACCCAGGTCGTCGCCACGCTCGGCTCGAAGGAGGGCTTCGCCAACATGGCGCAGGCCATCACCGGGCCCGGCGATGTCGTGCTCGTTCCCAACCCGAGCTATCCGATCCATGCCTTCGGCTTCCTNATGGCCGGCGGCGTGATCAGGTCCGTCCCGGCGGAGCCGACGCCGGCCTTCTTCCCCGCGCTGGAGCGCGCGGTGGTCCACTCCATCCCCAAGCCCATCGCGGTCGTCGTCTGCTATCCGTCGAACCCGACGGCCTATGTGGCGTCGCTCGACTTCTACAAGGACCTCGTGGCCTTCGCGAAGAAGCACGAGCTCATTGTCCTGTCGGATCTCGCCTATGCCGAGGTCTATTTCGACGGGGAGCCGCCGCCGTCGGTGCTGCAGGTGCCCGGCGCCATGGATGTGACGGTCGAGTTCACCTCGATGTCGAAGACCTATTCCATGGCCGGCTGGCGCATCGGCTTCGCGGTGGGCAACGAGCGGCTGCTGGCGGCGCTTGCGCGTGTGAAGTCCTATCTCGACTATGGTGCATACACCCCCGTGCAGGTGGCCGCGACGGCAGCCCTTAACGGGCCGGACGACTGCATCGTCGAGATGCGCGACACCTATCGCCGGCGCCGTGACGCGCTGGTCGAATCCTTTGGCCGGGCGGGCTGGCCCATTCCCGTGCCGCGCGCCTCGATGTTCGCCTGGGTGCCGATTCCGGAGCAATTCCGCAGCCTCGGCAGCCTTGAGTTCTCCAAGCTGCTCGTCGAGAAGGCTGATGTCGCGGTTGCGCCGGGCATCGGCTTCGGCGAGTACGGCGATGACTATGTGCGTATCGCCCTTGTGGAGAATGAGCAGCGCATCCGGCAGGCCGCGCGCAACATCCGCCGCTTCCTTGAAACGGCAGACAAAACGTTGCACAACGTGGTCCCGCTCGCGGCCCGGCGCTGAGCCGCCGGCCGCACCGGATCCTGCCTTCGTTCCCGCGAGACTGGTTCACCATGTCGCATGAATTCAGGGTCGGCGTCGCCGGCCTCGGCACGGTCGGCGCTTCCGCCGTGCGCATGCTTGCCCGCCAGGACGAGCAGCTTTTCGCCCGTCTCGGACGTCGGGTGAGGGTGNCCGCCGTGTCCGCGCGCAACCGCTCGCGCGACCGCGGCCTCGATCTCGCGGCGCTCACGTGGTTCGACGATCCGGTCGCGCTCGCCCGCAGCGGTGATATCGACTGTTTCGTCGAACTCATCGGCGGAGAGGATGGCCCCGCGCTCGAGGCCGTCACCGCGGCGCTGGAAACGGGCAGGCATGTCGTCACCGCCAACAAGGCACTGCTGGCGCGGCACGGTGTGAAGCTCGCCGCGCTCGCCGAGAAGAAGGGCGTTTCGCTCGCCTTCGAGGCGTCGGTCGCCGGCGGTATCCCNNTTATCAAGACGCTGCGCGAGGCCCTCGGCGGCAACACCATCAGCCGCGTCTACGGCATCCTCAACGGTACCTGCAACTACATCCTCTCGCGCATGGAGGCTGAGGGCCTGTCTTTCGAGGAATGCCTCANGGACGCGCAGCGGATGGGCTATGCCGAGGCGGACCCGACCTTTGACATCGGCGGGTTCGACACGGCGCACAAGCTGTCCATCCTGACGAGCCTCGCCTTCGGCACGGAGATCGACGCCGAGGCGATCTATGTCGAGGGCATCTCCTCCATCAGCCCCATCGACATCCGGATGGCCAACGAGCTCGGCTATCGAATCAAGCTTCTCGGCGTCGCCGAGCGGACGAAGACCGGCATCGAGCAGCGCGTGCATCCCACGATGGTGCCGAAATCCTCGGCCATCGCGCAGGTGATGGGCGTGACAAACGCCGTGACGATCGACGCCGACGCCGTGCGCGAGCTCACACTCGTCGGTCCGGGGGCGGGGGGCGACGCGACCGCCTCGGCCGTCGTCGCGGACATCTGCGACCTTGCCGCGGGCAAGGCCGGGCCACCCTTCGGCGTGCCTGTCGCGATGCTGCGCAAGCCCGAGCGCGCGAAGATGCGGCTGCACACCGGGGGCTATTACGTGCGCCTGACAGCCTACGACAGGCCGGGCGCTGCCGCGTCNATTGTCACCCGCATGGCGGAGGCTGACATTTCGCTGGANAGCATCGTCCAGCACCGGTCGGAGGATGCCGCCCAGCGCGACCCCTCCGGGCGCTCGGGGGCGCCGGTGCCGGTGGTGCTCATCACCTATGCGACGACGGAGGCCGCCATCCGAAAGGCGGTGGACAAGGTCATCGGCGACGGGCATGTCGCCGAGGCGCCACAAGTCATCCGTATTGAACGGGAGTAGGCGGCTGCAGACACTGTCGCTAGACGACCCGCACCTTCGAGTGATCCAGTCGGCCGGTCCGGCCCGGCGATCCTAACGGCCTTTAGGGAGATCCGACCGCGATGAGCGAGATTACCGTCAAGCCGAACCAGCTGATCGAACGCATCCTCACGCTGGAGCTCGTGCGCGTGACCGAGCGTGCCGCCGTGGCCGCTGCGCGGTGGCGCGGGCGTGGCAACGAGAAGGCCGCGGACCAGGCCGCGGTTGACGCCATGCGCCGCGAGCTCAACCGCCTGCCGATCGACGGCACGGTCGTGATCGGNGAGGGTGAGCGCGACGAGGCGCCGATGCTGTTCATCGGCGAGAAGGTCGGCAACACCAAAGGGCCGAAGGTCGATATCGCGGTCGATCCGCTGGAGGGCACGACGCTCTGCGCCAAGGACATGCCCGGCTCCATCACCGTGATGGCCATGGCCGAGGCCGGCACGCTGCTCGGCGCGCCGGACGTCTACATGCAGAAGATCGCGATCGGCCCCGGCTATCCGGAGGGTGTGGTCGATCTCGACGCCTCGCCCGAGGACAACATCCACGCGCTCGCCAAGGCCAAGGGCGTGAAGCCGAACGAGATCAACGTGCTGATGCTCGATCGGCCGCGCCACGCCGACATGATCGCGGCCGTGCGCAAGACCGGTGCCGGCATCCGCCTGATCACCGACGGTGACGTCGCCGGTGTCATCTTCACGGCCAACCCCGAGGAGACCGGCATCGACATGTATCTCGGCATCGGCGCCGCTCCCGAGGGCGTGCTCGCCGCAGGCGCGCTGCGCTGTGTCGGTGGCCAGATGCAGGCCCGCCTCATCCTCGACACGCCCGAGAAGCTCGACCGCGCGGCCAAGATGGGCGTCACCGACCCCAACAAGAAGTACCAGCTGCTCGACCTCGCCTCGGGCGACGTCATCGTCGCGGCGACTGGCGTGACCAACGGTGCGCTTCTTTCGGGCGTGCGCTTCCACAAGGACATCATCGAGACGGAGACGGTGGTCTACCGCTCGGCCACGGGCACCGTGCGCCGCATCAAGGCGGAGCACCGGGAGCTCGCCAAGTTCCACCTCGAGTGACCGTTCGCCGGGGCGATTGACGCGACGCTCGCCGGAAGGGGGGAGGCANCATGCGCGAGGATGCGATTGTCGTGCGGCCGCTCACGGCCGCGGACCGGGCGGCCTGGGAGCCTCTGTGGCAAGGCTATCAGGCCTTCTATTGCATCTCCCTGCCGCCGGAGGTGTCGGACGGCACTTTCGCGCGCATGCTTGATCCCGCCGAGCCGATCCATGGCCTTGGCGCATTCGTCGACGGCGAGCTNGCGGCCATCGCACATTATATCTTCCACGCCACNACGTGGAGCCTGGCCCCGCGCTGCTACCTCAACGATCTCTTCACCGCCGAGGCCCANCGNGGCCGTGGGCTCGCGCGGCGCCTCATCGAGGCGGTCTACGAGGCAGCGCGGTCGGCCGGGGCGGACCGTGTCTACTGGCTCACGCACAAGGACAACGCGACCGCGCGGGCGCTCTACGACCGCGTGGCGGAAGACGTGGGCTTCGTCCAGTACCGCAAGCTTCTTCCGTGACCTGTCTTTTCCCGGCGCTGCTACCCTGAAGCGGTTGGCCCGGCCCAGGCGGCGTGAATAATCGGGCCATGAGCGAATCATCCCTCGCGCGGACCCTTGATTCTCACGACGCGCTTCCGGCCCTCGCCCGTGCCGCGCCGCGCCCCTTCCTCGGCGTCACACGTTCGGCCCTCGGGCGCATGTGGCGCGACAGGTGCGACGAGGCGCAGGCGCTGCAGGCCCTTGCCATGGTCCAGCAGTACGGTCTGCCCGACATGGTGGCCCGCGTGCTCGCCGCACGCGGCGTCGCGCCGGGCGAGGCCCTCGCATTCCTCGAGCCGCGCCTGCGCGACCTCATGCCCGATCCCTCCGTGCTGCGTGACATGGACGCGGCTGTGGNGCGGCTCGTCGCTGCGGTGAAGCGGTGTGANCAGATCGCGATCTTCGGCGATTACGACGTGGACGGCGCCTGCTCGGCGGCTCTCCTCGGAGGTTTCCTTGGCCGCTGCGGCGTGCCTTATGTCATCCACATTCCCGACCGGCTGACGGAGGGCTACGGGCCCAACATGGCGGCCGTCAGCGCGCTGCGCGAGGCGGGGGCGCGCCTTCTCGTCACGGTGGACTGCGGCACCGCGAGCCATGCGGTCTTCGCCCATGCGCGCGAGCTGGGCATGGACGTGGTCGTCATCGACCACCACCAGGCGCCGGCGGAGCTGCCTGTCGTCGAGGCGCTCGTCAACCCGAACCGGCAGGACGACCTCTCCGGCCTCGGGCATCTGGCGGCGGCGGGCGTGGTCTTTCTCGTCCTCGTGGCGCTC
>Ga0065720_1019040_pt1 | contig 42867 bp, 32 predicted proteins | sample Thericmetagenome_FD_59107 | JGI IMG/M metagenome (GOLD analysis project Ga0065720, IMG submission 59107) | Thermophilic microbial communities from the Joint Bioenergy Institute, California, USA of rice/straw/compost enrichment - eDNA_2 v2... | ecosystem: Engineered > Solid waste > Grass >... | reverse complement strand
TTTTTTTTTTTTTTTTCGAGACATCTAGAAGCGCGAGAAGTCTCCCAGAGGGGCCGGCCAATCTATCCGGGCCTAACAACCGGCGGCCGCTCGATTGCCGCGGCCAGTTCGATCCCGCCGTCATGGACACGGGTCTGCAAGGTGGGGAAGAGCGAAGAAAATAACTTGATCGTTCGTCCCGAATTTTCATGATAACTGCATCGTTTCTGCAGGCAGAGCTACAAACGAAAAGATTCAACCTCGCGCCAACTTGAGGTGTGCACAGTGCAGAATCATGAAAATACTGTGCTTTGGTGGGGGCTATGGTTCAAAGCCCCGATGATCCACCCAACCCACAGCGGAGACTTGGCCAGAGCCCTTTGTGGGGCCCCCATTTTCTCCATTTTCTCCACAAACAGGGTGGATCTTGGCCGTTTTTGTCAACTTGCCCGCCTCGCCAGAATCCCTCCGACAAGAGGCTCGAACCAACCAGTCAAGCTCTCAAATGATGATCGCAGCCGCCCTTTATCAGTGAAATAGAATATGTCTCCGCTAATGCTCTGTCGAGTATTTGTCAAGGACTTCATGTTGTTTGTTGGCCGCATTGTACAGTGCAATTGAGCGACCAATCGATCTTGTCAGCCACTTTCTGTTTAAGTGAGCAGGCAGCCGTTACCTATATGTTTTTGACAGCCTGCACATAATAAAAACAGTAAAGCTAGTCCATGCTATAGTTGATGTCAGAAGAATTAACCGGCTGTTATTGTGGTACTGTGTATCCAAGACCACAAGTCCCCTCCTATGTCCAGGCATCGTCCCATAATCTACCTCCTCGGGAGGAGCACCACACTTCACTTTAAGGGACGAGCTACATCTCTATTTCCGGTGAGTATGGAGGTGGTGCCTTCTTGGACGAGTCAATCTAGTTTATGAGTGGGTGCCTGCTGGCCTACCTGCCTTACCGATATATGTACTCGGATTCTCGCGACCGCTTCGGCTTGATGCTTCCCAGCGTGTCAGTAGATGCAGGATTAAACTGGATCCGAAAGCTTAGCCGGAAAAGAAACGGTCCCAAGAGCAATAGAGAGATGCAGAATAGCTCGGCTCGGCGTCTGATTTGACTGCGAGCAAGCGGTTATCATTTTTCGTCAGTGCCAGCATCCCTATTTCTTCCCGCCTTGCCCACCATCGAGCAGTGTGTGTTGACCTTCTCTGGCTGAAACAATTCGGAGAGCTGCCTCTCTTGACAGGGGGTAGGAGGCAGTATTTGGGGGTTAGCCACGCCAGTCCAATTTCTGGTTCGGCGACGGAGAAGGGAAGGGAGGGCTGGACACGGAGAGGCAGGAGAGACGGCTTTCTCACCCACCCACCACTTGCTCACCACCAGTCTCACTGCGATAACACGCCGCCCTGTCTCTTTATCGTTGGGCATCCAACTACAACCCAATCCCCCTCTCCTTTTCATCTCCCTAATGGGATGTAATTCCACACCATCTCGAGCTAACTTGGAATTCGGGCAACGCAGAGAAAGGCCCTGACACATAGGTTACGTTGAAAGTGAGGACACAGCCAGTGGCTAGTTCATTACAGTTTAAGCAGGAGGAGGAGAGCCCTTGGGACTCTCTATCCGCGGACTTCAGTCACCAATACCCAAGTGGCCCGAGACATATCCGCCCCATATTAACTACGTACCTATGAGTTGGTGCCTCCAGCAAGCTCTTCATTCCCACTCTCGACTGCATGGTAAGAGCCACCTCTTAGCTCTGGAGTATAGTAGCTTTGAGGTTCTCTTGAATGCCTATCGAGCGGCCGCATTCAGTTATCGCCAAAGCCAACGCCCTCTCCTCCGTCGAGCCGTACAGCTATTTGCTGTCCATTTACAGATCTGTATTGAAGGTCGCACTGCTGTCCGACAAGTCCCCATCTCCCCAGTGATAAACGGGCAATCTTGTCCCCGTCGTTGCACGAAGCGCGGAAAGCGATGGCCGTCTGAGGCTCTTTTGCGAAGAAAAAAACGCCCAATCCTTGATATGTAATTGTCGTTACTCAATCCAGATGATGCAGGGGAGACGTAACGGGGATCTCGTTGGTCATCAAGCTCTCCTGTTGGTTGCACTCGCCCACGGCAGGAGGTGCAAAGCCATTGTGGAATGGAACATGGCCAAGGCTGTTGCTGCTGTTCAACCCCAAGTCCCCGACACTGTCAGAATTCTCGAAGACTCGTTGCGGGCTCTGTGGCATCTTGGTCACAAAGGAGATTTGGTAACCACATAGCGGACTCGCTGGTCACGCGGTGCCTGTCGCTACCTGCCAGCGAAGTAGGAAAGCAAGCGACCGAGCGGTACCAACGGCCACAAATGCATCAGCAGCCCATCAACGACACCACTGAGTAGTTGTCTGCATCTCAGATGCTTCCTGACATTCCATGAGATTGCAGATCCTGTGCAGGCACCCTGGATGCAGTCCCATGTTACGCTTGGGAAGAGCTACAGCCTTTAGTTGTTGGGCATGTACAGTCTACATTGTGTCCAGTGAGCTTCTCTGCTCGCTTGTGGGTATGCTACAAAGTATCATCTGTCCTGGCTGCACGGTGTGCTGGGTCGTGCAAAGTCACACCGAGCACCGAGCCAACTAGAATTGTCCATAACCTTTGGTCCCCGCTGTGCTGTCTGCTGCATAGCCGTTCGAATTGCGCGATTCATAGAACCCCTGCTCGTCTGCGAAGAGCAATGCCACACCACCTTTTTCCCTTGCTGAATAGACATCCAAATGTCCTCCCAGAAGCATTGAACCCACGACTCCCCACTGCTGGCTCTGAAATCGTTCAGGCTGGCACAACCATTGCCTTCTTGCCACCCAAAGCCCTGTCAGATGCGTAACCCACGCACGGGCTGATCACCGACCGACCTTCAGACCGGAGCGGGCGCTAAGACACCCCGGCCGCTGAACTGCCGATAACGTTGTGCTTGTTTCTGATCCGATGGGCCTGCCGCGGATCAGTTTTGATCAGCGGTCCCAAACACATAAGCAAAACGTCGCGTGCTGCTTTGAGAAACGCCGATCTGTCTACAAGTAGAGGAATCCTTATACACAGTGGAGGCCTCCCTATGCACGAGATCCCCGGGATTCGAGCTTCCGGGTACCGCTTCCTCGGGACAGAGAAGCTGAAGAAACGGGTGCTAGAAACAGCTGATGAGCAAGCAGCTCGAAGCTTCCAATCGCTACCTACCGCAGCATGTGCCATAATAGGTCAAGGTACTTGGGGGTGTGTGTGCAGTGTGATGTGCTGTACGTCTAGAGTACAGAGGACAGGCCAGGCCCTTCAGATCTCCGTTCAGCCTTGTAATTTAGTCAGTCATTCCCAATGACAGCCTATTCCTGCCACATCTCAACACTTCCCAGCCACAGCGACAGTCTTGATTCTCAATCCAGCGACATCTCACCTCTCAGGAAGACAAGGAGGGCCCGAAGTCAGCCAGAGTGTAATGCCAATGGTATATGGATTAGAGGGGGGGGGAAGGACCCAGCGTGGGCAATGGCGAAAAGCTTGGCGGGCTGGACTTTTCTTGCGCATTGTCCAGCTGTGATGTGGTTGGAGGGCACAAGCCTTCCCGCATATCGCACTTTGGCTTCTTCAACCGCGTTGCCTACTCCTGCAATCTTAAGCAATTACAGACTCCACACACCAAAAGTACCTAAGTAAATGATGTTTGGCTCTGTATCCCGTTAATCTCTGAAGCAAGTCAAGAGATGTTTCACTTCTTCTGCGTCAACGAAAAAGTTTTCACATCCTGTCATAAAAAAGGTAAGGCATGGCACGAAAAACTCTCTGCTGAACCTGAGAAAAATCCAGCCAATCATATCCCCGTGACATGCCAAGTGATACGAACGGGGTTATCTCAATTGCAAAAGAGGACCAGCACGCAATCACCTGCGTGCAGGCTGTGTCACATGATTTTGTATTTGCAATCATTAACAGTGCTGGTGATGAGGACAACACAAAGTCTTGTATGCCCTTGAGATTGACGTTTGAGTAGAACAACAACATTTCAAGTAAATTGGCATGTTGCTATCTGTGTCCGATATAAAAGTATATGAGTCAATGATAAAGCGAGTGAGCATAGAGGTAGATTTCTATAGTTAGAATTTGACCTTATATGTTTGACGCCCGGGGGGCTTCACAAAGCACAAAGCTCTTAGTCAAACACTGTCCCACAAACACTCAGAACTCAAAAGTTATAGATGTATATGGCAAGGAAGTTGTCTGAATGTTGCTATGAAGAAGAAGTGTTGGTGTGAACGAAGCGTTATGGGGTATATACGTACACATGCTCATCCTCTCTCACACCTTAAGGCTTGCAGTCACCTTGGGAACATAGACAAACGATTCTTTCTATCAACGATACTTAAGGAGCATTCGCAACTTCTTTACATATGACCAAAGTCAGTAAAAACTCGTCCTTCAGTCCTCTCTACCCCGGACAAGCCACTGAGGGTGAAATTAGCAGTTGGGTCGGTGATGACCAGAGAATGCTCCACGTTGTATATTTTTGTCGTCAATTTTTTCCCCTTTTTTTCTCCTAAGCTTTTCACTTTCTGCATTAAGTGCAGCCATGCTGCACGGAAGTGTAGAATCCTTCCAGGAAGACATTCTATGAGTTAAGCGACTAGAAGATGGAGCTATGACTTAGGTTTCTGCAAACTATTTGACAGAATACTAACAGAGAGCCTAGTGACTTGAATCTGGTTTGTCAGATTTTTTTCATTGTTAATGTTAGTAGGCTGCACTTATGTTGCCTTTTGTGCTTTGTAGCCTGCTGGGATGCTTATTATTCGAGCAATTCCTGCTCCGTCTCATGGACATCGTTCCATATTCATACTGTGAGTTTGCAGCTGTGAAATCGCAGTGAATGCTGAGCAGGTCCAGCTTTATGTTTGTAATGTAGTAAGAAAATCACAACACTGAGAGCCATGATTCTTTGGCTTAACTATGGGTAACAAGAATGTTTGGATTAAAGTGAGCTGGCTAGCACCTCATCTGCCACATGGGTATCCAACGTTACCAGATTCTTTCCGGAGCAACTGAGCAATGTAACCCTCTGAAGGTCTTATATTTACGGCACATTGATTCATGTCTAATGAAGAATGTCGTGTCGGAAATACCAAGTCCCGAGTATCACCACAGTGTAGAGTGTCTGACAGTAAGATAAGACAGGGCTGACACAAAGCTGATATGAACCTGGACACATTAAACACAGGTATAACAGCCAGAAGTTAATTCAATCAATAAACTCTATATCCTTCACATATACCAGAGATGCATGTCCAGTACATTGGTTTATATACCCCAAGGTCCTGAACTTGACCAGAAATCCGTTTACATACAATCTCTCCATGTTCATCTCTCATGAAGATCAAGCACGAAGTATGAACCACTTAATTCCTCGAACCTCCTTTCCTGCCAGTAAATATCGCCAGCAAGTCCTTTGCTAGCCCCCACCAACCCCTTGCCTGTCGCATGAGATTGATCATCTTCAAGTACCTCCAAGTGAAAACCTCCACCCGCTCGTAATCATGACCATAGACTTCCCAGACACCGTGAGGCTGTACTGGATTCTGCTTGGGCATTCCCTCTTCATCGAAAACGACCCTTGGCCCAATGGCCAAGGCTCTGCCCCGGATCTCTTCGTCAGCCACCAACCTAGTGGCAGCGTTCACAACATCCTCTAGCTTTGCAAGCACTCCTCCAGCGAGAAGCGCATGAGCTGCTGGGGGGAGCAAAGGCGTATCGACAAAATAGGGAGCCAGACAATTGACCCGAATCTGTTGGGTTGACCATGCGGTGGCTCTCAGCGTCCGGAACAGGCCGATGACAGCATGCTTGGATGCAGCATACTCGGTCTGGCCGGGCAAAGGAAGCAAACCAGCAATAGATGAGATCAAGAGTATATGACTGTCGCTGCCAGCACCTTTGTTTGGCTTGTTCAGGGGGAGGAAATGCAGGGCTAAGTGTGTGGTGTACATGACACCCATAAGATTGACATTGATGACGCGGAGAGGGGGTGGGGAAGGGATCGTGTCAGATGATGAGAGGGAGGACGTAGGGAAGTCAAAGTGTTGGCCCGAAGTCGGGTTAGCTAACTCGACGATACCGGCCGCCGCGACAACAGTATGAATGCTGCCGGACGGACTTGAGGACATGGCAAATCGGTAAAGGGAAACTTGGTCAGCCCAGCTGGTAACGTCGCAGTGCTGGTAAACAAAGGTCTGCGAAGGATAGGCGATGCGAAGCTCAGCAGTTAGAGCCTCTCCGGCCTTATCATTGACATCCCCCAGCACGATGTGTGCACCATGGCGTGCCCAATGACGAGCAAAGGCGGCACCAAAGCCAGATGCACCGCCAGTGATAAGAATGGTCTTGCCAGCAATGGTAGAAGGGTCGTAAGGGGCAGTACAGTCCACCGGTGGGGACTGGCCGATCAATTCAACAACACTCCAAGTATCATCCTTAGGTGGAATGTTGGGATTGGCAATGAGAACCATGGTTGGCAATGACGAGAATTTCGGGATCACTCTAAACTCTAACTGTACACCATGATTAGTTGCAGGTTAGTTGGATTAGAACTCAGAATCTGGACTCACCCTAAAAGCTTAAAAGTTGCGAGCAACTAGTTAGGCATTCAACTGCAGTGAGCCAAAGTTTAAGACTTAGTATTTAGCGGTGCTCAAGAAAAATAAAGACACTGGACAACTTCATCTGCCAGTGTCTTACGGTGTGAACAAGATAGCAGGATGGTAAAGAGACTTTCAACGGTGAGAACTGATCTTAACGCAGGATGAACGGCAGAAAAAGAAAAATCCAACCAAGAGCTTATCATCGGCGCACTGCACGCTGACGGTGTGCCCAATTAAGGCAAGCCAAGCCAGCTGTGGCTGTTTAGGTCGCCAGGGGCCACAAAGACTTCTGCCTAACTGGGCGAAACTGTGCATTATGAGATCAAATACACCATGTTAATAATCTTGGATCCATCAGCATCTGTGATTTGATCTTAGGCGTGAAGCGATTAGGACCTGGACTCTGAACGAAGTCCGGTGGATGTTGACCGCAGCCCCTAGATCTATCTACCTTCACCGGGCATATCCGCAGCACTCTCAACAAAGGTACGCAACCACGCAGCAACAGATATCCAATCACTTTTTGAAATTGCACTAAAGGCCCAGACTAAATTGGCAAGTTATTTGATCAGTTTCACTAAGGAAGGATCGCAAAACTGAGATGATACTGAAGAAAGAGGTGCAACAGTGTAGATGGTACAGCCAAATCGAGGGGATCTATGAAAAAAATCCAAGCAAAACTGTGTCTGAATAGTCTGTGTCAATCCAAACTAAAATCATACTCCTCAGCCTACGGCTTAAAAGAACAAAGACCAAGGCCAAATATCCCGACAATACCAATTGACAACTGAAGAAGCAGAAGTGAGACGGGCTGCTGGCCCACCGTCAAGGTCACATCGCTCCCGCTGATGACAGCGCTGAGTGGGACATCAGGGGTCGACCCCACCACCCCACCGGCTCCGATTGCGGGGCACGATGGCGGGGCAGTGGCCTCGATGGCGAACCAAAATCTAGATGCTCCAAAAAAACTGTCCGACACAATCACGAGATTGACTCACCTCCTTTTTGTTCGCCCGATAGACGCCTCTTGAAGCCTTAATTCGAGTCCAGAAACTTCCAGTATGTCTCAATTACCGGTCAAGAAATGCGGTATGTTCTGTCTGCTGCGTCATGCCTACAGTCCCCACATGTTCATCACGCTGACCATGCGATGCTACAGGCGTCCTGGGCTGCACTGGCTCGGTGGGCCAGCGCTTCATTCTACTGCTTCAGGAGCACCCGTCGTTTAAGCTCGTTGCTGTCGGCGCGTCCTCGCGGTCAGCTGGCAAGAAGTATCGCGATGCCGTGAGGTGGAAGCAGGCGAAGCCCATGCTTCCTGAGGTCGGAGAGCTCGTTGTGCGTGAGTGCAAGGCCAGCGAGTTCGCCGACTGCGATATTGTCTTCAGTGGCCTCGACAGCGATGTCGCCGGCGAGATCGAGAAGGAGTTCCAGAATGCCAACCTGGCCGTCTTCTCCAACGCGAAGAACTACCGCCGCGATCCCCTCGTGCCCCTCGTCGTGCCCACTGTTAATCTCGACCATCTTGAGATGATCCACCACCAGCGCCGTACCCTTGGCCTCCAGAAGGGCTTCCTCGTCTGCAACAGCAACTGCGCCGTCATCGGTCTTGTCATCCCGTTCGCTGCCTTGCAGGCCCGCTTCGGAAAGATTGACACCGTCTCTGTCGTCACCATGCAGGCCGTCTCGGGTGCTGGCTACCCAGGTGTGAGCAGCATGGATATTATTGATAACGTTGTGCCCTACATCGCTGGCGAGGAGGATAAGCTGGAAACTGAGGCGCAGAAGATCCTGGGCAACCTTAATGCTGATGCAACTGCCTTTGAGGAGCAAAAGACCCTGCGTGTCTCGGCCGCCTGCAACCGCGTCCCCGTCATGGATGGTCACACAGCATGCGTGTCTCTGCGGTTTGTCCAGCGTCCCCCGCCGACGGCGGATCAGGTTAAAGAGGCTCTGCGCGAGTATGTCTCCGAGGCCCAACGCCTCGGCTGCCCTTCTGCCCCTAACCCGCCCATCCGGGTCTTCGACGAGCCCGATCGCCCCCAGCCTCGTCTGGACCGTGACTTGTCCAATGGCTACACAGTGAGTGTTGGTCGTGTCCGGGAGGATGAGAGCGGCATATTTGATATCAAGTTCGTTGCCTTGAGCCACAACAGTAAGTATTCCCATCGCCAGTGACAAGAGAGTGATGAGGACATGCTGACTTCTGTCCCAGCCGTCATCGGTGCTGCTGGTTCGTCTATCCTTAATGCTGAAGCTGCTGTGCTCAAAGGTTATATCTAAATGCGTTTTTGGGTTCGATTTCAGCGGCATGCGGGTGAAGACTAATTAAATTGGGTTCCGAAGCCCGGTTTCAAAAGGGCCCAAAAGTTGAGATACCAAGAGTTTTTGGAGTAGAAGCCCCAATGTGTGCAATGTTGACGCCTTCTAGAAGCGCCAATCACCATGTGTTCTTGTGTTCTCTTGCGTGCAAATCTGGACAAATACCCTTTCTCCCATGTGGATAACCAATATCTGCTCAACCATCCTGATTCGGCGCGGTCTGGGGCATTGTGAACTGCCATAGTACCTAGGTGTTGAAACTGTATTTATTTTGGTCCAAGCTGCAGGTCAAACAACGAACATTTGGGCGACAATGCCAGAAGTTGAGATTGCAGCGTTGAGCCTGCCATGAGTGCATATTGACAAAACGTACCCACCGAAGATACCGCACGACCCCCCTTATCCATGTTCCATTGTACGTTGGTGGGGTAGGCTTCGGGAACTCGAGTTCGGCGAGGAGTGAGTTGAGTATCTGTGTCGCCACCGTTAAGTGGTTCGCCGGCGTCGCTTCGTAAACATGGCTGACAAAAGGGTCGCCTGTGGGAGCTTGGGGCACACTACAGCGAACTTCCGGCCTCGGCCAGTCCGTTCCTTCACAAATTATACGGAAATAAAATACTTCAAAGTCTAAAGAAACCAGGTCTTCCCAGCAAAGTTGCGTTTGGGTCGTACAAGGCATGTCATGGAGCAAGGAAGGCCAAGCATGCCACGGGATCCGACAGTTCGGAAGTACATCAGCAGCATTCTTGGTAATCATGGCCATCGCGTCGTGGTCCCGTGAATCAACTCATTGCACAAATGCACTTCCTGCATATGGGTGTGCTAAGAATTGCATAAGACTACCCTAGGCCAGGGACTTACTTGAAGCGATAGCCTTCAGGATGTGCAACTCCAAACTGCAAGTCTCCTTCTGACTGTCACAAGCTGGTGTCTCGTGGTTTCGATGACTTTGTCTCGGCGTGGGTAAACAGAGGATCTAGTCCTTTATATTCTTGAAACTCGGTTGGTTTATGCGATCGTTCAGTTTCTGCTGTGGTCAATGAAGTTTCCCTGAGCGGCTAGCTCTGCGTTGTGATTGTTGCTGCTGAAACAGGTCGCAGATCTGCAAAGATAAAGGAGTTTGGCTTAGCGAGTTGGATGCCATTTCTTGGGATCCTTGATTGAGCACATCTCCTCCTGTTGAACCAGTGTTGCGACATGATGTAGGCAGAAGTCTCTAGAATTGTTTGAAGGCTGTGCAGTTCAGCGTAATTTTGAAAGTTTGTTGGGATGATGGAAGAACCGTCGATGTTGAAAGTCGAGCCGAAAGATCCTAGAGCCCATCTTGGCGCGCGTTTGAGGGTCCGCTCTCGAAGCTTGGGCTGCTAGTTTAACTCGCCCCAGTTTGGCGTCCACCCCACCAGGGATCCAGCTATGCACCCCTGGAACCGGGAACTGCTCACACAACCCTCGCAAGTCGCAACGGTCAGCTCTGAGCATCGCATCCTGACTTTCAAAATCCCAGCACCGGGAGCCCGCAACCCAAGACAATATTGGATTGGTTGCGAGTCCCGCATTTGAAGCATACTGTCTCCTAATGATAGCACTTAATCTGACATCCGCATAACGATCGTTTGTATCTTCCGAACCTCGGTTCCTAGCTTTTGACGACTTCCGTGCCGCTATCGACACCACAACAGCACACGCTACACACCCGACTCTCTCTTGTCCGAGGACTAACTTGAATTCGCGCCTGTGCCCGCGCAATCCTGCTTATCCTTACTCCAGCCAGACATGGCGTCGGCAGAAGTGAGGGCAGTCAGCCCCGAGAACGGAACGGGCACGACGGATCAACCGTCGACATCAGCAGGACCTGGAGCTCAGAAAGCGAACGACGACACCAGCAAGCTCGTTCAAGATGTCTTGTCCTCGGAGGTGCGCAACCCAAACAACCGCTGCCTTTGAGCACAAATCTCTTGCTCTCGAATCATGGAGCACGCTGACGAGCTCCATTCTGCAGATCGGCATTTCTGTTATGCTCAACCGGTTGAAGCAAAGCATCACCTCGGCAAAGGTCGGTTCGCAGTCTTGCTCCCAGATGCTCAAGATAACCCACAGGACCATTGTGTTTGCTGATACTTCTGATCCATCAACAGGAGTTCTCCCAGTTCCTTAAGAAACGCGCCCAGCTCGAAGAAGAGCATGCCAATTCGCTCAAGAAGCTCTGCAAGAGCTCCCACGAGAATATGCAGCGCGGCGAACACCGAGGCGGCACTTTCGGCAAGGCTTACGAAGAGATGCTCATGGTCCATGAACGAATGGCCGACAATGGACTCATGTTTGCCACATCTCTGCACCAGATGTCCGAAGACTTGAATGAGTTGGCCCAGGTAGCCGACAAGTCACGGAAAGGCTGGAAGCAGAGTGGTCTGGCTGCTGAACAGCGAGTTGCAGAGCTTGAGGCTGCTATGCGCAAGTCCAAGTCGAAGTACGATGCCCTTGCGGAGGAGTATGATCGCGCCCGTACTGGTGACACCAGTGGTCGTCAGGGTGGCAAGATGTTCGGCTTCAAGGGCCACAAGTCTGGCGCTCAGCACGAGGAAGATCTTCTTCGCAAGGCCCAGGCAGCGGAACAGGACTACCAAGGCAAGGTCCAAGTTGCTGCATCTGAGCGAAGTGAGCTCGAGGCGAAAACACGCCCTGAGACTGTCCAGGCCCTGCAGGATCTTATTAGGGAGTGTGACTCAGGATTGGCCTTGCAAATGCAGAAGTTTGGTAAGCGTTTTGCCAACAGTTGCTGGGGAATTATGGTTTTTAACATGGTTTGCAGCCTCCTTTAACGAGAAGCTGGTCCTTAGCAACGGGCTCAGCATTAGCCCTCTGAAGAAGGAAGGCAATGAATGCAAAAGCCTTCGTGAGTGTATTCTCGCTATTGACAACGAGAAAGACCTCAACGACTACTTAATGAGCCATCATCCTAGGCTCCAGCCCAAGACCGGGCTCCCCAAGTATGAAAAGAACCATGTATGTTGTGTTTACGATCACCAAAGATTCGCAAAACAGATAACTAACTTTAAATCCGTTAGCTTCTCGATGCCCATCGGACCCCAGCAGCCTCAACTCAGAACATCTCGCAGCATCAGGGGTCTAGCGGCGGTTATCAACCACCGCCGAACATGTTTTCTTCAAATTCACGGTCAAACACTTTCAGCGAGACTCCACTATCTACCTCTGCACCGCTGGGGCATAGCTATGGGCAGAGCGTTGGCTCAGTGCCTCTTCTCGGCGGTGCCACGCGGCCATCATCCCAGCCTCAGCATGAGAGAAGCTTCAGTCATGGGAATCTCCTAAATCAAGCCAGCAGCAGTGGAGGCCAACAATATCGTAGTGTCATCCCGCAGTCACAGCCATCGAATGTCCGGTACAATGGTGGCTATGGCTCAACAAGCACCTCTCAGGGGCCTCCACAACTCGGTGTTCTTCCTTTCCAATCATCACAATCGCAGCAACCGCAATCACAGTCTTATGGCCAATCACAGCAAGGTTCCTCATCTTCGACTGCCCTTCAAAGAGCGTCACCGCCCCTCGGCCCACCCCTTTCCCAGCCAGTGTTTGGCGTGTCACTGGCTAGGCTTTATGAGAGAGATGGGTTGGCGGTGCCGATGGTTGTGTACCAGTGTATCCAGGCTGTAGACCTTTTTGGCCTGAATGTTGAGGGCATCTATCGGCTCTCTGGGTCTCTGCCGCACGTCAACAAGCTTAAGCACCTCTTCGATACAGGTGAGTGACACTCGAACTTCAAATATCACCACCTTGGAATGTCCTAACCTTTTACAGACTGCCATTCTGAAAATCTTGACTTCCGCAACCCCGAAAATTTCTTCCATGATGTCAACAGTGTCGCTGGTCTACTGAAGCAGTTCTTCCGTGACCTTCCCGACCCCTTGATGACACGAGAGAACTACCAAGCCTTTATTGAAGCAGCTAGTAAGTCATCAATACCTCATCGTCAGGTAACTACATCAGCAACTTACGCTTTCGTCAGAGCACGAAGATGATATCGTCCGTCGGGACTCTCTCCATGCTATCATTAATAGTTTGCCCGACCCCAACTATGCTACCCTTCGCGCCCTCGTGCTACATCTACATCGCGTTATGGAGAACTCAGCGTCCAACCGCATGAGTTCTCAAAATCTTGCCATCGTCTTCGGGCCTACTCTGATGGGTACCGCACCAGGCGGCAATGTCGCCGATGCCGGCTGGCAAGTGCGGGTGATTGACACCATCTTGCAGAATACATTCCAGATCTTTGATGACGATGATTAGAAGGTGTATTAAGAGCTGATTTTGAGCAGGCGCACTTGGATTTTTCGTAAATGGGCGGGGAAATCTGAACTGTTGAGAGGGAGGGGGTAATTGTACTATTAATTAACATTGAGGTATGCTGGCATCATTCTCAACTCCCCTCCCCATATCTGCCAGCTGTACACTGCACCGCTACATGAACACACACCTACCTAATTCACTGGTTGAATACGGTGAGAGGCTACCAAGCATAGGGTTGGATGTTTGGCTTGACTACTTGGTTGATGCATGGCTTTGCGAAAGGGTTTGAAAGCATGTCATTGCATTTGAGTTTTCGGCCTCTGCATTGCAATACTGCGCACTAAGGGATACTCTACTGCTAAATCTTGGGTTTCACGGAATCTTTTTCTGGGTTGCGTTATTTAGCTGCCATTTTTCCCACTGTCTGGTTATTTCTACAGTTACCTGCATCTTGTTAAGGGGCTAGCATATTTTGGTCCTTATCGGACCCAGGGACATCATGTTGCGACGTTGTAAGGTCATTTGTGAGCACAGCATCAAAAACCCTTTACTTCGGGTGCATGTTTATGTAAATAAGTAGCAGAGGGCATTATTGCTGATAGGTAAAAGGCGCCAACACTCAACAGCGACGAAGCCAAGACAACGCTCCACTGCCCGGACGCCAATGCCCCGCAAAATTTGAAATACCAAGGGGAAAAAAAGGCTAAAAATGTAGCATACAAGCTCCTCCGGGAAGGCTCGAACTTCCAACCTCCTGATTAACAGTCAGACGCGCTAGCCGATTGCGCCACAGAGGATCTTTGTATTTCGTCTGCCTAACATGGCCGAAAACAATATTTTCATATCATTAGAACCTCGTCGCAAGATCTCATACGTCAATTCTGCAAGGGCCATCTCTACAAGATCGCCAAGATGGAGTCATTCTAGACTTCGATTCTTGATTCAATGAAATGCACCGTCCTTTCATCAGTACCTTTTAGTGATAGAGACTAATATCATGGCCTTCCGGTGATCAAAATACCCTCTTTTGTTTCCCAGACGGTGCTGGCATGCACATTAATACTCGTCAAAGGAAACATGAAAAAACACCACTCATCATAATACTTATTACTCATCTATGTACCAAACTACCCAGGTTCATACATGGGATCACAAACTCATACAGCCACTCTACGGCCCAGTTTACTGTGTCGCCCCCCATCTCATATTGATCTGTTTTCTCCGGACCTGTAGCACCGAACCTGTTAGCAGCCGCTTTTTGAGGTCTCATGAAAAGGAAAACGGAAGGCATCAACTTACTGCCGGTGCCAACAAGACCACACCAACCCCCAACGCCACAACTGTTCCTACCAACCCGATCTTGTTGAACCCCTTCCCGAGCATATCATATACAAAGCTAGGCGCAACCCTCGATCCGAAAACATCCACACGGCCAAAAGCAAATACCAAACTAGTACTCTCTACAATCGCCGGGCACGCCACGATCTTCTCCACACCGATCACGTCCCTCTGATGGGTAATTACCGTCTTCGGATCGATCTCGATAGCCGGGTGATAACGAATCAATGCCTCAGCCTCAACCTCGGCGGGAGTCGGATCGCGGCCGACAGGTCTGCGTGGATCAAGCACGATGCGCGGGATACCCGCAATGGCGTGCGTCTGCGGCAGGTAGGCCAGGACTTGGCGCGTGGTTACGCCCTGCCGGGTCTGGGTGACCTGAAGCGCGGAGAGCGGGGCGGAGATGATGTAGGACTGGGAGACAACAGAGGGACGGACGGGACCGTCGGCAGTGGGGGAGTCAAGGGGGGACAAGGATGAGAAGCTGGGGGAGTTGCCGAGGGGGCCGCGGCTGTTGGGGGTGTCGCTTTCGTAGAGGTCGGTGACAATGAGGTGGTAGCCTTGAGCGGACTTATGGGTGGCAGCGTGCTGTTGGCCGGGGGAGTAGGAAGATGGAGGAGAAGGAGGGGCAGTTTCGCGGATGGTGTACTGAGCGAAGAAAGTGCAGACAAACCAGTTCTCGGCAATGACGCATTCGATGGGCTTGGTACCAGAAGTGTCGACACCTTCGTACTTTGCTGTGTGCAAAATCTGGCCCGAAATTGTGTCCAGGAGATAGATGGTGAGGGTATGAGCAGCATCGTTGACGGCTGCAACAACGATGGTGTTAGGGTTCAGGTACTTGTACTTGACCGTCCGATCGGAGAGGACGCGGCCAATTGAGGCGACAGCATCATGAGACGGCCTCGTAGCGATATCAACAATCTTCTGGCCAGGAGGAGGAACAAACGTCCATGAAGTGGCTTCGTAAGACGTTGTACCGTTGGGAACGAAAACAATGCCTTTAAGCTCTCCCTCTTCGCCACGCGTAACGACGGTTTGCTTAGGGGCTCCATAAGTGGGCAGCTCACCAATCTTGCCCCCACGGCCGATCCGGATAAGTTTTTGACCAGAATGTGTGTCGACAAGAGCAGCGCTTTGGGTGGTTGCCTCTCCGCTAGGCCCCTTCGATTCGATAATCTCACCCGTGAGGGTCTTGAATACGACAAAGTCGTTCTGAGCACCAAGGACGGTAACCTCTCCTGCCTGCTCGTCAACTCTAATACCCTTGACATCCCACTTGGCACCATTAGCGATTTTGAACGGCCGCTTCTGCCACACAATGTTGCCATGGTTACCAATGTCAAGACCATAGAGCATCCCGCGCTTAGAAGCTAGGATGACCAGCTTGTGGAAGCCAAAACTATCTCGCGTCAGCCTCCCAGCGTGGGCGGGAACATCAGTGCCGAGGATGCTACTCATCACCCTTGAAGGGATGGCGCTCAAGTAAGCCGGGAGATATTGAAGGTCGTTTACATGGCGCTTGACCCGGTGAATATAAGCCTCGAGGGGGTTGCTATGAGCCTCCTGCTCAAGCGAACGCACCAGGTCTAGGCCCTCAGGAATCTCAGCGAATGTGGCAGCAGCGCCAGCCGTCATGCCCTCGGGACGGGACCAGGCAACGTTACCATTGCGAATCAACACCCAGTCATCCATATCCGTGAGCACAGCCGCGCGAACGGCATAGCTCTCCTCGAGACCTGCCCTCTTGACGACTTCCGAGACCCCGTGGAGGGCAATCAGCTTAGAGCCATTCGTGCCGAGCGGCCAACGAGCGAGGATGCCGTGGGACTTGGACGATACCAAGATAACCTCATTCTCAGTCACGCGGGTAAAGTATACGTTGGCGCCATCCGAGCTAGTCGAAAAAGCGCCGGGACCAGCAAGATGGGGGAGGCTATAAGCATGTGAGATAGTTTTGGTCTTGAGGTCAACATGATAGACATCACCGCGGTGTCCAGTCGCTGTCCTTGTATGGACCAAAAAGTGCGGTAGCGACTGCACTAGATGGGGCGCATGGATCTCGACCGACAGAGTGCCCTCGGGAAGGGGAAACTCCTGGCGTGACTTGGTGCCTAGCACATTGACAATGAGCGTGCGACGGGCATTATCGGTCCAGGCTACGACGGGCGCAGCAGAGTTCGCACCCACAAACATGACATCCTCTCTGCGATGCACGTCTGCCTTGGAGCCGAGCACCAATTCGTCCAGCTTGCGACCCGTGGCTGTATCCAGCATGATGACCTTCAGATTATATGCATCCGCGGCGCCCTTAAGGCTCACCACGAACACTTTCTCGCCGTTGGTGCTGACCTGCAGCGGCAGATCGCCGGTACGCTCACGGAAGGCCCAAACAACAGAGCCGTCTTCGGCATTCAACCGCCTTAGGGCCGTCTCTTTCCCTCCTTCCTCCTCGCTCAGCACCAGAACATCCTTTCTTGTGCCATCTTCGGCGCCCGTTAGCTCCATCACTTCCAGATCCCGCACTACGGCCTTGTCACCACCAACCCGAACCCTAAAGCGACTCCTGCCCGTGATTGCATCCCACGAGCCCAGCTCCCCGTCGTACACGCTCACCACCCATCCCTCGCCTTCTCCAGCCCTCAAGAATCCATTCGGTTTCCCTGATATTGTTCCTCCATCTGTAGACGTAATCCCTAATGAACCGAGGTTTTCAAGCAAATCCTGTCTCCATACAACCTCGCCGCTGCCTGGATGGACTGCAGCCAGAACGCCAACATCGCTGAGCGTGTAAAGAAGACTAGCTCGGTCGGTGCGTCTCGGGCGATGGAAGAATGTCGTCTCGCGTAAGGGTAGGCCGACGAGCGCATGGTGGTAGTCAATGTGGCCGACTTCATCGGGGAAGATGGCCAGGGTTGAAGGGAGTGCGATAAGAAGGGGGAGGAAAAGAGATCGAACTGGCCGCATCTTGTATTCCGCGGACTGTCTGAAGCTATGTGGCCAGCTGTTGATTTGTTTAGACAATTCTGGCTGTCGCGGGGGGCGGGAGTGGCCGCGCTTCTCGCTATCGGCGGTTTGTTTTCTGGTCGCTAGGATGTTGTTAAGTACCGTCAGGTTGTCGAGTTGGCCTGCTCCATCAGGTATCCGTTGTCAGCCGCGTCTCAAATTCTTGGAGAAAAACCACCTTCCCGGCTGCGGTGGTGTCGCCGACAGAGCTTAGGCTGGAGCTTGGAGAGCTCTCTGGTGGGGAGCGGCGGATCAGTAGTGACGTTTGAAAGCTGCCTCAATGCCCCGTGGCACCCTAGTTGGCTGCTTGATGCGTGGTCTTGGCGCTACCCATGCCAAGACAGCTGCTGCTGCGGGATGGGAACTGTGATGTGGCTTGAGCATTTGGAAAGCAACCAGAACACTAAAATGGTAGACTCCCAAGACCCTATTTGAGTTCTTGTTTGCTGGAACTACGGGAACAATCTCACCAGACACAATATGTGCCATGCATACATACATACACCTATAATCCGACAAATGCTGATACAGATATAGAAGATATGCCCTGCCGAAGCAAATACCGACAAACAAATGCTCCCTCCGCCCCCTGGGTATCATGCCAACCATGCAAAGCGACCCCCCTCCCCTCCCAAGCACCTGATGAAAGATCAATGACCACCTACCACTGATGCTGCTCCCCGATTAAATCACTTCCTCCTCCACAAGTCTCTTCTTTTCGACCTTTTTCGGAATACACTTCCACGAGCAACCGATCATCAAGAACGGCACCGGCCCTTCACTGTCCCTGTCTCCGGCAAACAACATCTCACCGTCACCTTCGCCATCAGCTATCATAATCATCTGTCCAATCTCACGGAACTCGACCCACTGGGCAAGCGGGATGATCGTCTCCCGCCCGCACACCGAACACCGCAAACCGCCGTTTTCGCGTATCTCAACCGCCTGTTCAAGCAGCCGCAAGAGATGCGGTGGCCAGACGTCAGAACTCTGACGCATGATAGCCAACGTCTCGTCGGCATTCTGCTTCTCTGCACATTTCTTGAGGGCAAGCTCCAGGAGCGACTTGGGGCCCTGCGGGTTGACTATCTTGCTGGTGGCGGCACGGTATCTGAGCTCGCGATCAAGTGCCATGGGGGTCTCGAGCTCGTGGAACGGCTCGATCGGGAGTGTGGTCCGTTTTGGGTCGTTGCAGGATGTGGGTGGGAGCTCGAAGGAAGTATGGGCGGACGCAGTGATGTCCATGAATTGCACAGGCGTCCGGGCATACAACTTTGTGCCAACAGTTGACACCACCTGCCCGTCATCGCGGACAGCATCAACGCCTAGGGTGAGTTCTTGATATTGGGCGGCAGCAGCAAAGTCGGGCACAAATGGCTGCGGGCGCCAGAATGGATTCGGGTGGACATGAAAGTAGCGAAGCTTGCTCCCCTTGTCCAGGCAGTTCAGCCATTCACCGGGCAAGTGCCGCAACTTATTCTGGGCAATATTCAACGTCTGAAGATTCTTGAGACGAAGCAGACTCGGCGGGAGAGTCGAGAGCTGATTGCCCCGCAAGCTAAGCACTGTCAGATACTCGAGGTTTAGCAGAGCAGGAGGGAATGCTGTCAGAGCGTTGTTGCCCATAAACAATCTGATCTCTGGGTCCCTTTGCTCAAACGCAACATCTTTTGTCACGTTTGGGATGGGTGTGATGTCCCCGATGGGCTCAAGAACGCCTGGAGAAACACGCTCCAGCCCTAAGCCGCTAAAACGAGAGTCAGTTCTCGAAGCCCGGAGCATGCAGGGTGAGACAGGAAACGGAAACTGCTTACCTAAGATCGACCGACTCTGTGCCATCCTCAACACAAGCTTGAATGATTTTTTGCGCCGCCTGTTCAACCTCGGAGAGAAAAGGCCGAGGGGGCAGGAGGGTGACAGGTCCATTAGGGCCCAGTGTCAGCTTCGCTGGCAGAGGTGCCAAATCGATGCTCTCGTCCGAGTCGGTCAGGCTACTATCCTCATTCAACCAGACACCACTGTCAATCTGTCTTTTCAGCTGTCGCTTCTCAGTCGGTTGAGAGGGGTCGCCAGCATGCTGCCGACGTGGCGGACGATAAGTTATATCAGACTCATCGCCGAACGCCGAGTCGCAAGAAGCAGGGTGCTGGTCAAACCAGGTACCTTTATAACGCCTCTTACGCCGCCCATTTCCCTGATAATTATCCAAGGCTGGGTCGTCGTCGCTGGAAAACCAGGCGGGGTCACTTGATGTGGACGAGTCCGGAGGGGCAGCCTCTACATGTCTGCTCCGTTTACGTCGACCTCGAGCAGCCGTCGGCTCACCTGGGGGAAGAGGAGGAAGAGTTGGTTCTGGGGCTTCCTCTAACATGCTGACAATCAATATCGTGGCCTGAATGTTTGCGTTTTGAGGAAACGAAGGAACGCGAATTGTTTTTGTGGGTCGAGGGTCTCCTGTCGCCAGGTCCAATTTAATTCATTGAACCAAAAGCATGTATGTCAGAGTGGGAGGTTTTAAACTGCTATAAATGAAAGTGATTACAAAAAAAATCAGTAATATATTCAGATGTTTGGGATTCAGATAGGTTTTGGTGAAAGAAAAAGGGTGAGTAAGCACGAAAAGTTGGGATGTCGGCGACAGTACGCCAACATGTGGAAAGTCGCGTGTCGCGTCTTGGGCGTCTTGCGATCACCAAACAGGGCACTAACACGACGGTTTCCCCACACCCGTGCAAGGAAAGCATGTTACTATTCCCGAAACGCACTAGCGCGGCTCCTGGAGGGCCCACCCTAGCCCTGCCATCCGAGTCTCATCCGCGGTGCCGGGACTCTGGTCAGGGTTGCAACCCCTCATCTCCAGAACTCAAGTCTCTCCTCGTCATTGCGTTTGTCTGTTCGACAGAACACCAATCATGAGCACGGTTTGTGATTCCGCTCTTCCAAGTTTATTATTCCCTGGACCCTTGTAACTTTAAAATTATTTTTACAATTGTGACTAATTAATGAACCAAGCAGTGAGTTTTAGAGAACTGCATCGTCCCGTTTACGTACAAGTCCCATGTATGATGACACCTCTGAACTTGTCTATCAACTATTTCCTACCAGCCGACCGATCATAAGAGAGCATATGCTTTACTTTGTACATAATCAAAAAGCTATAATCAGAAAATCGTATACAGAGAAGTAGGCTGTTCATGGCGTCATGACATTCCAAGTCAACATGAAGCGTGATGTACCATAGCTAGCACAAAGTATCTTGCTCTAGCCCAGAGGCAGGCTGGTCCAAGCCTTCTGTCCAATGCAATTAATCGGACACATCAATATTCGTTTCATATCTGATGATTATCAATACATGCCACTCGATCTCCTCTGCCACAAAAAGTGATCGACAGCACCACATATTGCTTGTAAAGGCGTACATGCGACAGCTCTTTTCACCTAGTTACACTAACGCATTTTTGTCTGCGCCAATCCTTGGTCTATAGCTACACACTGAATTTATTGCTCAAACACGCGTATTAAAGCACGTGTGAAGAACATCCAAGTGCAGCATCAAGTAGGCGCAGGTATTGGCACTTTGGCAGTCTAACTGGTCCCTGGTCTTCGGGGAAACAAGACTTCTGCAAGCTACCAGGACGAATACGTTTCATTTGGAAGGCTCAGGAGTGCATAACCATACGGTTATAATATCAAGGTGCTGCGGAAACACAGCATCCAAAACACTTGGAAGAATGAAACATTTAATCATATAATATTCCAGGTGCGAAGAGGACCAATAGAGTGAAACACAATCAACAACCTACAGTAGGTAGTATCATATCTCTCAACAAGTATAGTCTGAAGAGAAACGGCAGTCTCTAGAATGTCATTCTGCAATGTGGCAAGGCTTACGAGTCATTGAGCACAGCTTAGACATGAAGGGTGCATTCAATCTCTTAGTCAGCTGCCACAGTATCTGATAACCACCCATAGTGTTAGTCCCGTTAATCTAAGTATTGTCTTGAGCTATCACATGAGCACCTATGATTTTCATTCTATTATAATTGACTAGACGTTCCGTTGTTAACTCTGAGCCGAGAAAAGAAGAAATAGAAAGCAAGGCCAGATTTCAATCAATTAGCTGACCCTATCATCTTTTTGGGAGGCAAACGGGCCGAGACTCTTTAAAGTTTATGAATCACCCACGGCTAAAATCGGCCAAGGGCGGACTTCTATACCGCCCAACCTTGCCTGCTAATACTTATTCTACCGAAATTGCCCCAAGCAATGAACGAAACTGTAAGGCCTTTTTGTTCCTCATGGTGCTTCTTAATTGTCCTGCCGAGGGAACGTCTAGAAAAGGCAGCGCTCCGTAGATAGAGAGTCCGAAACTTGATCGCCCAGGGCAAGCAGCTCTCGATCACCCACATTGTTGAACTCGTCAGGAACCTGGTCAGCTAATTTTAGGAGTTCCTTTTCCTCTTCGGGATCAAAGTCGCCAAACTCGTCATCAGTCTTCTTGTCTTGCAGATTGCTTGCTTGCTGCATGGACGGGACTGCACCATCCTTATTGGCGTTCTTTTCCTCTTTGCAAGAGGTAACTCCCACTTTGGAGAGAGTTTCATGTCCTTTGAGGCTTGCCAGACAACCAATGTCTTCCTCCTTCTCTGTCATGCCGCTCTGTTCCTTATTGAGAAGTGTTGCTTCAGTTGTTCTACCTCTCATTGCTCTCTGGTACGACGGAGATCGTAAATGTAGGTCAGCCTGTGCTTCGGGCCCAACCAAGCACCGCTCGCCCATAATAAGGATCTCATGCTCAACACGTTTGTGTGGAGGTTCGTCATCCTCCTGGGTTAGATCAACCACAATCTTGCGCTTACTACCAGGGCGCACCATCTCTGCACCCTGGAAGGTCTCCTCCATGCCCCTGTCCCAACTATAATGGCAGGGATTGTCATCAAGTTGTTTCTCTTTCTTTTGCGTCGTGAGCCCGTTCCAGGCTGCACAGTTGGCCGTATTATCAGTCGTAGTGAAGGTTCCAAGTTCGCGCTGACCAGCAGAATTGCTGGTGAACTCTAGCTGATAGCAACATCCACCTCCGCAAACAAGGACAGCTTGTTTTCCATGGAAGGTGTCCTTGAGCTTTTCCACCAACCAGCCAGTCACACATGCCGGGCATTTCTTGCCACTTTCACCAGGAGCCTCTCCTGATTTCTGCTGCTGAGCTTGTTGAACCAGCTGAGTCTTAGCACGTAACTGAGCCTGTCTGAGAGCTTGCTCCTGCCACATAACAGGGTCTTTGTTGATTGGATCCTCATCCAGAACCTCCCAGTACTTGCATCTTGGGTTATTGCTGCAAACGAAACGAAACTTGCCAGCATGAGGTGATGTCCCATAAGGCTTGAAGCGACTGCGAACACGGCGACCAGTTTGGCACATGGGACACAGACCATATTTAGCTTTAGCAAGTCGTGAATTGCCATTGCCGGTGGGAGTACCTGGGGAGGAAGCTGCCCTTTTTGAGTCAATTTTCTTTTTGCCGTTGCTACTCGTGGTCGGAGAGCCCAATGGATTGGACTCTGAGCCAAGGGTTTGAGACGAATGGGCCGACAGCGCCAGACCTATCTTTGAACCCTTAGCACCTTTTTTGTTTGGTGTTGCTTGAGCAGCCGGATGTGCTTTGGCGATGCGCCCGTTGGTAGTAGACTGACGTGTCCGTGGTATTGGAAGTAGTGGTAAAGGAGCCACTTGGTTTGAGTAAGAAGGATCTAACCTTGTTAATTGATTGGCCATTTTTTAGAAAAAGATATGTTATCAAACCTCTGAAATAGGGAAAGATCTTGCAAAGGACAACTCACCTGCATGATCTGCCATTTCTACGTCGGTCGGACTTGGAAGTCGACAACTCGAGCTAGTGTATGAATAATGTTTTCACAACTTTTTGATAATCTGCATGTCCTGCAGTGGTATCGCCTGCTCAGGGATGCTCTCTGACGGTATGGCTTATTGCTGTGCTCTAGATCTCACAACCGAGTAGCTTAGCGGTCTTTGAAAGGTGCGAGATATGTGAGGAAGTCGGTATGGCAGAAAAGTATGCAGTCTCCTTGACTCGATCGGTCGGAGAAGAGGCCGACTTCAGCAAAAGTGTCTGTGAAATAAAGCTCGGAAAACGAAAGCTTATTCGTGTTGTTTCAGACTGCTTGATAGCCTATTTGTATTGAGTTGGAATGCTTTCTGACAAGAGGTGATGAAGAGCTAGAGCACCGGGCTGGAGATGTCCCAAAATCGTGTCGTGAAACTTTTGTTAATTGAGGTGTCGTGCAAGATTGTACCATAAAGTGTTGGCAGAGAGGAATATGCGTGTAGAAGGGTACGGAGATGGGGTTGAGGGCATGGCTTGGGGAAAGATTCTGGAGGTTGCTGATTGTTTTGACTGTCAACCATCGATAACGTACGAAGGCCTCGGACGGAATCCAGCTGATGATCTCCTAATTGTGGACTTGCAGCTTCGTCTTGCTGCTCCATGAAGCCAAGTCCTGCCTGCCTGATTGTTTTTGAGATTCACCATTTGATAAATCATGTGGCTAGTCAAAGATTAATCATCTGGCTGACACTGACAGACAAGCTCAGTGGACCAATAGACTCATCATGAACTATCTGACTAAGATTATGCGATGTATCTCGAAAGGAATATGGAGAGACAAATAATACATTCCTAGGGTATTCTGGGAGGGAGAATTTGACCTTTCAAGTGCTATCACTACGTTCAGCGATATTAGAAACTCAGGTTGGACATGAAATGAAACAATAATCTCTCCTCATATGTGATAATCTGGAACCAGTAATGAATCTTTCTAGCATCCATCACAAAAGGATCAAGGCATTTGAAAGTAAACAAAGATCAATACAGCTGTCTATTGACATCTATTATGAACACGCTTGTCACAAAGGGTCATTAAATCCCATCCGTCCACATGCCCAAACAACCCATTCCGACATTGAACCTGAAATATCACTTATCTGATTGTCCAGTTTTACCTCCAGAAAATCATGGAAGCAGCCTCTTAGGCGTACGTGGGTAATACGCCGCAAGATGCACGCTAGGCAAGTTGAGGTACCATGCAACAACGCGGTCCAAGCCAATACCACCACCTCCATGAGCAGGGACACCGGCTTGCCTGAAGATATCTACATACTCTTTGATACCGGGGCTGTTGGGGTCGATACCCTTGGTACGAATACGTGCCTCCAGTTCGACAGGGTCGTTAATACGCTGGCCACCAGAGCAGATCTCCTGACCGCGCATGAACAAGTCATATGCATTGGTGACCTTGGGGTTGGCCGGGTCCTCCTTGGCATAGAACGGACGCGCGCTTTCAGGAAACTTGTCGAGGGTGTAGAAATCAGTGCCGTATTTCTTGCGGACGAGGGCTCCGAGAGCCTTCTCCTGGGGAGTGGTCATGTCCTCGTCATCACGCACGTTGCGGAACTCCTCAGGACCCTCCTCCCGGAGAAGTTTCTGGCCCTCAGCAAAGGTCAGACGTACGGTCTTGCCGGGCTCGGGGAATAGGAACTCCTCGCAGGGATAAACAGAGCGAACAAGGGCGATCTCCTTGGCACAGCGCTCCTTAATATTCCTGAAGATGTACAACAAGCAGTTCTCCAGCACATCCTGACCGCAACATTAACAATTGCTTCAAAAATCGGGAAAAGAGCAGGATAAGTTAACGTACCAGGACCTCATGATAGTCCTTCTTGATTTCCATTTCCATATCGAGACCTGTAAACTCGGTCATGTGCCTAGGGGTATTCGAGTTCTCGGCGCGGAAGACCGGGCCACAGCTGAAAACACGCTTCCGACCGCCGGCGATCTCAATCTGCTTGTAAAACTGAGGAGACTGGGCTGTCAAGATGTGTTAATATAAACATATCTTCTGAGTGAAAGACTAGTCCTGTGCTTACCAAGGTAGGCCTCCTTGTCAAAGTATGGCAGACGGAACACATTTGCACCACCCTCAGAAGCAGCGCCAATAAGGCAAGGAGGCTCAAACTCCTTGAAACCCTGGGACCTCAAGTACTCCCGGTAGAGCTGCTTCATCTCGGCACGGATATCAGCAATGGCCTGCTGCAGAGGGGACCGCTTGTGCATGACTATGTTATCAAGATGAGTGAGCATCGAGGCAGCAGGAATACCAGCTGGCTCAGAAATGCTGAGCTTCTCGACTTTCTGCTCAACAGAAGCCTGCTGTTCCTCATCGCTGAAGTTGGTAATAGGCCTGTTTGCAGCAGCGAGAGTCATGCCAAGCATAGCAGGGGCAGCGGCATGGAGATAGCACTTGGTGATGTGGAGCTCGTAGTTCGAGACGGTGCAGCCCTTAACCGGAACAGCGGGCTTTGCAACAGTGCCCTCAACAACGACGAAGCTCTCGGGGTTGATAGAACCAATCCACTTGGCCATCTGGCGACTGACTGGATTTCCCTCCGGGCTGGCAGTGGCAATGCCTTGGATTGACCAGTTACCCTCCTCTCGCAGCTCGACGAAAACCATCTTAGCACCCTGCATGCGGGCGTTCTGCAGCCAGGCCCGAAGCTCGACGGTCTTGCCAACATGCTCCTCACCAATATCCTTCAGGTGGATCTCAATGGCGTCGGGAGAGATTTGCTTCTCAGGCGACTCCGGGCCGTAGTTTTCCTTTGCGTTGTCCTCACTCTGAGCAGCGTTGGCAGCAGCCTGCTTTGCGGCCAGCTCAGCGGCACGGCGGGCCTTTTCGGCCTCCTTCTTAGCCTTGGCTTCCGCCTTCTTAGCGGCTTTCTTGGAGATCGTCGCGCCCTCACCCCCAGGGGCAGGCGCTGGTGTGCCTGCAAGAGTGCCGTCAGGGACCGCGGGCGCAGGAGTAGCAGCAGGCTCCGTCTTGGGGGCCTCAGCTGGAGGAGGAACGGGATTTGTGGGTTGTTGGTCAGCCATTGGAGCTGTTGTTGTACGGGTATGCGGTGACTAAGTTTGGGAAAGTTGGTAGCTGTTTTTGACTGGTGCAGGAGAGAACCGATCTGATTTTATTCAAAGAGCTTCAATGGCGCGCGGCTGGGAAATTTAAGAGTCACTTCAACCGAGACCTGACACAGAATGAGAGTTGAGGGGCCGTCGCATCTTTTCGGCGGGGCATGGAGGGGCAAACGTGTGATCTTATCGCTGCCGGTGGAGTAATCGTTCCTTGTGTAACCCTAACCCACCGCTATTTCTTGCCAACGCCATGCCAGCCATAAAGACATTTCCATGATCTTGAGACAGTACAGCGTGAAGACTACTGAGAAGAGCGTGGCTATGTATGAAGTCATCTGGTGAAACATCTCTTATCCTATCATCCAATGATTGTAGCTCTATCTTTCAGCGAGGACGATTATGTTCTTGCTAAAAGCTTATCGTAAAGCTGGATAATACGATATCGAGGTAGCTTCTACTGAATTGAGCCCCTTAGCGCAATCCTTATCCATATCTTATCGTAAGGTAGTATGTACCCAGGTAGCTCTTGAGGACAGGCCTGCAAGCAATTTACGCGACTGTGACTTTGATCAAACTTTCTGATTTCATTAACCACCAAACCACCGCAGCGCTTACCGAGTCTTCACCCACGAAACAGGTTTCGCGAAAATCATGGGGCGCAAACGCAAACATAGGGCCATTGTGGCCGATGACAACGATCAAACCTCTACCCCGGGCAAAAAGCGATACCACTCCCAGAAGGACGACAAACCTGCCCGCGTCGAAGGCAAACGTGACCCTGTCTATGGCCAGCGATTTGCCTTCCCTGGCCTTGACAGCGATGATGATGCTAACCTGATTTTGGACGATGATGTCGAGCAAGAAGATAACGGCGACGTGCTCGCCTATCTTCGATCTGTCCGGTATGGTTCTTATCATTTCATCTTTGGCATCGATTAACCGACATTTGCTGAACAACACGTTTTCCACACACCAGGTGGCTTTGGCCACAAAACTTGAAAATATCTTGGGCTAATGGTAAGTATGTTACAGACAAGAAGCGAACAACGTCCCATCTGTCCTGGTAGCACCCAAAGCGGGCCCGCAACTCCCTCCTCACCTCCAAACCGCCGAAGACAATACCGATCACGGCATCTACAATAATGGTGTGGGCGACTCTCGCGGATACTATCAAGATGGCGCTTACACCGCTGCACCTTCTACTCCCTCAGTGGACAGCTCAGATCTCAACCTCGAATATGGTAAATGCGACCCGTCCGACCCGGACCAGGTTGCTCGTCTCCGAGCACTCGCACGCAAGTCTTACTATGATGCTATTCTCAACCGATTCCTCTCCCTGCGCGCCGTGCTTCATCGCAAACCCCCGCCCCATCTTATCGACGCGCTGCCGCGTGAGAATGGTACATTTGTGGGTTCTTTTGGCCCAAAGACTCCAACATTTCGTGTCTGGTCGCACCGCCTGCGGCATACCGATCCGCATCCCGTACAAATCGCCTCGCTGGACACCCAGAGCGTCCTAAAGCTTATCCGCATTCTTCTCGGCGGCAAGTTCATGCGGCGCGGCCATGCTCTGCGCGAGCGCACCAGCCGCTGGATTTGGGCTCTTCTTGCGCGGCTGCCGCCCCGCGGGGAGCTGCGATTCTCCGACATTGGCTGGATACGGGAGCTGGGTAGGCGCGCCATTTTGATGATGGTCAGCTTGGCCGATGTGGAAGCATTACAGGAACAGGTCAACGGTGACTTGGAAGGTGAGCAGTTGGAGGGAGACGCTGATAACGATGCTGAGGAACCCTATGTGGCCGAGTTGGTGGTGGACGAAGAGGAAGAAGAGGTAGCGCCCAGAATACTTCGTCCTATTACCAAGTCTTCTGTGGCAATTGCATCAACTCCCAGGACCGACAGAGGGGAAGATATGGACACTAGCTTTGAAAAGAGCAAAATCGTCAAGAATGACACCGCGAATGGTCCCAATGAGGACCCGAGCGCCCACATTGAAGCTGCTAAGGCACGGCTCCTCGCTCGACTTGAGGAAGCCACCGTCGCAGGCGATCAAAACAATCAAACAGTCAATGAAGATGGGAAATCCGAAAAGAAAGGCGGGTACGATGAACAGCAAAAAGCTGTCGCTGTTTCAAGGGCCCGACCTAGGAATGAAGAAGGTGAGGCCAATGAATCAAAGAAGGCTCAAAGCCTTCAGGCAAACAAAGCCAACGATAGTTCCGGTGCCGACGATGAGAGGCTCGAGCTAAACATGCGAGTCACTCTCAACATGATTCTCACAGTGGCTGGTGAGTTTTACGGGCAGCGCGATCTACTGGAGTTCAGGAATCCGTTTCCTGCTGTTTGAGAATGCCTTGATCTATGGGTGTTTCGCATCGCAAACGCCTGTTGTCCGCTTTGAAAGAATGACACCATCTCGCGTGTATGACAGATGTCTTTGTTTCTTGTTGCATGCGGAGTTCAATTGGGGGTAATTGACCGCAAAGAGTGACCTCAAAATCACACTTTAAGGCCTTATTCTGGTAAGGGGATCACAGCAACAAGCTGAGGATTGTGGGACATGTTGTAGGTTGGGGATAATTAATTATATATTGTTCGCTTGTGCTCACAAGACAAGCTGTGGGCAGCTTTCAGAAACGATAGTACTGAGCCTAACGCACTACTAAAACCTCTGTGAACTTCCACCAACAATGCGAGAAACTCCATGAGCCAACCAACGTCCAACTAGGGTGAGAAATACCGGCCAGTTATGGCTCCGGTATATGAAACTGATAATCCATTGCCCATGACAACCCATTATCCGAACACCAAACCGCCAACGCCCAAAAACATGCAGATAAGCACACCACCGACCTATAACTACGTCTTGCTCCAAGGGATCCTCATTCGGAATCTCACTCTATCAAGTATTTGTCATAACTTTGCCAGAATCAAGATGACAGGGCACATTCACTCGACATCCATGCCCCCACTGCCCCTGATGCGATAGTCCAAGAATGGTGCCTCCTCAAAGTCATTCCCATCGACGATCATGAGGCTTTGTTGCTCCATTCCCTTTTGGTGCTGCTGCGCTAGCCGCGAGCGCCTAGGCACGGCCAGCACGCGCACATTATCCCAGCTCCCAGGCGACGGCACCACACTCCTCGGGGAAATCTCATCATCAGGCATGATGTTCCAACCCTCGCCCGTATGGAGACGGAATGGTCCCGCATGCGGGAGAGACAAACTGGATGGGTCGTTCTCTTCGTCTTCCGGAGTGAAGAAACGCTTGCGGGGCTGAGACGAGGTGTACGGAGTAGCGCTGCTGGCTGTGCTGATGACCGTGTCTTGGCTGCAAGAAAGGCCAGGCACAGAGTTTTCATCAGTGTCGTCATAGGCCCGCGAAGAATAAGAGGGCTGATAGAGCAGGCCACCGATTTTATGGATGCCACAGAAAGGCTCAAGCTCGCGGATGGAGGAATTGTAAGATGTCTTGATCGGCGTCGATGACGGGGCGGATTGGGCAGAGGGAGCGCTGACACCATTGTCTGACCACAAGCCCAGGCTGGTGTAGGTGCCGGTCTTGTATCCCTCAGGAATGGCCTTGCGCACTCGCATACCAACTGTCAACAAGTCGGTTTGAACTTGCGCCGGGAGAGTTGGGGCGTTGAGTGGATTGGTCTTGGTCGAAGGCGGGACAGAACGATTCGACGATGCCGGGGACGAGATTCTTTCGAAATACGATGTGATTTGGCGCTGCGAGGGGTCGCTGGCAGCGCCAGCGAACTGTCGTTTGACGCGAGGACCAGTCATCGTGTGTACAACTTGATGATGGTATGTATAGCCTGGGCTTGAATGAACGACCACTTTCAATGCTGGAAAGTCTTAAACTTGAATGCAAAGGTTGTGCAAGGCTGTCAGAAAGTCCGTGGAAGAGGAGATCGGACCAAGAGAACCCGGAAGGTTGGGCAAGTGCTGAGTGGGGACTCTCGAATGAGGAAGTTGCGCGTCGAGCGCGTCCTGGACGTGTCGGTGTTTAATTGAAATCTGCAAGATATGATTGGTTGACGGTGCCACTGGGTGGTCTTGGTACTGAGATGGTGGGGTTGCGGGAACACAGAAGCGACAAGGTGAAACCAGCACTCGGGATTCGACAGGCGGAGCTTCTCCCTTAAAAAGAGGGGCCCAGCTTGCCAAGGCGTTGCTGCAGTGATACGCCGGAATTATCCCGTCATGCAAGCCCTCCACACGGATATTCAACCCTGGTATCCTCTCAGCAAGAAATACCCTTAGCAGGGATTTATTTTGAAGATAGGAGTTATGAATGAGCGAACAGGGGTGCAGTGAAACACTTCGTTGGCACAAAGTCGTTGCCTCTGACGGGCACAGCAGTCAGAATCATCAGTTGTGGATACTCATCGACAGGAGTCAAGCAAACCAAGTTGAGTCAAACTAGGCTATGAAGTACGGATGCTCATGTATCAGACAAGGAATGGGTTTACGGAGTGCTGATTGACAAGGTACTCCAACATGACTGGCTCTGACAATCTCTTCCTGGGGAATAGACGAGGGTTGAAGTACAAAGTAATAAGACCCAGTGCCTAAGCCTAACCCAACGTTGAAACTCATTCAAGGCATCATCAGTCATGTTTCGTGATATATCATGTCGATAAAATGGCATCCTTGCACAGCATCAAACACTGGATACCTATTCAACTCTGGTCATGGAATGTCGTCAATTTCGTCGCAAAGCGAATGCAAATTCCCGTTTCTCACCCATCACATCGGCGACGTCCCCGGCGATTCTCAGCAGTCCACATCATCGCACTGATCAATCTAACACCGGTCTGTGATAGACCGATCCGATCGATTTGCTCGTGAAATGCTTTGTGTCAAGTTATCCCCCAATGTTTTGTCATGACCGCCTGGTACAGCAAAAAAGACGAGACGTAGCAGAAACGGAGATCCAGAGAGAAAGTCGGATCAGTGGCTGATGCTAGATATCCGGACCCCAAACGCCCTCCCAAATTGCTTTGCGGGATGATTTTTGGTGAATCCATCCTCTATCCGCAAGGAGATTGAATTGACCATGGAGAGTAAATGTCTAGCCGCCCGACTCATAAACAGCCTTGCATGCCCCCGAAATGACTCCATTACCATGCCATTATGCCCAACCAAAGAAAGGAAAACAGCCCTAAGTAGACCGTTTACTTTCTCCGGAAGGAGCAGCCCTCAGTGAGCCGAGCCTTACCGCCAGTCGGCTGGCAGAGCACGTTGGTGCAGCCTTGGCAGATGACGACAGTCTGGGCGTGCGAGAAGACAGTTGTAATAGTAAAGCAGCCCGGGCACTTGACATCCATGAAAAAGGAGCGGGGAGCAGGCACGAGGGTCTGTTCATTTGTCAGTATCTCGGCAGACAGTTAAGCATTGATGTTGTCAGGGGCATACCTTGAGCTTGTGCTTGCGGGCCTCGGAGGCCGGGCTGGGGTTGAGGAGATCAACAGCGAGAACCTTAGAAAGACGAATGTGTTAGCGAGTTGTCAATCGCCATCATTTGTTCTCAGTCATCGTTATCGCTGCTGCCCATCCTGCCCGCCGATAGGTTCGATGTCGGTTTGCCCAAGGGCCTCGGGGCTCATAACCAACCGAGTCCAAAGTAGATATCGCCTTTCTTCTCCATCGCAAAAATGCCGTTTTCGACTTCGGTTTCTCCATTGCGTTCGATGTGCCGTCGAAGTCTACATGGGAGTTTTGTGTGCCGGTGATGCAGCATGGTGCGGGCAGGAGGGCTCATGATCGACAAATTCGGCAGCATTTCGAATCCTTACCATCTTGACTGATTATTTCAGTTTTCTGAAATGACGAGCAGCAACCTTGTCGATGAGATTCGATGGAGTTGGCGGTAGACTCTGGCTCGTTGATGGTTGCGGAGGGGATTTTCTCGAAGGCCAGCGGGAACGAAAGTTCAAGAGGCAAAATTTCGGTCTGTGAGGAGCAAATGGCAAAATTGGCTGGTCCGGGTCACAGCCGCTTAGGGCTTGAGCAAATGACCAATCAGAGTAAAGAAATTCCCCAGTTGGAGAACTGAAGTGGGGCCCAAACTTTGGGTGTTAAGGTCCACTAGTCGGACAGTGCTTGATCACTGTGTATAGTCGGGGCTTCGGCGCTGTTTTGGATGGATTGTTGTCGTTGAAGCGTTGCAGCCGTTGAGTGTCCTTTTGATAAAAGCACCGATAGCCCTTGGATACATAAGTCATCAGAGTCTTTCCATATAATATGTGTCATTTATAAGACCCAAAACTGCGGTTTTGGTTGCTTGAATCTCGTCAATCACCCGAAGTTCAATAACGGGATGCCTGGAATCCATGCTATTGCAGACAGCTTCAATTAAGAAGGAAAGTGATTGTACTACCAAGGACTTGTTAACGTGATGTAAATAAAGATTCATAACATTAGTGTCCTTGGTTTACCTATCATATGGAAGGTCAGGGTTAAGTCACGCAGTCCCCTATGATGGTTGTGTTACATGGTCCTTTTACCCTTGAAGACCAGGATCTACGGCGGGGCAAGCAATGGAGGTGGGGTGGAGTACAGTTCAACACGAGCCTCCGGGAACCTTAGACAGCAATCATCAGGCAGCAAACAACTTCACAGCCATCTACGAGAACTGATACCAAAGAATTTAAACGTATCGACGCACAAGGACCTATAGTATCATTTCCATGTCGAGAGTTTTCAATATCCAGCGCTATTAACAAACACCGTCCCTCAAAATGGCAGCACCCGTAGACCAACGCATCGCCGTCACTGTCGACAACCCTGACGCCGATACTGAATGGTCAGACCGACGCTTGCCGATGACACACCAACCCCCAAGCTGACTCACGCCTTGATTCACACAGGAACGACATTCTCCGCAAACACGGTATCCTTCCCGAGAAACCCCCCTCCCCGACACCTCTCATCGAGGAAGCCATCATTGAAGCGCGCCGCCTCGCACACGAGAACCGTCTCGAAGGCAAGGACCTTGACGAGCTCGATGAGCTTGAAGATGAAGAAGACGAGGCATTCCTGGAACAATACCGCCAGAAACGTATGAGAGAACTTGCCGAGCTGCAACAAAAGTCCATCCATGGCTCCGTCTATCCCATCTCGAAGCCTGAATGGGCGCGTGAAGTGACGGAAGCGTCACATCAAGGACCCGTTTTCGTCAACCTGACTTCTCCCCAGGGCGATGCAAACCCGGAGTCACGTGTATTGTCTGCGCTATGGAAGCAGGCGGCGCGTGAGTATGGCGAGATCAAGTTCTGCGAAATCCGTGCGGATCGGGCTATCGAGAACTACCCAGAGCGCAATTGCCCGACCATCTTGGTGTACAGGAATGGCGACATCATCAAGCAAGTTGTCACCCTCGCAACAGTAGGCGGAGTACGCATGACCATGTTGGATCTTGACAAGATCCTCGTCGAGGTTGGCGCTGTGCAAGAGGGCGACTTACGTGTAGTTAAGCGGCGCAGGGAAGCTGAGGATGCCGAGGAGGAGAAGAAAGCCTCAGGCGGTGGATCAGGAGGGCTGAGGATCGGTGGTAGCAGAGCAAGACGGGGAGCCAAGGACGACGACGACGACGACGACGATTCTGACTGGGACTGAGGGTTTCGGACAAGGGATACGGGAGCATTATCTCCGTTGGTTTAGCAACTCAGCGTCTGCCCCATGAATTTTATGATGTCACGGGCAGGAAACACAGCTAATGAGGGTATCTGACGCAACCAAGCAAGCAAGAAACAGCAGCATCGCCCTGGGGAAATTCTGGATGTGGCGGGCGGTTGTACAAGTACAACAGGCCCTAGCCAACACACGTACCGATGTCGAAGCCCTCATGAAGGGATAAGGCCCACTGTTCAGGATTTGAGATAACTCGCACGGTCGATCTTGTCTGAACACGGGGTCGACGCACCAAGGGTAGAGCTCCTATTACTCCATTACTGTTGCCACTTCTGTTTTGTAAAGGCGGCTCTAAAAGCATGAGGCGGCTGGATCAAGCTTTACTTAAGTTTAACTAGGTACCTCGGGCTGGTACTCGCCTGGTCGTAATAACCTTTTGTTTGAACCTAATAACTACGTAAATTTCACAATGGAGCACTAAAACCTTGCAAACCCCGATCATGAAGTGGCAAAGCAGTGGTGCTGTAGAACAAAGGCTCTTGCGCGCGTGCTTTAAAACGTAACACGTATGGAAGACCGGCTTTCATTATCTTCAAAACGGGAGAGGGCAACTTTAACCTCATCGTATGCCAGGAAACAGATAACATCGACGTAGCTTCAAGGGTATTACATTGCGGCACTGTTGCATTGCCTACCACGGACCATCCCAAAAGGAAAACGAGAAGCAGTTATTTCATTCGTGGATGAATAAAGATTCCTGCCCCTCCTAAAAACCTTCCTGTTAACTCTTCCCGCCAATAACAGGAAGTCGGGCATGAGAAATCCCGAACGCCATCTCCATCATCTCCAGCCCGCATTAACATTATCCGACGACCATTACTCCGTCCTTCAAAGACCCCGAACCTCATTCACATCATCCCGATGCCAACCAACCATTCATGCCCAAGAAGCCAGAACGAAGAAAGAGGGGAACAGAAGAAGCCGTTCGCTGCATCATGTCCGGTTCAAATCATCAAAACAAACCAAAAAGGGTCGCAGACACTGACTTAGTGTGCCGCTTCGAGCGTACGCCCAACCTGTCCGACTAGACCAGGTTCGGGACGCGCTCATTGCTGCACGAATAAAGGCTGATGTAATTGTCGCCACGGGAAGCGCATCCCAGAATCATGCGGTGAGGATGGAAGGCGGTCGTGGCAATTGGTGAGGCTTTGCTGCCTTGCAAGAAGTTTGAGTAAGGCTCCAGACGGGTCAGCTCGTTACCGTCGAAGTCAAAGACCTTAACCATATGGGCAGATGTGCCACTGCGAAAAAAAAAAAGAAATTTGTCAGTTAACCATCCCTACAGAAGGCAACTTGGGAGGTCATGAAAACGTGTACTTACACAGCAAACACGGGGAGGTGTTCATGTGTGCTCGCCGTCCTTAGAATCTCCTTAGTACTCTGGAAGGTCTTGAGCGGCTGATCCATCCGAATATCCCATAGACTGATCTTGCCGTTTCTGCTAGCCGAAAGCAGCTCGCGCTGGCCACCACGTTGCATATGGACTGACCTGACCCATTGTCTGGCATCATCCTTCCACTTCCGGACCATAGCTTCGTGTGGGCGTAAGCGCGAATCGAAGACACGGATGGCGCCATCGCCAAAGCCAGCCACGAAGATGTTGCCCGTCATTTGATCTGAAGTCAAACTAGTCACACATGAGCCCGATCGAGCTGGGATCTCGTGTGTGCAGATCTCTTGACCGGCACTCCAGATGCGGATGACCCGCTCATCACCCGCGACGAGAACGCGGCCATTGACCTGAAGCCATTCAAAGACCATGCCGGAGTTGACATTGGAAGGGACCATATGAGTCAAAGCACGCCAAGCTGATGCAAGCTCAACCCGCTCATCGCTATCATAATTGTTGTAGATGCGGATGACACCATCCGAAGAGCCAGTCATGAGAAGGGCTTGGTCATCCTCATTGATGAAGCACAGGTCAGATATCTTGGTGCCCTCTGGGTTGCCATTGGAGAAGCGACTCAGGCGAGCATTTGTCTTCCAATCCCAGACAGTAATGGTATTACCATCGTCAGCTACTGCCACGCAATTCTCGAACTGGTGGAAGGTCATCTTGGACGGCTGGGTGCCGTTGTTGATCAGCCCAATTTGGTTATTCCACCTGTGAGTGCGAGCATACAGTTTTTGGGGCTGTGTCTCTCGGAGAACTGCTTCATTGCGCGACCGCCTCCAGAGCCGTTGGTTGTATTCATGGCTACCGGGCTCTTCAGCTTCCGGGGGCTTCATCTGAGGCTCCCGGAAGTATTCAGTAGACCACTCCAAGAAGGTGCTGACCAAGGGCAGAGTTGGCATTTCCTTAGGCTTCCGCTCTTGGTACCCGGGACTCAGGGGCTCTGGAGCAACATGGTAGGCAGCCGGCGGAGCCACCTGATCAGGCTTCTCAGGAAGAACATTTGCAGCGTTCAAGCCCTTCCGACTGCGTTGAGACGAAGACCTGTTCATACCAGGCGCCGAGGTAGGTGTAGATGAGACACTCGACGTCGAACTGCCGTCTGACGTGACACCCAAGAGAGGCCCAAAGAGATAGCTGGCAGTCCGTTTTAGCAAGCCTGCCGACGGCATCGGTTGTGTAGGCGCCGCACGAGTACCTGCGGCACTGCTCCTTTGACTGTTGTCACCTCGCGACACTTTGCTAGCGCGCCTGAGGATCTCATCCATGAGCGTCTGTGCCTGCGTGCCAACGGGAGAGTGCAGGAGCGCGTGATGAATGTAATCGACGATAGTCGTGGCATCTCGCTGGACTTCAGGGTGGGGGTCAACGCTCATGATGCACAGGTGCTTCCAGATGGCAGCATAGAGGGAATCGTGCGCAACACCGTATGCACTCGGTTTGATGGTGCCATCTTTCTCGCGATTCTCCGGCCTGGCATAGTGCAGGCCCATCTTGTGCTCGAGGCCGTCCTCAGGTGGGGGATACAGCATGTACTCCTTCTCCTCCAGCAGCTGCTCGTAGGCAGCAACAAGGAACTTGTTCTCGTAGCGGAGAACGAAAACCGACCAAAAGACCAACAATTCCTTGCGGACAATGGGGCTTCCGTCAGTAGCCATCTCAAGCAAGGCCCAGGCAATTCCTTCCTCAAGTCTGGCTACCTCATCCGTTACCTCGGGAATCCCCAGGAAGGTGGTCATAGCATGAATCATGGCAGCCCGGACCTCCGGGCACGAATCTCTGGCCAGAGCGGCGAGCTTCTGGAGCGCGTTTTCTCGAATGCCTCTCCACTTCGCCTCGTTGAAGTCCTTCCAAAGCTGGCTGATGCAGAGACACGACCACTGCCGCAGAAGCGGGTTGTCTGGATGCTCAGTGTGATAGAGGCAGGAAGTCATGATCTCCGTCGAGTTGCAGACAACCTGACCGGTCTTAAAGCCTTTGCACAGCATGGACAGGATGAAAGCGCACATTGCTTTGTGCTCGTCAATAACAGAGAGCCCGACAACGGGAATGGTCTCGTTTGGCCGCATAATGGACGAAAAGTAGGTATAGCCATTGTCCTTGATCAGGTCCTGCTGGCATGAAATATCGACAGCCAGGATACGTGTCCAAATGAACACCATTACTGGCTTGAGTTCTTGAGCGGCCGATTGCAGCAGCTTCAACACATAGGGGAAGATGCCAATGCTCAAGGCCAGCTGAACAGCCCATGGACCAAGATCGAGGAATCGTCCCAGTAGAATCAGCGCCCGCAGACGATGCTGCTGACTAAGGAGGACCTGAAGCACGACTGGTAACTGCTCAGGTGGCTTTTGAGCGGCCGCATCGCCTCGCGTGAGATAGATCTCGAACGCGGTAAGCTGCTCCGTGAAAAAAGTCGAAGGGACGTAGTCATAGGGAATGTTTTCCCTCTCCTTTCTCTCAAGCATAGGAAGTTGAGCAAGGGCCATGTCGACGGCATGGTCCCAAGCCTCCCACAGTGGATGCCGACGGGTATCAGGTAGCTCGGGATATGACTGGGGATGGCAGCCATAAACAGGCATGATGCGTTGAGCAAGGAGGAAATTCCGAAAGAGTGCGGCAACTAAAGACAATCAGCAAGGTCAGCACACGGATCTGAACAGTCCAGTGGGAGATTAGGAAAACATCAGGCTTACCCATCAGGTCTTGACGGAAGAACTTCCGGAAGAGGTCCCTTGGAAGCGTTGTCCAAGCAATAGTATCTGTAATTGCTGTAAAGATCCAGTTGAGCTCTCCGAGTGGCGTACGACGTTCCTGAAGCCTCCCGCCTAGCTTTCTTGCTCGCTCAGGTGTGAGCTTTGTCTTAAGAGGATTCTGTAAGACAAAAAACCACAGCGCCATCTCGATAGGGGTGGTCAAGCAGCACGTGAAGAGGTCTGCAGGGAGCATTGGATTGGTCGGCAGGTTTTCTTTAGAGGCGCAAGCAGCGAGGTGGATGTACGGCCTGAAGTTCACCTTCTCGTAGCTCGGATCTTTTGCCGCCTGCTCTTCCTCCTCTTTCTCGTGCCTTTCGACGAACTTGTGGTAGTTTTTCAGGATGTTACCTGCTTCGGAGCAGTCCCAGACGAAAATGGTCGGCGCCTGAAGCCACTGTTGGAGGTCATATAGGGAGACTGGAATATACTGGGTGTAGTTCTTGTTAAAGACCCAGATCTCGCCCGACGCCGTTGGCTTGGGGACTCCATGCCCGTTGTAATGGAACAAGACACGCTCGTCCTTGGCGTTGCGGCGAAGAGAGATGCAGAACTTTTTGGTCTCCTCGATGGACGGATCAAGGTACTGTTTGCACCGAGTGCGGATAGCAAGGGTTTCATATTGGCTCTGAAGAGCCTTGCCGATGTTCTCCAGAGCCTTGCTGACCGGAGGAATAGTTGGGTCTTGCCAGGCCTCGAGTTTGGCGCCCGGGTTTGTTCTAAGTTGATCTGGAGGCTCAACGCCAATGTTAAGGCAGACGGCAATTGCAGCAGACACGGTCTTTAGCCGATCGCGCATGCGCCAGTCCTGGATCTCGAAGGTGGGAGACTTGGGTTTCCCGGTTGTTTCATGACGCTTGTCAGTGAAGTACATGTACCAATTATTGGCAAGTTGAGAGATGATATCCTCAGACTGATAAGCTTCTTCGAAGCCATGTCTTGCCCCGTAGGCATACTGCTCATCATCCAAGGATTCATCTTGCTCATGGCGCAAACCACGCTCGCTCTTCGATCGAAGCAAAGGGGGTTTCGCCAGTTTCCCAACAGCACCGGAAGGCCCCGACTGTTCTTGGTCTTCATCTTGACCACAGTTTATTTGGCTGGCTGGATTAACACTCTCTTGTTGGTCACTCGGCGCGCTAGAAGGGCGGCGGTAGATCTGAACTGGTGGCACAGCCTCAGATATGCCGTTGGTAATTGGTTGTGCCGGTCTTGTAGGAGCGGCGTAAGCTGCAGAAGGTGGCATCGACCGCATACCTGTGTAACCATCTTGCTGAATGCCCGATGCCTCAGCATACTGGGCCTGGAGGTGGGAGATGGCCAGAGTGGTCTGGCGCATGAAGGCCCCAGGATTGCGAGCAGGTGAGGAAGCGACCGATATAAGCCCAGCAGAGGGCCTAGTAAGATGGACTGGGTGGTGTGGTTGGTGATGAGCGTATTGAGCATTCATATTGTGAGAGCCACCAGGCTGTCGGTGGTTGATCTGGAATTGACCGGGCTGTTGTGGGGGACCTTGATGAGGGCCGTGGAGAGTGATCGCCGTCATAGCTGGTCGCGGCAGTGAGCAGAGCCTTTGACTCGGCCCCGTATATTAGTATTAAGCGGTCGTTGCTATTGCGATGGACGGGCCGATGGGGAGTAGGTAGATTGAAGCCGTTTTGACAGATGCTTAGAAGTGGTGGAGGGGCACCATGGTCCAAGAGCGCCGTCTCTCAAGGGTACTGTTTCCCGAGATTCTGTTTTGGAGCAGACGATATACGACTATGACTTGAAGTCAGAATATACAACAACGTTTCCGAGATGCAATGAAAGATAAAGTGCTGGCGTTTCTGAGAACATAGATGTGGAACAGGCGACCAACCTGAACCTGTTGGGGACGCCACAAAGCAAAGTTCCCGATGTCTTAATGAGTCGCAAACACGGCCATACACAGCGATAGGACGAAGGACGACCCCTCTTTGATGGAATAGAACTGTCAGATCAGGTAGGTAGTCCTCTGTTGTGCACAAAATCAGCTCTAAGAGCGGAGATAAAAAAGGTGAGCTTAGATGGATCGCAACCCGCTTGGCCGTGCTTGACGTCGGCACGTTGGCGCGGTCTTGAGCGTTGACTCCAACAGGCGCCAGTGTGGAGCTTCCTAGATCCATTTCTTGGTTTGACCATTACGCAGGTGGGGAGGGTGTGGCTTGTAACAAACCAATCAGCGTACGTAGAATATGCAGCATTGGGTCGCTTGGCAGGTTGAAGCACGTGACAGGATATAGAGGAATCTGGTGGATTGCAAGCGCGCAGAGCGCCGGGAATCCAGAGCGCTGGATGAAAGAGTTGTTGGATAGTCGTTAGAGCCAGAGTTGACTGTGCCAACCGTTGATCAGATCTGTCAACAACGACTTAGAGTTTGTCAATATGGTGAGAATAAAACCACCCGCTTACTTGAAAAGCGCAGATGTATCTGTAGTAATCAACAACTCTGCAATTTGAAGTCAACCTCTTCACACACACCTAACCGCACGAGTACTTGTATCGTTGATTAACATTGTTGTCAATCTAGAAATCCTCAGCCACATATTTGTGATCACTTTGCGACTTCTAACAGCTCTGAAATTGTGTTAGACTTTCCAAAGGCTGTGAGGGATCTCTCGGAGACAGTAGAGCACGCCATAGCATACAATCATAACGGATTCAATCTAACAGAGGTCACATACAGCGGTTAAATAGACAAATAAGTCGTAAGATAACCACATATAAATGCCAGATTGTCGTGACCTCAACACATTATTTGATCGATCAGTAAGAACCTTTCAGAAAGCCAGGAAGCCTGGAGTTGGAAGTCTCTGACAGTTACAAAAGTAACCAGCAGGCTCACACAACTCAGGAGCGTATAAAGCAAAGAGAATGAGATATCTCGGTCGCTTCTTTCATCACCTGATGTCCAGAGTGCATACACAGTGTACATACAACCACAGTTATAGCCCTCAGCGCTCGCTAAGAAACATGAAACAATGAGCCCGCCCAGGAAATTGAGGGATGTGACGCTGAGAGGGGCAGCCCGCTCGAAGGGTTCACAGTACAAACTTAAAAAAAATTATATGCGCATCGTCAAAGACGACACAATCAAGTAACTTGCTCTTGGGACTGCATACCTAGCTGGGTACTTGATTCGGTGCAGGACAGCTAAACAACAATTGGCATCGAGATCTTACAAGGGTCTATTTGTTTGTGTGAGTCCTTTTTTTTGACGTACTCAAAGTTGCAGTATCTAACAAGCATGAATTGTGCTATGCTTTTAGTAGCAGGCTCCCCAGTCTTATGTAGGTCCTGTTGAGCATCGGTGTGAACTTGCCCCTTGTCGTAAAACGGCATAGGGACATGTATGTAAGCTGACCATTTGCTATCCAACCACTTTCACAGATGCTACTTGCTCAGCCAAAGCCGATGTTTCGGCTTAAATATGTTCATTTGTTGGTCTGGTCCAGTGATTCAGCACCACCATGGCTGTCGACAGGAGCTCTTGGCATAAATCGCTCTCGTAAAAGTAGCACCGTGGCTCGCACAGTCCAGCTTCACTGTGTAGGAAGATTTTTGGACATGACAGCACTTTGAGATCAGATTGCAAAAACTTCGGCACCCAAGAAGTAGGGTTTAGACGAGACTTCAAAGATATTTGCTTAAAACTCTGAAAATACTCAAGAGAGTTCAAGATATCGATGTCTGTCGGAGTATATCTGTGAGAAGTGGTCATTCTCCACGATCCTCAGGCTGTATCCCGCCAGGGCTGCGCGCCTCGCCGCGATTGGTGTTCTGGAAAAGCTCCTACCCCTGAACTGTTTGGCCCATCTCTGCCCCTTTTCAACCTTCGGACTGGACTTGCCCCGCAGACCCCTGGGTTACGGCGCATCTCATTGGTCGGCCCACGTTAGTTTGCTGTGGAAAATCAGGTTTCCACCTGTCCCTTCCAATCCTCGCGCCCTGTTCAGTTGCTGAGCTTTGCAGCGGGCGACAGCAGCGCTTCACTGTGAACGGCGAGCTTCCACAGCTCCTCCCGCGCCCCGACCTTCACCCTGACAACCCCCCAACATCCCAGGAAGCGATCTGCTCGTGGGGAAAGCTTCAATCCCGTCGTCAGGGTTCAATATCTTTGCCCCCGTCCATCATCCATCATCAAGGTCGCGGTCCGCATAGGTGGGCCGCCAGAGTCCAGTGTTGAGAATACAGTTGATCAGCTGTAAGCAACAGACAAAAAGTACACGCTCGAGCCCGGACGTGCGGTCGCGACAATCTGGGCCTTTGGCCACCGCAGCGCAATCGTCTGTCCGTTTTGCGTCCTAAAACCTCTGGACCTCCAGGCTCCTAAGTCTCTCCTAGACACCCAGCTGCCTTCAAGCCAGTGTGCTCCCCTTTTTTTTTTTTTTTTT